>JAEEGJ010015451.1_pt1 | contig 17812 bp, 15 predicted proteins | sample 8958761 | NCBI WGS metagenome assembly JAEEGJ01 (sample SAMN16246546, study PRJNA631951) | gut metagenome | biome: gut microbiome; feature: rumen; material: RS-attached | host: Bos | place: Iran: Karaj | collected 2018-10
GTTTTATTGAGTCGGAGCGTTCAGAAATTGCGGGCCGTACCGCTGACATCCCCGAAGAGGAAAAACCGGCTGTTTACATCTGTGGCCTCGGTAACTGGGGAACTACCAATCATCTGATGATCGGTACGGAGAAGTATATCGTCTGCCGCGTGGCTAACGTGAAAAATGTGGTGACCGGCCTGGAAGGTGCTGCCATCCAGCCCATTGAAGAGGAACTGTTTGTCTCCCTCAGTGAGGACATGGATATTATCATCATGGATGCAGCAGCTGTAAAGAACATCAAGCCGCTGTACACTGAGAACCCCGCCATGTTCGACACCTGCAAAGCCTGGCAGAACGGCGAAGTTTATCTGGAAATGGCCTACAACGCCTATTACACCAACTGTGAGATTGCACTGATCAACACCTGGTTCGTTGCCAAAACCGTTTACCCCGACCGTTTTGAGGATATCGACATGACTGCGAAAACCAATGAGATTACACAAGCCTTCTTTGGCATGGATCTCGCCGACCAGATTTTTGCAGCACCGTCCAGCTTCGGCGGTTACCGGAAGATTGACACTGAAACCTTCTTCGGATAAACCAATGATCGACACAAAAGAAGTCATCTCGTTTTTTGACCGGCTCGCGCCGGGCTGGGATGCAGAGATGATCCGAAATGATGAGATTGTCAACACAATCCTTGACAACGCAAGCATAACAGATGGCAAGGATGTTCTGGATGTAGCCTGCGGAACCGGGGTACTGATCCCGGATTATCTGGCACGCGGCGTCGCCTCTGTGACAGGAATAGATATTTCCCCTAAGATGGCGGAAATCGCACAGGCAAAATTCCCACAGAAAAATGTCACAATCCTCTGCGGTGATGTTGAGAAGACAGCCTTTGGAAGGCTGTTCGACTGCATTGTCGTATACAACGCTTTTCCGCATTTCCCATCTCCCAGCCGGCTGATTTCCCGTCTTTCCTCGCTTCTGAAACCGGGCGGAACACTTACGGTAGCCCATGGTATGAGCCGGGAGAAGATTGATGCCCATCACCACGGTGCAGCAAGTCATGTCTCCAACGGGCTCATGAGTGCGGAAGATCTGGCTGCGATATTTGCCGAACACCTGACCGTGACCACCATGATCTCCAATGAGCAAATGTACCAGGTAACCGGCATACTTGATACGATCAGAAAAGAAGTTGATTTTTCAGTCAACGGTTGAACCCATCATGACGAAATAGCTATAATAGAAATAAACCTCTTTTGTCTGCCAAAAGCAAAAGAGGTTTATTCCTTGATTACCTGACAAGACAGGGCAACGGAGTGCCAACACGGCTGCTCCGGTGATTTGTTTTCACTTTGACGGAAAAAAAGTACGAAAAAAGCAAATAAAACACTTGCCTTTTCCGCTGACATGTTGTATTATCATTTCATTCTTTAGCACACTAACGTAATAATTCGATAGCTAATTAAATTACCAGGTTCAGGAAAGGGTACGAAAATGGAACTTTGCTTATTTGAAAAAAGTGACAGTATGGGGATCATCACACTCAACCGCCCGAAGAAGCTCAACGCTCTGAGCAGTCAGCTTCTGAGAGAATTCGAAGAGAACTTTGAACTCGCGTGCAAGGACCCGGAGGTCAGAGTAATCGTCATCAGAGCAGAGGGCAGAGCTTTCACAGCAGGCTTCGATCTCAAGGAGAGTATGGAGAACAATATCACTGACATCGTCGACCGCAGAGCCGACACCCAGGGCGAGGTGGATTTCTTCATGAAGATGTGGTACGCTCCCAAACCGATTATTTCTGCGGTACAAGGCTACTGCATAGGAGGCGGATTGACAATCTCCTTCATGAGCGACATGATCGTTGCATCAGAAGATGCAACCTTCGGTAATCCTGAAATCATACTCGGTTTCATACCTGAGATTCCGGTTGAATTCTGGAAGATGCCCATGAACAAGGTGAATGAATGGCTGTATGAGGGTAAATACTATACAGCGGAAGAGCTGCGTGAGATAGGGGCTGTTAATTACGTGGTTCCCAGAGAAGAGCTTGACGCCAAAGCATTCGAAATTGCCGGGCGGATAGCAAAGATCCCGCCTGAGAGCATGGCTATGATGAAGCACTCCATCAGGAAGATGTACGATATACGCGGCTTTGCCAACAGCATGGCTTTCGCGACTGAGATGTTCAACCTTGCAAGATGCAACGTGCAGCAGAAAGAGATGAGCAGCTTCAAGGCCTCAATAGATCAGGGCGGACTGAAATCAGCGCTCAGCGAGCGTTACTGAGAGGTGAAACAGGATGGCAGGAATATTGGACGGGATCCGTGTTGTTGATCTGTCAAGATATATAGCGGGCCCGTTCTGCAGCCAGCTTCTTGCCGACATGGGAGCTGAAGTCATAAAGGTTGAAAAGCCGGGCGAGGGAGATACCAGCCGCACTGTCGGCCCGTGGAAGGACGGAGTCAGTCTGTTTTTCCAGACCTGCAACGTCAACAAGAAGAGCGTCACTGCTGACATGCGTACACCGGAGGGGCTGGAGCTTGTCAGAAAGCTTATCGCAAAGTCCGACATTCTGCTTGAAAACTTCCGTGTGGGTGTGATGGCGAAGATGGGCCTGTCCTTTGAGGAAGTCAGGAAGATTAATCCAGGTATCATCATGGTGTCTGTCACCGGCTTCGGCCAGACGGGGCCAATGAAAGGCAGGATAGCCTTTGATGGCATTATCTCCTCCATGTCGGGCGTAACAAGGATAGAAAACGGAGAGATCCAGCGCAGCAAAGGCGCAATTCATGACCATATAGCGGCGATGTATGCGGCATTGGGTGCCGTCCTTGCCCTTTATGACAGAGCTCGCACCGGCAAGGGGCAGTATGCGGATGTGGCAATGCTTGCAGCTTCTGCAGTCATTCGTTCCGATTCGATTGCTGAAGCCTATCTCAGCGGAGAAGAGGCCGCCATGAGCGGCGATGACTCTGCACCATACGGCTACCTCAAAGCGAAGGACGGCTTTATAAACTACCATGCAGGCACAAATGTGTTCTATCACAATCTCATCTCCGAGATAGATGACCCTGTTCTCCACAAGGAGTGCTATTACAACAGCATTGAGGAGCGCCTCAAAAACCGCAAGGAAATAGAGGACGTAATAAGAGCATGGGCGGCAGATAAAACCTGCGACGAACTCGATGAGATCTTTCAGCGCATCGGCGTTCCGTCGGGAATCGTTAATACTCCGGGAAGGCTTTTGAATCAGCCTCAGCTCAGGGCCAACGGGTATATTATGAATGTGCCTGTTGCGGGACTTGAAAATTACGGGCCGGTACCGTTCATCGGTTTTCCGTTCAAACTCAGTGAACATTCAGATATTGAATACAAGCAGGCTCCCACAGTGGGAGAGCACACGGAAGAGATATACAAAACGGTTCTCGGCATGAGTGATCCGGAACTTGAAGCTCTGAAAACCAAAGGAATAATATAAGGGGGAGAATCATGAACAGGACAACTATAGTTATTGTAGTTCTCGCGGTATACTTTATCGGGATGCTGCTCGTTGGTCTGAAAGGCCGCAGGTTCAGTTCCACGAACAAAGACTTTATGACAGCCGCGAAGCAGGGCACTTTACTCCTTATCGTTGGTACTTATCTGGGATCACACATTGGAAACGGTGTTGTGGTAGGCGGAGCACAGTACGGTGCTCAGTATGGCATAGGCGGTTCATGGTATGGAATTGGAACTGCGTTCAGCTACATTCTTTTTGCTCTTGTTATTGCCAAAGAGATCCGCAAAAGAGGCTACATTACACTTCCTGACGTTGTAAATGACGTATACGGTGACAAAGTAACACCGTTGCTTCTGGCAATCCTGCACTATGCCGCCATAACAGCAATCATGGCAGGGCAGATCACTGCCGGCAAGCTGCTGTTTGAGTATCTGGGAATATCCGGCATCTGGGGTGCAGTTATCACCACGGCAATAGTCATCATATACAGTACCATGTCCGGTATGTGGGGAGTTATGGTCACGGATGTGATCCAAACGGCGGTAATTTTAGTATCGGTTATTGCCGGAATTATCTTCATTGCAGCAAGCGGTGGTTTTTCGCTCATGGTCAGCAATCTTCCCGCTTCCAATTGGGAAGTCATTCCTTTTGATACAGAGACTTTTATTATGATGTTTGGTCCCACAATGCTGTACGGACTGATATCTGCACCGGGTTACCAGCGCACTGCGGCATGCAAGAAGGAGAAAACGGTTGTTTCAGCTCCTATCATAGCGGCAGTTATCATTATCATTTTTGCGGTTCTGCCCACCATTATGGGTATGTACGGCAAAGCACTCTGGCCGGATGCCGAGAATGGAACAATCCTCTTCAAGGTGCTGCTTGAGGCATTCCCGCCGGTACTTGCGGGATTGATGGTGGCATCCATCTGTGCAGCGGTAATGTCAACCTGTGACGGCAGCCTGATTGCAAGCTCCGCAAACATCGTCAACGACATTTATCTCAGGCTGATCAACCCTGCAGAAAAGGATGAGAAGAAGCTTGCCCGTATCACCACATGGTCAACGCTTCTGACTGGTGTCTTTGGGCTGCTCATATCTCTTAAGTTCACTAGTCTGGTGCCTCTGCTCTCCGCAGCATACGCGTTGCTCAACTGCGGTGCACTGATCATGGTCGTCGGCGGTATCTTCTGGAAAAAGGCTACGACTGCTGGTGCGATATCAAGCTTTATCGTAGGTGTAACGCTGTGTCTGCTCGGAAACACCCTCAAGGTTATCAACATCCCGTATCCCTCTGTCACTCCGCTGCTTCCGGCTCTGGTAGTTTTCATAGTCGTAAGCCTCCTGACTCAGCCGAAGACGGCAAAAGGCTGAGAGATGATTGTCATAGACCGTGAAAAATGCATAGGCTGCGGCCTTTGTGTATCTGACTGTTGCATGGCCAATATTGTGATCAACGACGGTAAAGCAATACTGAAGCGGCCGTCCTGTATACGGTGCGGCCACTGTGTAGCCATATGCCCTCAAGGCGCGGTGAGTATCCCTGAGTATGATGTGGCGGATGTGGAACCGGTAGCTTGCAGCGGCATAGCTCCGGAGGTTATGCTCAGGTTAATCAAATCACGAAGGAGTATCAGAAAATATAAGCAGAAGCCGGTCTCCAGAGAAGTAATAGAGCAGTTGATCCAGGCTGGCCGGTATACAGCAACGGCAAAAAATCAGCAGGATAACAGCTTTATTTTCGTGGCAGACAGGCTGGAAGAACTCAAGACGCTCACACACAGGGTCATCGATGCCTTTACGCCTGAGGACATCAGCACCATGGAGCCCCAGCTGAAAGCCTACGCTAAATTCAACATGCGTTATAAAGCCAATCCTCGGGATGATTATCTGTTTCAGAATGCACCGCTCCTGCTCGTTATAGCCGGCAGGCGCGAATTTGATGCAGGAATGGCGGCACAGAATATAGAGAACATAGCCGTTTCCATGGGAATGGGCACTCTGTACAACGGGTATCTCAGGGGGCTCTTCAACAGCAGCCCGGAAATAAAGAACTGGCTTGGTATAGAGGATAAAGAAATTCTGAGCTGTATGCTTCTCGGATATCCCGACATTGGCTATCTGCGTACTGCTCCCCGGGCAGATGCGGATGCTGTCATTCTCTGAATTGCAAAGGAACCGCCTCGGATTGAACACACAGTACAATCCGAGACGGTTCAAAGAGATTTTTATCTGTTTTATCCGATTCTCATTGCAGTTCATTTTGCTGGTTTGCGGAACATAAAACTGCGCGCAACAGAAATTGCAATTTTATAGGGCAGCGGCCGTAAATCCCGGTCCGCTTCCTGAATCTTATCCCGGATGGGAATTGACTGCGGACAGTGCTGCTCGCATTTGCCGCAGCGAATGCATTGAGAAGCAAAGGCCGGTTCTCTCGTCAGCCCGACGGTCTGGATAAACTGCGTGCGTCCCTCGCTCTTGGATTCCGTATACATGGTATTCCAGCAGCGGAAGATTCCGGGGATATCCACACCTTTGGGACATGGCATACAATAGCGACAGCCTGTACAGCCCACTTTTTCTTTTTCCAGGATAGTGCGCTTGACTTTCTCAAGTGTTTCAAAGTCTGCCTCTGTCAGGGAGCCTGCCTGTGCCTCAGAGGCGGTACGGCAGTTGGCTTCCACCATCTCCAGTGAGTTCATACCGGACAGAACCACCGTAACCTCCGGCTGGTTATACAGCCAGCGAAGACCCCACTCCGCCGGGCTCCAGCTGTGGCCGCTCTCGGCCATGGCTTTTTTTGCTGCTTCCGGCAGCATATTGACCAACTTGCCGCCCCGCAGCGGTTCCATAATCACGACAGGAATCCCCTTTGCCGCAGCTGCCTGCAGCCCAGCCTTGCCCGCCTGGGCAACCTCATCAAGATAATTATACTGGATCTGGCAGAAATCCCAGTCGTAGTCATTCAGGATCTTCAGGAAATTCTCAGTATTTCCATGATACGAAAAACCGATGTTCCTGACCGCACCGGATTGCTTTTTTTCCCTGATCCAGTCCAGAATGCCGACTTTTTTGAGTTTTTCCCACATGGCAACATCGGTCAGATGATGCATCAGATAGTAATCCACATAGTCTGTACGCAGGCGGCTCAGTTCCTCATTGAAGTATCGATCCAGCGCGGGACGGTTCCCGATCAGATACTGCGGCAGTTTCGTCGCAATGTTGATCTGTTCCCGGATGTGGTTTCGGTCAAAAATCTCACCCACAGCCGCCTCGCTGCCCGGGTAGATATAAGCCGTGTCATAATAATTGACACCTGCATGAAATGCGGCCAGCAACTCTTTTTCAGCCTTTTCAATATCGATGCTGCCGCCTTTTCTGGTAAAGCGCATACAGCCATAGCCTAAAATGCTCAGGTCGTTTCCGTTTCGGTCTTTTCTGTACTGCATGAGAATTCCTCCTTGTTTTTCAGCTGTGTCAGAACTGTAACTCTGTGCCGCTGCTTTCAATATTGTTGCTCTGCCTCATTCGGCTTTTGGCAGTGCATCGATCAGCTCCAGCAATTCCAGGTAAAACGGGCGGATATCGTTCCGCTTCGTCAGTCCGCCCTGAAGGGACATGTGGTCACCATAATAAACCGGCATAATTTGCCATATTCCCGCCTTGATCACATCAGGGTCAAAAGTCGTGCTTGGAGACCCAAGCGGCGCCATTGCCGAAACTGTGTTAACAAGGCCGTCGTTTTCCTGCCAGCTCTCGTCGATTACAAAGCCGCCTTCCGTTACGCCGGTGTACGCACCCATCTGTGCCGAACTACGTCGGAATAATGCCTCCATTCTGGAGCGGACCGGACGCTGGACGCCATCCACGGCCTCAGTTGCACTGCAGGGAACGGTAAAATAATAGGCTCCAGGCAAGGTCGAGATCCGCGCATTCATGGCCAGAGCGTTGTCAATATGCATGTCAAAGGCAGCATAGTCGTCTTCCGATCTGCCGTCACGCTCTGCTTGTTTGCGATTGCTGAAGAAATTGCCCCAGAGATTATCCCAGCGGGAAACCTTGACTGTACTTGCATCAAAGCTCTCATCCCGATGAAGATCATAAGCAGTGGTGCCGTTGGTTGGCGCTGCCAGGGTAACCAGCGCATGCAGACGCCCCTCCTGTCCTCCAAGGAAAAAGGGTGAAAGATCACCCGGTGCAGCAACTTCCCGCTCCGCCTGGTCTCCGTCGGCAAGGATCTCGGAAAACAGACGGATGGTGGCCCCTCCAAAAGAATGCCCAAGGAGCACCAGCTTCTTTCCGTTGTCCCAGTCAGGGATCAGGGGTATCCCTGTGAAATCCGGGCCGAAACGTTCATGACCGTACTGCTCACTGTGAGCTTTCCCGTAGTCCGTCACAGTTCCGGTCAGCTGCGCGTAGAGTTCACAGGCCCGATCCCAGGCGCTGCCTTCAGGCGAGACGGAAGCAGCGTAACAGGAAAAGCCCTGACTGCGCAGATATTTCATCAGATCCCCGGTGAACATTCCCCAGTATGGCATCCTTTTATAGGTCTTGTCATAACTTCCCCAGCCTGAGAGGCCGTGGACGAAAATATACTCCTTATCTGACCGCTCCGGTACAGGCTTTTTCTCAGCACCGCAGGCAGCAGCAAATATCATACCGAAGCATAAAAGAAAAGCCGGCCATCTGCCGAATTGTTTCATTCAAATCACGTCCAGTATAGAAATGAGTTAATCTGCTTCCCCGCCTGCCAGTGCCCATAAGGCAGCTCAGCCAAAACAGGCCGGAGTTGTTGTGGGTCTGGGAAACGTTCATGCACACTGTAATCTTTTCCCATCTTACTCCTGGAAAAAAACGTACTTGACAGATTTATGAGAACTATTTACAGTATATATGGTAAATAATCCATTGTAAAGTCATTTTTCTTATTCTGTTTTTCATCAGAAGCAATATGGGAGGAGGGATGCTATGAATCTTGTCATTCACGATTTGAAAGCGGAAGAGTGGGAAAAAATTCATCGGGATTATGAAGGCTGGAATGTTATTTCCGATCAGGAAACGATTCAGCCATGCGTCGGCTGCTTTTCCTGCTGGAACAAAACACCCGGACAGTGTGTAATAAAAGACGGTTACGAACATATGGGCGCTCTCCTTCATGAAGCGGAAGAAGTGCATGTGATCAGCCAGTATACCTATGGCGGGTTTTCCGGATTTGTCAAAAATGTCTTTGACCGCAGCCTCAGCTATGTTCTCCCGCAATTTGAGATCATCAAGGGTGAGACGCATCACAAAAAACGCTATGAGGAGGATAAACCTTTTACGTTCGTTTTTTACGGACAGAATTTGAGCGAAGAAGAAAAATCGAGTGCACGCCGGTATGTGAAGGCCGTATGCGCCAATATCAGAGGATACGTGAAGGCTGTTCATTTTCGGGAAAGCAGCAGAACCCCTGTTTCCATCCCACGTTCACAACCTATGAGTTCCGGTAAAATCCTTCTTCTCAATGCCAGTATGCGCTCTGAAAACGGCAATTCCGCGAAGCTTGCGCGAAAGCTCCGCGCCTGTCTTGCGGGAGACTCAGAGATCATAGCGATGAAGCAGTATTTAAAGAAGCCGTCTGAATTGCTCTGCCGTTTGGAAGAGGCTTCAGCAGTCGTTTTGTGTATGCCTTTATATGTGGATGGTCTGCCGTCTCTGCTGATCCGCTTTATGGAAGCAGCGGAACGTGAATATCGGGGAAAATCCAAACGGATCTATGTTCTCGCCAACATGGGTCTTTACGAGAGCAGGCAGCTGGTGAATCTGTTTGACGCAGTCAGGCAATGGTGCAGCAAAATGCATTTTTCATACTGCGGCGGTCTTGGTGTGAGTGCGGGCGAGTTGGTCGGCGTTCTGATGCAGCATATTCCTTTTGCGGCTGGCCCTACAAAAATGATTGCAAGGGGCATGGATGCTCTGGCAGAAGCAATTGACAAAGAAGACTCAGCCGGAGATCTCTATACAGAACCATATCACTTCCCGCGTTCTCTCTATATCTTCATTGCCAATACCAACTGGAATTTAACAGCAAAGAAAAACGGGATCAGCCCAAAGGAGCTTTATCGCCGTATATAGCATCGCCGGACCACTGTCTGGGACAAATCACAAACCCTGCAAAGAGACGAAATTTACCTGTCTCCCGCCTGAAAGCATCTTCTGCTGTTATACCGCAGGTATCTTTACAAAAAAGAATTGCCGTGCTATATTTACTTCAGAAAAACAGGGCAAAACCTGGGAAAGGAAAAGGTATGTCCGCAGTTCTGTTCTCTTTGTCAAAGAAAAAGCACATGGAACCTACACCCGGCTTTTATTATCTGGGCTGTCTTTTGTGCGCTTATATCAGGCAGAGAAGAACCGCAATGTGATTTCTTAACCCGCCCGGGGACTATCAGATTGGTTCTATCCGCTTGCCTTGTATAAGGCAGGCGGTTTTTTCATATTATCATTCAGGAGCACAGCTATGATGGAAATCAAGGGAAAAATGAATACCGCGGTCTGCTTTGCCAAGATCATAGAAGATGAAGCTGTTGAGCAGATCCGCAGGATGTGTGATTATGAGTTTACTGCAGGAAGCAGGATCAGAATTATGCCCGACGTTCATGCCGGCATGGGCTGCACAATCGGAACAACTATGACCGTAAAGGACAAGGCCGTACCCAATATTGTCGGTGTTGACATAGGGTGTGGTATGTATACAGTCAGCCTTGGCAAGGTTAAAATCGACATGGAGCAGATGGACGCTGCCGCACACTTTATCCCCTCCGGCATGAATGTCTGGGATGGCAGAAAGGAGCGTTTCGATCTGACTGACCTGCGCTGTTACCGGGGTTTAAACGACTCCAGACGCCTCGAACGCAGTTTAGGAACCCTGGGCGGTGGGAATCACTTTATTGAGATTGACCAAGCCGCTGACGGAACGAAATACCTGGTCATCCACTCCGGATCCCGCAACCTTGGTAAACAGGTGGCTCAGTTCTACCAGCATCTGGCTATTGATCTGAGTAAGGGTAAGGAGGAGTATTTTGCCAGGCGCGATGCTCTGATCGCAGAGTACAAAGCTGCCGGTCGCCGCAGTGAGATTCAGGCTGCGCTCCAGACTCTGCGCTGGGAGGAAAAGGAAGCTGCGATCCCCGAAGACCTTTGCTTTGTGTATGGGAATTATCTGGAAGACTACCTGTATGACGTTGAAATCTGCCAGCGTTTTGCCCGCAGGAACCGTGAAGTGATGGCAGATATAATTTTACAACGAATCGGGCTGGAAGCGGCTAACGCCTTTCATACGATTCACAACTACATTGACACAAGTGAGATGATCCTTCGCAAAGGTGCAATTGCCGCCCATGAAGGTGAGAGGGTACTGATCCCGATCAACATGCGTGACGGCAGCGTTCTTGCCATCGGCAAAGGCAACCCTGAGTGGAACTATTCAGCACCTCATGGTGCCGGCCGCATCATGTCGCGTAGCGCTGCGAAAGAGCAGCTCGACCTGGAAGAGTACCGCCGCGAGATGGCAGGAATCTATACCACTTCTGTAAATGAGGCTACACTGGATGAAGCTCCCATGGCATACAAATCCCTGTCCGACATTATCGGCGTGATCAGAGACACCGTCGACATTATTGAAGTCCTGAAACCCATCTATAATTTTAAAGCCAACTGAGCTGAAAAAGCAGGGTTTGAACCCACAGCAGGCAGAAGGCTTACCGTTGTTGCAAAATGACCTCTTCTGTCTTCCAAAGGCAGAAGAGGTTTCTCATTGTATGGCACCATGAAATATGATACAATAAAATTGATATTTGAAGAAGGATAAAACTATGATAACAGATTCATTTGATAATCAGTCACCGGCAAAAATCAGTCCGCCGGTAAATGAGAAGGCACAGAAAGCGGCTGCTGTAATCTTCACTTTCTCACATGAGATTGAGAAATATGTTGCTGAGAATTATAACTGTGAGAAAGTTGGAGAATTGTGGATGGCTCATGGTTCGACAGCTGTTAGCTGTTTCGAATACCACGGGAAGAAATTCGGCTTTTTCAGGACCTGGGTCGGGGCCCCTGCCTGCGCAGCCACAGTTGAAGAACTTTGCACTGTTATCAATACGGATAAAATTATCTATTTTGGAGGTGCCGGTTGCCTGAACAAAGAAATCGCCAGAGGAAAGGTCATGATCCCGACAGAAGCCTACAGAGATGAAGGAACTTCCTACCACTATGCTCCGGCTTCCGATTATATCAGGATCAAAAATGCACAAACTGTGGCGGCTTGCATGGAGAAGAACAGGATTCCCTATGTTTTGGGAAAAACCTGGACCACAGATGCCTTCTACCGGGAAACCCTGAACAATTTTGAGAAGCGGAAGGCGGACGGCTGCATATCCGTTGAGATGGAGGCATCAGCAGTTCAGGCGGTTTGTGATTTCAGAGGGCTGCAGGTATACATGTTCTTCACCAGCGGAGATCTTTTAGACGCGCCTGAGTGGACTGAAAGAAAACGAAAGAATCAGATCAGGCATACCCAGCATGATCCCGGGCATTTTGATATTGCCCTGGCACTCGCAGAGTCTGCAGCAGAACTGTAAGAATTGTTCTCTGATAAATCACAACCGGAGGAGATCGCGGATGACCCCTGAAGAGCTGAAAGCAGAGTGGAAAACCGAAGAAAACTGCGCCAGAATCAAGGGGTGGGATTTTTCCCATATCATCGGCCGCTATGAAGAGGAAGAAAGCCTGCCCTGGGATTATGCAGGCGAGATACGCGCAGTTCTCCGGAAGGAAATGCGGCTGCTTGATATCGACACTGGCGGCGGTGAATTTTTGCTGTCACTGCAGCATCCCTATGAGAATACCTCCGCAACGGAAGGCTATCCGCCTAATGTTCAGTTATGTAAAGAAAAGCTCCTGCCTCTCGGGATCGATTTGCGTGAATGCAGTGATGCATCCCGCCTCCCTTTTGCAGATGCCTCTTTTGATCTCATTATTAACCGCCACGGCGACTTTTGCCCGGTTGAGATCCGGCGCCTGCTTCGCCCCGGCGGATTATTCATTACCCAGCAGGTAGGCAGCGATAACGACAGAGAGCTTGTAGAGGCTGTTCTGCCCGGCATTGAACGGCCGTTTCCGCATGCAAACCTGACAGAACAGGAAAAAGCATTTACTGAAGCCGGCTTTGAAATCTTAAAGTCAGACGAGGCTTTCCGCCCGATTATCTTTTATGATGTCGGAGCCTTCGTGTGGTTTGCCCGCATCATCGAGTGGGAATTTCCGGGGTTTTCCGTTGAAAGCTGCTTTGAGCGCCTTTTATCACTCCAGGAAATCATAGAACGTGACGGCAAAATCACCGGCACGATTCACCGGTACTTCATCGCTGTTAAAAAGCCGGACTGATGCTATACCAACAGAGCATATAATAAGATCAGTTTCATAATCCGGGATGTGAGGAAGCAATATGCAGATTACACATTTTCACCCTGCAAGAGATCTTAATCGCCTTGAAGATTACTTAAGAGCCCGTTATCTTGAAACCCATAACACCGTCTCATGGCTGCCGGAAAGGCTCCATGACCTGATTTACAGAGTAAGTGCACAGGAGACGGATGAAGGCAAGGAAAAATCCATTGATTACATTTTTCTTTGGGAAGAAAACGGGGAAATAGCAGCATGCATCCTTCCGGACGGCGAAAATATATATGTGAGTATAAGAAATGGTTTTGAACAGCTCTTCCCTTCCATGGTTGATTTCAGTGAGAAAAACTGCCTTCCTTTATTTGCCAAAGCAGATGACGGTTCCGTTAAATTCTGGGTTGCAATTAGTGACACTCTGGAGTACATGAAGGAAAATCTTGCTGCGTCAGGCTATAAGGAATACGAAGAAAAGGAATATGCAAATTGTAACTACCCGTCAAAAACAGACCTTGCGCCAATAATTCCTGAAGGGTTTCGAGTGCTTTTCGGGGAAGAGTACCCAGATGCGGAAAACAAATGGAGTGCGCTGCGGCTTGGTTTTCACCCCGACTTTGAAGGATCTGACTATGCAGCAAGCATGAGCCCTTATTTCGGAAGGAAAAAATCGTCAATGTATCCGGACAGTTTTGAATGTATTGTGGTGGATGAACAGACCGGAGAGAAAAACAATGTCTGTGCGTACTGTTTTGTTTATGTCGATCAACACACAAAAACAGCACTGATAGAGCCTGTCAGCACCAGAGAGAAATTCAGGCACAAAGGCCTTGGCACAGCTTTAATGCATACAGCGATACTGCGGTGTAAAATACTTGGTATTGAAAAGTGTTATGTGAATAGTTTTGGAAGGAGAAAGGATTTCTATAATGCTGCCGGATTCTTTACGGAGAGCAGTTTCAGCTTCTGGTATAAAACACTCCGATAAGCCCTCCCTGCTTCCAACAATTGCAGAGTTTTTCATCGTATCTTATCGATGAGAATCCCTCTTTTGCCTTTGTGGTCAAAAGAGGGATTTTTATGTAATGCACCTAAAGAGTGTGAAATCACAGAAGGGATACCGAAAACGCATTCTTAATTAAATATTTAATATTATCAGCGCCGTTTTTCTTCGTGATAATATTTCTCAATACCACCGTAACCCATGATACGTTTGTTCCGGCGTGTTTTTTCGATAAAACTGTTCAGTCTCTTTTGAAACTCGTCCGGGCGTTTTCGCGCTGCCTCGATATAAGCGATCCGAATACGTTTATAGGGTTCCGAAAAGTGTTTGTAGTTCTCCCACACGATATCGTCCTGCCGGAGAACGTTCAGGATATCCTCCGGAAACACAAACGGTTTCTCAATGACGGAAAGGACGCTTTCCCGGATCTTCGGATGGATCAGCCCGTGGGCGTCCAGCCAGATCAGTCTCTCGATATTCGGCCGGGAATAAGTGCTTCCTTTTTTTCTGGGGCTGAAGCGCCTGATACAATGCAGCTCATCCAGGCGTCGGTTTGTACTGTCGATCCAGCCGAAACAAAGAGCCTCCTCAACAGCGTCATTATAGGAAAGGCTCTCCTCTCCGGATTTCTTGTCGGGAAAGATGAACCAGATCTCCGACGCTGTTTCAAAATGATCTGTCAGATACTTCCGCCATGCAGTGCGTTCACTCGTGCAAAAAGTGTCCATCCTGAATTGCCTTCTTCAACTTTTTTATAAGATTCTGATACTGTGCTGCTACTGAAAATGTATTGCAGATTGCGTTTGAATTATAGCATAACCATTCATGATGAGCAAACATGTCTTAACTCTTCAATATTTAAATATACGGCATAAAAAGTTAACAGTTTAGAAAGACAGCCTGTATTTACAGCGCAATTGAAAAATGATAAAATAACGACTGGAAGCACAGATACAGAGAGGTGTATATGAGCATTCATATAGAGACGGTTAAAACAGACAGGTTTTCCATGGAATATTTCTGCTTTGGGAAAGGAAAACAGGCACTGGTTATTCTTCCCGGCCTGAGCATTCAGAGCGTGATGGGAGCTGCAGATGCCATAGCAGCCGCCTATCAGTCACTGGAAGACCGGTTCACCATTTATGTGTTTGACCGGCGCAGCAATATCCCTCCTGTTTATTCCGTACGGGATATGGCACAGGACACGGCAGAAGCATTTCAGATTCTCGGGCTGAAAAACGTATGCCTTTTTGGAGCCTCTCAGGGTGGAATGATCGGTCTGGTATTAGCCATCGAACATCCGGAACTGATCCGTAAAATGGTACTGGGCTCCACGTCCGCCCACGTTCAGGAGGCTCAGTACTGTGTGCTTGAAAAATGGGCACAGCTGGCGAGAAGCAAGGATAAAGTCGGCCTGTATCTGGAATTTGGGAAAGAGATCTACCCGCCGAAAGTTTATGAACAATACCGTGAGTCTCTGATTTCTGCTGCTCAGACCGTGACGGATGAGGACCTGGAACGCTTCATCATTCTCGTGGAAGGCACAAAAGAATTCAATGTGGTAAATGAACTGGACAAAATACACTGCCCGGTTCTGGCAGTCGGTGTTTATGAGGACAGCGTCCTTGATTCAGACGCGACGATGGAGATTGCGGAAAAACTGGATTGCCGGACAGATTTCAGGCTGTATATGTACATTGGCTACGGGCACGCTGCCTTTGATACGGCGCCGGATTACCGGGAAAGACTGCTGAACTTCTTTTTATCATAATCATTCATTAAATTTGTATTTTTGCTCAATGGAGGAAAAACTATGAAAAGAAAGCAGTGTTTAATACTGGTTATTATCCTGATGATGGCATTATGTGCGTGCGGTAAGAAAGCGGAGGCACCCGCCGAGCCTGAGATTACCGCTGGTCCGGATGAAAGTGTGGATATGGCCAATCCCTGGCATGATATCACGGAAGCAGAGGCAAAAGAACTCTGCCCCAAATCTTTCATTGCCCCTGAAAATGCCCAGAATGTTCAGTGGCGCGTTCTGGATTCCGCAGCAGATCCTTCCGGCATTCCCGGCGCACTGGTCCAGCTCTCTTTCGATCTGGACGGCAACAGCTTTACAGCAAGGGAACAGATTACAGGTGACCCGGATGCCGATATCTCCGGCATGTATTATGACTGGACACACCAGATGGATGTAACTCTGAGAAACTGGGCAGATATAACGTGCCGGACTTATCGCTGGATCGGCGAAGAAGGATATGCGGATCTCTGCAGCTGGTATGACACAGAATCTGAAACCTCATATTCTGTCAGCGTTACAGCTTCGGATCTGGATGGCTTTGACCTTTGTGCTATAGCGGAAGCTTTGCACGGATAGAAGCATTTCCGTTTCAGTATTCTGAAAGAGCAGCAGAGACGGTACTCTGCTGCTCTTTGAATATTCCGGTATTACGATATATACATTGCTCTAATCTGTCGATTCCGCACTTTGCATGTTGATGATATGCTTGAATTTGCCGCTGTTCGGATCCTGTCTCGGCAGAATCTCCGACAGGGTGATCATTACGTGTTCTATTCCCTGCGACGACAGATAGTTTTCAAGGCTCATCTTTGCACTTACAAATGCCGCTGTTCGGTCTGTTCCTTCTTTTTCCTCCAGACGCATTTCCACTCTGTTCCCTGTATATACCAGTACCTGAAAGCGGCGGAGTTCGTGCACTTCCTTCAGGACAGCATAGACAGAAAGAGGTGCAATCCGTATCTTTTTTCCGTCTTCCGTAAATGTCGTAACATCGTCGGTCCGTCCTTCCAGTTCCAGCCAGGGAGATGGATTGCCGCAAGGGCAGGGCTCATGATGCATAATGACCCGGTCGGTCACCTCGTAACGGATGAACGGCTGGGTATAATTATATAGGTTGGTGAGATAAATCCTGTCGGACAGAACGCCGTCCGGCACAGGTTTTCCCTCGGAGTCAACAGGCTCTACGATCAGCCAGTCATCATTGATATGAAAATGCCGGCATCGGCATTCGCAGGCTACCGTTCCACCCTCCGTACAGGAATATGAAGTCTGTACATAGCAGCGGAAGGTATCCGCCAGCTTCTCCCGGAGTGTGTCGGACAGGTATTCTCCACCGGTCATAATGAGCACCGGCGAGATTTCCAGCCGCCCGGCATCAGCTTCGTCGACCAGAAGCTCCAGATTTGAAGGATAGCCTCCCAGCATGGCAGGCTGAAACTCATTGAGCTGCCTGACAATCTCAGGTACAGAGTACAGGGCGCTGGATACTGCCAGCTGTCTCCTTTTCCACGGCATACTCCTGAGCCTGGAGCGGATACTGGTATTGCCGAGATAGAAGCCGTCGTCTGCAAAGACGCCGATACTTTTTCCTCCCCTTCTGATGAATGCAGCCAGATCCTCCCGCCTGGCAAAACTACGGCGCGCGCTGATACCTCCCATGATATTGTTTGTCGTCCTGTCACAGGCTGCTACAAGCGGTACTCCTGTGGAACCGGAAGTGGTGAAAATAAGATATTTCCCGTTTAGCCTGGCACCAATATTGTGCTTGTCTTCCATGAACCGGTTAACCTGCTCCAGCGTCAGGTTCCGGTCACAGACCCAGTTATTCCACTCTGCCATCAGAGTCTTTTTATCTGTCGGCGGCAGATCTGTCAGTTTGAAGTCCCTCGGAACATCACAATAAAGCTGATGATAAAAAAGGCTGTTTTTTTCTGCATACCTGACCAGCTCTTTCAGCCGCTGTATGCGGAGTACCTCCCTTTCCTCCGTGTTCATCTTCTCATATTTTCCGCAGAGCCACATGGCTTTCAAAAGCCCGATCTTTTTCACTTTTGCTCCTTTTGACATATTCCATACAGCAT
>JAEEGJ010015456.1_pt1 | contig 17804 bp, 11 predicted proteins | sample 8958761 | NCBI WGS metagenome assembly JAEEGJ01 (sample SAMN16246546, study PRJNA631951) | gut metagenome | biome: gut microbiome; feature: rumen; material: RS-attached | host: Bos | place: Iran: Karaj | collected 2018-10
GAAGGATAAACCTTGTCAATATCGTTCTTCTGTTGCCAAAATCTGTTCCAGACAGACTGATCAGGTTCTTTAATAGACATAGCGTGTAAAATATACGAAATTTTATATGAAATTTTTGAAAAGGGGAATGCCTTCCCCTGGTGCAAGCCATGGCTCCGCCTAAACTGCACGCTCACATGGCCGTTCCGGAATGTTCGCTTAGCAGTTCAGGCCATCGCCATGTCTTTTACCACCCCTTCGCCTAAGGGCTCTGCCCTTAAGAACCCGATAAAATTCCGAAAAAACAAGCGCGCTATGTCCGTGGGGTTTTCCCACACAGCACCGACTTGTCATAATTTTATGACAAAAGTTGAAATTTAGAGACATTTTTTCTAAATTTGGAGACAAAATTCATGAAAGTATGACAATTTAAGGGAAATTTGATACACTTTGCAAATTTTTTACACTTTTGGCACGCATCTTGCTTAAAAAAATACGATATTAAGGATGTAAGGTTATAAAATGCATATTGATTCTACTGATACTACTCTAAAACGTTACCTCGAAGATATTAGACGCACCGCTCCCCTCTCCCGTGAAGAAGAGCAGATTCTGTTCCAGAAAGCTAAAGAAGGCGACAAGATCGCCCGTAAGAAGCTTATTTCTGCCAACATGCGTTTCGTTTTGAAAGTCGCTATTCAATACCGTGGTTGCCCGATTCCGCTGCCGGACTTGGTGAGCGAAGGCGCCATGGGTCTTGTACGTGCTATCGAATCCTTTGAACATACCCGTGGTCTTAAGTTCATCAGTTACGGCGTGTGGTGGATTAAGGCCTACATTACCCGTGCCATTAACGAACAGGGCAACCTGATTCGTTTGCCGGCTAACCAGCACCTCCGCGTGCGTAAGGCTTTGCACGAACAGAGCCGCGGTAAGGAAATCAACGAAGAAATCCGCGAACTTATCCAGATCGGTCAGCGCGGCGTTTCGTTCGACAGCCCGCTCAAGGCAGACTCCAAGGCAACGTATGCCGAAGTGCTCCCCGACGGTACCGCAACGAACCCGGAAAACGAATCCGAAATCCAGAGCGTCGAAGCTTTGGCCCGCGACCTCATGGAACAGCTTCCGGAACGCGAAGCCAAGGTGATTACCGGCATCTTCGGCATCAACCAGGAAGCTCCGCAGACGCTTCGTGAAGTGGGCGAATCCATGAACATTTCCCACGAACGTGTCCGTCAGTTGCGTGACCAGGCTCTCCGCCGTATCCGCAAATACAACAGCAAGGAATTCTTGCAGGATAAGAAGGACGCATTCCTCGCAGCGATTAATAAATAATTAATCGCTGCCTATGACGCATGGGGCTCCGCCCCCTGGACCCCTTTTCCACATTCGGGCAACAATCTAAAACCATTTAACGTCTGAAGATAATTCAGACGTTTTCTTTTATGCTTATACAAAAAGTGACCGCCGAAGGCGATCACTTTTCATTTTTTTTGCTCAGAACTCGTAACTGAGTACTATTAACTGCGGCGCAGCCGCCGCTACTTCTTGTGTTTCTTGCGGCGGACGCCCCACTTGTCCTTGATCTCTTCGACAATCTTCTTGTCTTCGTAGCGGACGACCATCTTGAACTGCACAGTGTACACGCCCGTTCCGACAAAGCGTCCCTTGTTATCCTTGAAGTTCCAGTTCACAAAGACCTTCTTGTCGGTTTCAAGGCAGTTACCGCCGAACTTCGGACTTTCGCAAGGCACCGTGATAATGGTGTCGTTCACGTACTGGCCCAAGTGATCGAAGTAGTTCACGATGAACGAGATGTACACGTCTTCGGGCTTCAAGGAATCAAGCACGGACGGATCATACGTACCGTCGGCAGATACCTGGGCGCGGTCCAAGAGCTGCGGCACAAAGCGTTCGCCCAACTGCACCAACTGTCCAAGGGCACCTTCTTTTTCCATGTCTTCCTTGGTGGTCGAACCCGGCACGTAGCGCAGATTCACAGAGCTAACCGTCTGCAACGTGTAGCTCTTGCCGTCAGAATCTTCCTTCGGGGTATCATCATTGATGTCGAACGTACCCATCTGCGTTGTTTCAACCAAGTGGTTCAGGAGACCACCGATAACAACAGCCTGCGGGTTTTCACCAGCGATGTTACCGTAGTTGTCCTTGATTGCATCCTTAAGGCCCTTGTGAACCACAATGGAGTCACCCGGCATGATCGTTCCGTCGCTTCCGTTAAAGACGAGCTTTGCAGTCAGGCCATCCGGAGACCAATCGATCCTCGTCGGATTCAGCTCGATCGTTTCTTCGCCATGAATATAAGAGAAGAAATCCTTACCCTTCAGGTTCTTCGTGCGAATCGGTTCCGAGAACTTGATTTCAAGCGTATCGGCCTTCTTGCCGTAGCTGAGCGTCGCGCTTGCCACAACCGGAGCCATCTTGTCAACCAGCGGTGCAACGTCTTCGTTCACGAAGGTTTCACCAAAGATCTTGTAGTAAGTATAGACCGTTGCCTGCGGCAGCTTATCAGAGATGCTCGTGACGCCAGAGGCAAGCCTTGTTGTCGAGATAACATCCCAGATAACGCGAGTCGAATCCTTCGGGTCGATCTTCATGTTTTCAGGCTGGGCCTGCAACTGGATCATCATTCCACGATAGCTGTACCACGGGAAGCTCATGTAGAGCGATTCGTCGAGGTCATCCTTCGTCAACTTCTTGTCGAATACGGCCACAACCTGGTCGAGAACGCCATCGCCATCGGTATCCCAGTATTCCACGTTCTGAACCATTGGGAATCTGTCAACCACCTGGACAGGAACTTCACGTTCGTATTCGTCAGAGGTAATGTATGGCAAGTTCGTGAAAGTGGCGCCCGGATACAGCGACACGCTATCCTTGTCACTACCCTTCAACTTGAAGTTCTTGCCAACCAGAATCACGATATCCTTGGCAGGCATGTAGACCTTCTTGATCTGGTCCACATCGAAGCCATAGCGTTCGGCACTCTGCTTGATCATGACCAGCATTTCGGGCATACCGATATCTACCGGGAACAGGTCAATGTTATACTGCAAGAACAGGGAATCGAGACCATTTACATTGCGAATAGCGTAGGCATCCTTAATGACATTGCTACCCACTTCCACAATGGGGGTTTCACGCACATAGGTCGCGCCATCGCTAGCCTTGTCGCCATAGGTTACCAAGGCCTTGGCATCCTTCGGGAATTCGCCGACAGACGGAAGCACGAGGCTAGAGACATCCACCAGAATACGGTCGCGAGCAGAATTCAGCTTCGGATCCACGCAATCAAGCGTATCCTTACCAATCACAAGCTTCACACCATCCAAGTAGTAAGTCTGCGACAAGGTGTCGTCCAGCAAAATTTCCACATAGTCCAAAGCCATATCGCCATCGGTATCCTTGATATAGCCGACGCGGGTATCCGGAATCGGATCGAAGAAGTTGATGTTGTCGATGATGACCATTTCGTTGCCACCATACACCTTGATCGAGCCGCCCTGAACCACTTCGTCTGCCGTCACGAAAATCGTCACGGAGCCGTCGGCGTTCACAACCAGGGATTCGTTCTTGGAACCGTCCGTCGGATCAACCAGCTTCACGCCTGTCTTCGAAACAATGCGGAGAGAATCCGGAGAGCCGAAATATTCCTTAACCTTATCCTTATCCAAGGTAATGGCAACGACATCGCCCACCTTGGCAGAATCCAGGCCGGAATTATAGTGCAAGTCCATCGGAATGCCCTTGGGATCATTCGTCAGCAGGTAATGGTTACCATTGATTGCCACCACCTTCGGGTTGCTCGGATCGGGATCCGTGGGAACAAGCACCACGGTCTTAGAAACAAGGGAATCACCCTTTTCAAAATCATCGGCAGACGGGTATTCATCGAAGCCATCGCCCGGATCTTCATCGTAGTCTTCGGCACCGAAATACACTCTCGAAGAACTGGATCCGTCACCTTCGTCTTCACCGGTTCCGATAGCGCGGCTCGAAGAGGACTTGTCGCCCACATCTTCGCCATTGCCCTGTTCGCTGCTGCTAGAACCGTTGCCATTGCTGTTGCTGCTAGAGTGGCCACCGTTTCCGCCAGAGCTCAGGTTAGAATCGCCAGCGCTGCTGGTGCCATCGTTACCACTGCTACCATTATCATTACCGGAGCTGCCTCCGTTGCTGTTAGAGCTAGAGCCATCGCTATTGGAGCTTCCGCCATTGCTGTTAGAGCTTCCGCTGTTACTATTAGAACTTCCGTCATTGCTGCCAGAGCTAGAAGCATCGCCACCGGAGCTATTGCCATTGCCTGCAGAGCTCAAATTGGTACCGCTGCTGGAATTGCCGTTGTTGCCGGAGCTAGAGCCGTTATTCGAGCTGCTAGACTTTACGCTGCTAGAAGATTCATGGTATTCCACCAGCGAAGAACTGCTCTGCGAGCTGCTCGAAAATTCTTCATCGCCACCCGTGTTACCGCCTTCACGAATCACGCCCACACCCGAAAGCGGAGCCAAGTCGTCAAGGTAGTTGTCAATCCACTGCACGTGAATCAAGACGTTGTCGTTAATCAGCTTCTTGGGGTTTGCGGCATAATCCACAAAAATCATGTGACCCGTATTGGATGCCACAAAAAGGTGACCGTAACCATCCGTGGTACCCTGGTCCAAACGCCAGCCCACGCCACTGGTTCTCGGGCCGCTCAAATTCGCCTTCGATTCTTCAAAGAAATATTCACGAAGGTCAATCGTTGCAACGACTTTCGCCTTGACTTCGCCACCTTCGCGATAAGGCTGGATCTGCACAATGCGAGAACCGCCGAACACAAAGATTGTCTTGGAATAAGTATCGTAGGCGCCACCATGAGCACCTTCCAAGGAGTCAATCAAAACCTTGGTACCGACAGAAGCAATGACCTTATCACCAACGTTACCGCCATATTTATTTTGGTTACCCGCAGTTACAGTCACCCAGGTCGTATCGGTAAACACGCCGAAATACGAATCCTTGAGGTTATTCTTATTCTTGCGCTCCTGTTCCGTACAGGCCCTATATCCGCCGCCCGCTTCGCAGCCGCCACCGAAATAGTCCGAACGCGTAAAGAAGGCCGTACCATCGCCGTCCCAAATCACGGTTGCCAGTTTCTTGTCTTCTTCAGAGGTATGCTTCGGTCCCTTGGGTCTCAATTCAACCTGATAACCAGTCGTTGCAAAGTTGTGGTTTTGAGGATCGGTTTTCGTCGAAAAACGGTACAGATAACCCGGAATACCGGCAGCCCAAAGGTTATCTCCCTTCGGGTCCATCATCAAATGCCAGAAACCGCCCTTACGCGTCGCAGGAGTAGCCCTTGCGACACGACATGCACCGCCATTTTCCTTGGCGGTCTTACTCACCTTGAAAATACGTTCGCCCTGACCGGCCACCAACAGGTCGCCATCCGGATGGTGAACAATACCATCGGCACCTTCCATGCCATCGCCTTCGGTACAAAGAGTCTTCTTGTCCGAGGGTTTCATGAGCAAGTAACCCGCACCATTGTACTGGTAACTAATGCTCTTGACGCGGTCGCTCTGTTCGTACTTGGTATAGTACAGCGTGGCCTTGGTAGCAGCATGCGGCACGATATCGCCAATCTGCTGAATCCAAATACCCGTTGCCGGGTTTTCCGGAGTAGGGTAATCTACGCCTGCAGCGTAGCTTGCCGCCGCAGACAATAAAACTAACGAAAAATATTTGGCCGTGTTTCTCATGTTCTTACCCTCGGAAAAAATCCTTATTTAGCCCTCTTGGAAGAGATACCCCATCTAAAGATTCTTTCAACCTTAAAGTCTTCCTTTGCTCCGTAAACCTTTACTCTGAATTTTGCAAGATAGATACCGGCGCCCACCTTGCGGCCATTGTCGGCACGCATGTTCCAGCGAACATAGAGCTTGTCCGGATTTTCAAGGCAGTTGCCGTCGAAGAACGAATCATCGCAAGCAATGCTGCCCGAAGCGCCTCCAACGTAGTTGCCAATATTCGTATACACATAGAGTTCCCAATGGAGTCCGATATCTTCCATATTCGGCACAACCAGGCCCTTGTCATCTTTACCCATAATGGTCGAATAACCGATATCCATGAGCACACCCAGCGAAGACTGGTCAGAGGCTTCCTTGGCATCCTTCACATGTTCAATCGTGAACGGTTTCACGCGATCACTGAGTTCTTCAGCCTTGTTCAAGTCCGCAAACGAATTCGTCTTCATAATCACGCGCGGATCGCCTTCCACCATGACAGTCGGAGCAAGTTCAGAAACCTTGTTACCGCTCTTGTCGACAAGGCCGCTCGTGAAGTTATCGAAGCGCACGGAGTCAGCAGGATTCATGCGGCTTGCAAGATCTTCGCCGGCTTCCATGTACAGAATCAATTCACGGCCATCTCCGCTCCATTCCGAAGACTTAAGGCTGTAATGCACCCAAGAACCATCAACATAGAAAGCGAGGCAGTCGTCAGTAAGATCGACAGCATTCTTGTCCATGGCTTCAGAGAAACTAATCTTGAATTTATCCGGTTCCATCATCTGGAAGGATTCCGGATACAGGAACGTCGACGAAATGACCGGAGCCATGTAGTCGTTCATTCCGTACATCATTTCTTCTTCAGATTCCTTGCCTTCAACAGAAACCTTGTTAGTAATCGAGGCGTAGCCGTATTCGGTCTTTCCGCCCTTTGAATAGGACTTGTCAATTCCTGTCAACAATTTCTTGATATCGTATTCTTCAGGATCAAGAGCATAGCCCAGCAGCGTGCCGTCTTCCGAAAGGGTAAGGTCTGCAATATTCGGATGAATGGCGACCAGTTCACCGTCATTGTCGAGCCAGTAGAAGGTGATATCCATCTTCTTGAGATCTTCTTCGGTAATCGGTGTTTCAAAGCCCAGCGAGGTAGAGTCCATGCGGCCGTCACCGTCGCGGTCATAGAAACCGTTCTTGTCGTTGTCTACATAAATGCGGCCGGCATTCTGCACCGGGACTTCCTGGTTGTTCTTGCTGGTCGGCACACCGTCAGCGGCTGTCAGGATTCCATCGGGGCATTCCTTGTTGCTGCAGATGGTTTCGATCTTGAGCATGTCGCCCACAGACACAACGCCCGATTCCACAGTGAAGACCCACTGGGTTCCCTTCTTTGAGATTGCCTCCACATCGATTGCTTCGCCGTTGAGTTTCAATCCACGACCGCTCGTCCAAGACGGATCGATGTCCTTGTTGAAGCGAACGATCAAAGTATCCGTTCCGTCATTGCCCTTGACCAAGGTGGCCGTCTGAATGGCAGCGCCAATGCTATCGGCAAGAGCGGTCGTGAGCGTGTCGCAGCGATTACCCACCGAGCACACATAAGCCTTTACGATACCCTTCGCATCGTCGCCCTGGATTTCAACCTTGACGTCGGGCAGTCCAAAGATATCGCCATTTTGCTTGACATCGCCACTGTACTTTTCAAGGGACTTGTCGCTCGGCCAGCTGTAGAAGAAATCCTTCACGTCCATGGAATCGGTCTTACCGCCGAACCAGGTCGCAATGCTGTCGCCAATGCCATCGCCATCGGTATCGTAAATGGCTGCGTTATCGAGAGTCGGCATATCGGGGTTCACGAACTGGTATTCGCCCGGGAACGGATCCGTCAGAATGAACTTGGTGTCGCCTACGGAATCCTTTCCGTCGTCGAAGGCGTTCATACTGAATGTCGAGCCGTCGGTCACAGCCTTGGTTGCAACTACCAGGAACTGGCCCTTGCCGTTATCAATATTTAAGCGAATGGTGTTGTCACTTTGCTTCAGGTTTACTCCACCATCGCTCAAGAACTGGAGGTTTTCGCTTTCACCGAAAGCCTTGAAATAGAAAGTCCTCTTCAGAGTCGAATCGACACGGCCCTTGGCCGGGCCAATCGGAATAATCGCTTCGACATCGACATGCATGGTATCGCCCACTTCGTACTGGAGCTTGGATGCATCCGTCACTTCTTCGCCCTTCACAATGTACTTGAGGTACGGCACGTAGAAGTTGTAGACCAAGCTCACAATCGGGTCCGTCGCTGCTTCGTCTTCGGCAGTACCGAGCATAAGGTTGTAGAGTTTATAGCGGCTGCCGACGCGCAACTTCACGAGACCGGAATCTTCATCGGCTTTTACAGCCTTCATGTTCTTGACGATAGAGGAATCTTCGGAAAGTTCAAGAGTCAAAGTGTCGCGGCCATAGTCCTTTTCTTGCGGAGCGTAGATAAAGAACGAAGCTCCCTTGATGGCGTTTTTCTTGACAAGGTCGGCTTCGGGCGGAACCACGTAAAGAATGGCGCCACGGTTATCCCAGATGCGGTAGTACTTGCAACGCACATCGGGCTTACCACTGTAGTCAATGCAATCAATCGATTCAAGCGCAAAAGCACCCGCTGCAAGACAAAGCAACGTGAACATCATCAGCGAAAGAATATGATTTTTTACAGACTGCATTAAGACCTCTACAATTGACTCAAATTACGCAAAGAAAACTTTGCATAACATATACTCCAAAGATATGATTTTTTTTCAGAAAACGGACAACAAAAATTTACGTTGTGACAGGAATCTCAAGGCATTTCCAAGGCGGATTATTCCAAGTTGGAATAAGAATTCGCCAAATCTGTAACAATATCGTCCATAAAAATCCAGCCACGGCCATCAAGCCTTAAATTGGATTTAGTTTGTAACAAATTTAACAGATTACATTGTTTCAAAAAGCCCTTCGAAATCCAGCGTTCGCACACTGATTTATCCAGAGCGATTCCCATTTTTTCGAGATCTTCAGTCGAAATTCCCTTCGATTGGCGAAGTGAGAGCCATAAAAGTTCCATGATTTCGTCTTCACGCCCAAGCCGGTCAACCGAAAGCATCGATTCCGGGCAGCCCGACTTAACATAATCGCGCCACCGGGGGTAAATTTCGGGGGCATAATAGCGGACAGAGCGCAAATAACTATGGGCGCCAGGGCCAAAACCCGCATATTCGCCGCGATTCCAGTAATTCTGGTTATGCGCGCTTTCAAAACCGGGCCTTGCAAAGTTCGATACCTCGTAGCGTTCAAAGCCCTTACGTTCCAGGATTTCGACACCACCCAAGTACATGGGTTCGTACAGGTCTTCGTTGACCGTAAGTTCCCCACGATCGACCCGGTGACCGAGCCTAGAACGGGGCGAAACGTTCAACCCGTAAAAGCAGACATGATTCAGCGGAAAATCCGAAAGGCGGTCTACATCGGCCAAAAAGCCCTCCACAGTCTGCCCCGGCAAATCGAACATCAAGTCCGCATTCACCTGCAAGTTCGGCGTAGAGGTCAACAAGGTTAAAGCATCTAGCCCCGCCTCTACCGAATGCGAACGCCCGACCAATTTCAACAAATTCGCATCAAACGTCTGGAGCCCAAGACTGATGCGGTTTACGCCAAGTTCCATCGCATTTCGCACGGATTCGCGGCTAGTCGATTCCGGGTTGAATTCCATGGAAACTTCGCTTAATTTGGACACATAGAGCCCAACCGAAGCGAGGCAATCGAAAACCTGGCGCAGGAACTCCGCCGGCAATTCCGAAGGGGTTCCCCCACCCAGGTAAAGCGTTTTCGCATTAGCAAGAAGCCCCGGATTCGCCTCCTCAAAACTTACAATTTGCTTACACAACAAGTCCGTGTATTCGGCAAAGATTTTCGACTGCGACGGCATTACGCGAAAATCGCAATAATCGCAAATTTTTTTGCAAAACGGCACGTGAAGATAAACACAAAACATCTTTTACAAACGAATAAAAATGTTACAAAAATCCTTTTTTATAAAATTTAGATTATATAAATGTATATGGACAACAAACAACTAAATAAATTCAAGAAAAAATTGAAGAAGCGGCTTCCGCTCCTGATTTTTTTGACGTTGTCCACCGCCATCTTCTTTTTGGCATCGACCCTGCTTCTAGACGAATCGTACAAAGATATCATCATTATCGCCATGATTTGGGCGTTGCCTCTATTTATCCACTGAAGGTGCTATGGCCATTACCAGACTCACGCAACGTAAATGCAAGGCGATCGGTTTCTACATCCTGAGCTGGGTGATATTTACCTTGAGCGCCTCGGCCCTTTTGACGTACGGCGCCGGGAACGGGTTCGACTCGACACGCATGCTGTTCATGCTGCAGTTGTCGCTTTTGACGGGCCTTTCGCACGCCATTTACGACGTGATGATTCTGCAAGACGAAATGGACAAAAGGCCGGTTGTGGCCGCCCTCTTGATCCGTTCTTGGTTCTTTATCGCAAGTATTTGCGCCAACCTGACACTCTGCATTCTGATATGGGACATCGACAAGAGCGAAGGCCTTATCAACGAAGCCGCCCTGCAGCATGTGCTTAACGTCTTTAAGCAACCCAAGACGCATATCCTGATCTTTGAACTGTTCATGCTCGGGAACCTGATTACCTTTGTCCGTTCTGTACACAAGAAATTCGGGACCCGCGTCTTTATGAACACCCTGCTCGGCAAGAACCAGGACCCCAAGGAAGAAGACCTGATTTTCATGTTCATCGACATGAAGCACTCTACCGAGATTGCAGAAGAACTCGGGCACGTAAAGTACAGCAACTTTATTCGCGACTACTACCGCCTGCTTTCGAACTGCTGCGAAGAAAACCACGGTGAAATCTACCAGATTGCAGGCGATGGCGTTTTCTTGACCTGGAAAACCAGCGACTGCAAACGCGCCGCCCGCCCGCTAGACTGCTTTTACGATTTTGCAGAATGCCTGGAACGAACCGCATATAAATTCAAAAAACGCTACGGGATTGTCCCCGCCTTCAAGGCCGCCGCCCATTGCGGAAAAGTCATCTCCACCGAAGTCGGAAACTTCGGAAGCGAAATGGCCTACCACGGCGACGTCCTGAACACCACCTCCCGAATCCAGACCCTTTGCTCCAAGCTCGGGCAGGATTTCTTGATCTCGGAAGACCTGTTCTTGAGGCTACCGCTACCACTACCCCACGGTTTTTTGAGCGTAAAGGCCGGATTTTTCGAATTAAGGGGAAAAAAGAACGGAATTTTGATTTTTTCTCTGCATATGCCCTTGACATAGCGAATTTATTATTCTATAATTGGGCTACCCCGCGGGAATAGCTCAGTTGGTAGAGCACGACCTTGCCAAGGTCGGGGTCGAGGGTCCGAGTCCCTTTTCCCGCTCTAAAACGAAAAAGACACCTACACGGTGTCTTTTTTCGTTTTATAACACGGGAGGGGACCCGGCACCCTCGAAGAGGGTGCGACCAAATTCTTTTTTGGGCGAAGCCCGTGAAAAGAATTTGGAGCTTAACGCGAACGAAGTGAGTGTTGAGCCCGAAGGGCGGCAAGCCAGCCGCATAGCGGAGACTGGCGCAGCCGCAGTCCCTTTGGCCGCTAAAATACAAAACTACAGCTTACCAAGTTCGCGAAGCATTTTCTCGTACTTGTCAGCACGAGCTTCTGCCTCATCAGCACGAACTTTTTCAGCCTTAGCAAGGCGCTCAACTTCATCAGCGCGAGCTTCCGCTCTGTCAGCGAGATCCTTCGCCTCAAAAAAGCGCCTTTCTGCATCATTTGCACGCTGGCGTTCAAGATCTACAGCGATGTCGATTTCCTGTTGCCAAGTCATATAGCGTTTCCTCGTTTCGTTGTCTGCCTGATACCACTTCACCAACCGATCTATATTTTCGGTTTCTGGGGAACTCGGCTTCCTTGTAGCGAAGTACTCCATGTACTCTCTAATCGATTTTTCGGCGATGTCTCGGTACTTATTAAATATATAAAAGTTCTTGAAACAAAGGTCCCCCAATTCAATTTTCGGATTTTCTACTTCGAGATTCTTGAACCTGTACACCGCACGACCATGTTCGAAAATATCTTCAGGACACAAAAACACGATATAAAGTTCCTTCAGGTTGTAGTACACCTCGCCCTTGTTCAGAGCTTCGCTATCACACATCGCTTGGTAATAGCGGGTTCGCTTGGGGATTTCCTTGGTATCTTCCATTTGCATTTCGATATCGAAGCTGCGGAGAGTCTCACCGCCTGGGCCCGTTTCCTTTACAAAGACATCGTAGCGGATTCCCTTGTAGAATGGGCTTACTTCGACGGTCTTTTCGGGTTCGGGATCCCTGAGTTCGTGAATCTTGATGCCGAGAACTGCTTCGAGAAAGGGCTTGGCGATTTCCTTGTGACTGAACACCATGGCAAACATGAACCTGTCCGTAATGGGAAGTTGTTCAAAAGGCGTGCGTTTGTTTTCCATTTTGATTTTACAACCGAAACGCGTCGGTTTTCGCGAATAGAGAACCGTCCCTATCTTTATATATACACGCCATTTTTAGGCACTCAAAGCAGTTTTCCCGAAAAATTTATTTCTTTTTACAAAATGAAAAGGGAGAAGTTTCTCCCTGGGTCGCACTTCGTTGCTCCCAACCTACTCGCCTAGGGGTTCCACCCCTAAGACCCCAAAATATCATGCCGGACTAGCATCAGCATCTCATTTTCTCACTCAAATATGTATATTTCGAACGACATAGCCCCGTACCGAATGGTTCGGAGCGAACGGTATTTTTGAGTTTTCGACTCTTGTTCTTGAAAAGGAAAATCTGGTAAATTTTTCAAGTTACACAAGGACAAGTCGGACGCTCACGCACCCTGTGCGTGGGCCGTTCGGTTTTGTTGTGTAACAGGTTTACCAGAGCCTCCTTTTCAGCAAACCTTCGGTCCCACGCTTTTTTATTTGGCAGGATCTGAGGAATTGCAGCATAAGTCGAAACTCCTTATTGGAGTTTATATGGCGAATGAACAATTCAGCGAAGCGTTTGTCCTCAAAGAGATGAGGTGCAATCTTGGCGAAAATGAATTTGGGAAGGTCTATCCGCAGGGTGATGTACCTGAGGTCTCAGCAATCGAAAAACTCCTGAAAAAAGCAGGCGGCAAGCCCAAGGAATGTGATATTAGCGATTACACTCAAGGCGGTAGCGGAAAAGCAAAACCAGAGTTTGTCCTAACCTTCAAAAAAGACTCTAGCACAATTATTGTCATTGAATGCAAGCGTAGTATAAAAAAACACGAAAGTGAAATACGGAACAAGCCTAAGGACTTTGCTGTAGATGGCGCCTTGTATTACGCAAAGTTCCTTAAAGATCGATATAATGTTGTTGCCATTGGTGTGAGCGGAAGCAAAAAAGACGACAGTAAAGTTTCCACCTTTTATTGGCAAAAGGGGCATGATGAGTTTAAGGAACTCACCAAATTAAACATCCTGCTAGAACCCAACAATTATCTTCAATACCTGAAAGGTGAAAAAATATCACGTCAGTTTTCGCTTGAAGAAATTCGGCAAACCGCTATAAACATGAGCAATAGTTTAAGAGTTGCCAAAGTTACAGCTAATGACAAGCCTATTTTTATAGCAGGTATTCTAATTGCTCTTCAAAGCGAAGACTTTGAAAACCTCTATCCTCAGGCAACTACATTAAAAGGCTTAATGTGGAACATTACCACTGCAATTGGAGACGTTTTAGGAGAAGCAGAAGTAAAGCAAGATCGCATCAACAACATCTTGAACACGTTCGAAAATGTAGCAAGCCTTCATCACTTCAAGACTACACCGATGAATGAGGACTATTCTCTACGCTGGTATATCCAAGAATTGGATATGAAAATCAAGCCGATGATGAATAATTCTGATTCGTCTATCGACGCTCTAGGAGAATTTTATCATGAATTTATCAAGTTCTCTAACGGCGATGATGGTAAGGCGCTCGGAATTATTTTGACCCCACAACATTTGACAGAATTTATGTGTGATGTAAGTGGCTTGAACAAGAGAAGTAAGGTTGTTGACATTTGTGCGGGTTCAGGGGGGTTCCTTGTTACAGCAATGAGCAAGATGTTCAAAAAAGCCAACCCAAGCGAGATACAGAAAATTAGAGAAGAAGGTCTTTATGGAGTTGAAGCAGACCCTCATATCTATACATTGTGCATTGCGAATATGATTGTCAGACGTGATGGAAAAAGTAATATCCATTATGGCAGTTGTTTTGATACTAAAATTGCAAATGAATTAAGAAAAAAGAATATTGATGTCGGACTTATAAATCCGCCTTATTCACAAGATGACTACAATGAGCTCGAATTTGTAGAACAGTTACTTTCAATATTGGCAACTCGTGGTGTCGCTGTTGCCGTTGTTCCTATTAATTGCGCTTTGGGAAATACCTGCAAAGATGTTCGAGAACGTCTTTTCAAAAAACACACATTAGAAGCCGTTTTTAGCATGCCAACGGAAATTTTCAACCCTGCGGCATCCGCACCGCCATGTGTAATGGTTTGGACGGCGAACGTCCCACATCCTGAAGATAAAAAGACCTTCTTTGGTTACTTCCGTGATGACGGCTTTGTGAAAAGAAAAAAAATGGGACGTATTGATGCTTATGGAAAATGGGAAGAGATAAAGAAGAAGTGGCTTAATCTCTATCAGAATAAGATAGAAGAACCAGGTTATTCTGTTTTGCATTGTGTTACGCATAAGGATGAGTGGTGCGCCGAAGCCTATATGGAAACGGACTATAGTACTCTTTGTGATGAAGATTTTATTCGAAAGATTCGCGATTATGCGGCATTCCTTGTCCAAAGCGAGGAATTCTAAAATGAATACGAAAACATGGAAATGGTTTAGTTATAAAGATATCTTTGAAATTCGAAAAGGCAAAAGATTGACGAAAGCGGACATGATTCCTGGCAACATACCTTATGTAGGGGCAACAGATTCTAATAATGGATTCACGGCTAGAATTGCAAATAATGAACACCTGCATTCGGCAAATACAATCTCAGTTTCTTACAACGGTTCTATTGCAGAAGCTTTTTATCAAACTAAAGAATTTTGGGCTACAGATGACGTCAATGTTCTTTACCCTAAATTTGAGTTAAATAAAGAAATTGCATTGTTCTTAATAACAATTATAAATCGAGAAAAGTATCGTTTTAATTATGGTCGAAAGTGGGATAAGGAATTAATGGAACAATCTCAAATACGACTACCTGTAATTAAAACGTCCATTAATGAATATAAACCTGATTGGAAATGGATTGAAAATTATGTTGAAAAAAATATAATTTCAAAACTTTCAACTCGTGCAAAAGCCGTTTGGCAAAACAAATTTAATCCGAAGCCCCTATCTTCAAAAAAAATTCAATTAAATTCAAATCAATGGAAATGGTTCCGTTACGATGAAATATTTGAAATTTGCAAGGGTTTTTATAACAAAAAACCTGAAGAAAATCCCATTGGTAGTATTCCATTTATTGGAGCAACAGATTCAAACAACGGAATTACATCGATGCATGATTTAGACACAATTAAGGAAGCGTCTAAAACTGGCGATGAACCCAATGCTCCCCTTGAACAAAAGATTTTCAAGCCCAATTGCATAACCGTATCAAACAACGGTTCTGTAGGATACGCTTTTTATCAGCCAAAGGAGTTCACCTGTACTCATGATGTGAATCCTTTATACATCCATAAAAAATGGAACAAAGAACTGAATATCTTCATTGCAATGTTCTTGTGTTCTCTTATTGAAAAGGAACGTTTTAGATGGGATTATGGGCGAAAGTGGCGACCGAAAAGAATGCCAGACTCTTTGATTAAACTTCCTGTTCGCAAAATCGCTCCCAACAAATACGAACCCGACTGGCAATTTATGGAAGACTACATCAAGTCGCTTCCGTATTCGTCATGCCTTTAAGCAATAAAATACGGGGATGGTCGCGCATACCTAAACTTATCCGCCGCATTAGAATACAAAATCCACACGAATGCCATAGGTGCATTCAAAACAAGCATCAAACAAGGTTTGAAAAAGAACGTATTCCACAAAACAAAAAGCAGGAACATTGATGCAAGCGAACACACTGAACAAACAACCACTGAGATACACCAAACCTTAGAGGTCACCAGACCTACATTCGTCATATATAAACTTTTTCCATCGATCCAATCATGACTTAAATAAAAAGTGTAGAAATAGTACGGAGCCAAAGCGAACGCATATACAATAAAATTATCCGTCCATAACGGAGATGTAATTCCACCCCAAAAAAGAAGAAACGGAATAACCGTGCAAAGAATATAAATCTTGCGCATTGAGGGCATTTGGGCAGCTTTGCCTTCGCTCAAATTAATTTCGGCATCCTTGACCTTTTTCATGATTTCACCCTCACTTTCCCCATAATATATATTCAAACAACTGTCAAAATCTAACAATAAACTAAAAATTTATCGGTAATTGCCGGGGCGTTGCGGGGCGGCGAGCGCCCGCAGTGGGGGTAACGGCAGACACGGCCCTTCGACAGGCTCAGGACCTTAACCGTGGCTAGAGTTAGGGGGATTCTTCCCCCTTTTTATAATCCATCCGAATTTACAATAAAAATTTTATTACATTTCACCCTACCGATGCAAGACGAGAAATACATACTGGTAGATAGCGAAGAATCGCTGGCGAATTTGCTGGCGGATTTGGAGCTGTACGAAATGGCCGCTGTCGATACCGAAGCGGATTCCATGTACCATTATACCACTCGCCTTTGCCTGATCCAGATTACCATCGGCGAACACCACTACATTGTGGACCCGCTGTGTGGGCTTGACCTTGCCCCTCTGTTCAAGGCCCGCGCCATGCAGACGCTCATTTTCCACGGCGCCGACTACGACTTGCGACTGCTGTGGCAGACTTACGGATTCTCGCCGAAGCAAATTTTCGACACCATGCTCGCGGCAAAGATTCTGGGCGAAGATCACCTGGGCCTTGCGGACTTGGTCCGCGAATACTTCGGTGACGAACTCAAGAAAGAAAACCAGCGTGCCGACTGGACCACGAGACCGCTGCCGCTCGAAATGTGCGAATACGCCATTCACGACACGTTCTACCTGCACGAACTTTGCGCGATTCTCGTGGAAAAACTGCAAGAGGCTGGCCGCATGAGCTGGCTTACCGAACAGTGCGACGCCTTGATTGAACACGCCAAGCACCCCGCTCCGCAGAGAAAGGACCCCTGGCGCGTCACGGGCTCCGCTCCGCTTTCGCCGTGCGCCCTGAACGTGCTCAAGTTCCTCTGGGAATGGCGCGAAAACCAGGCCCAGGAACTGGACCGCCCGCCTTACAAGGTGATGCCGGTGGAACTGATGCTCGCCATCGCACGCCGCAGCGAAGCGAACTTCCCGACCGTGGACTTGGAAAAGTTGCCGAAGCTCCCCCGCAATTTCCGCGACGAGCGCCTGGATTCGTTTGTAAGCATGCTGCAGACTGCAGTGGCCGTTCCGCAATCGGACTGGCCCGAACGTCTGCCCAAGGCCCCGCCCCCGCCGGTAGTGCCGAACTCCGACCTGCTTTCGGTGCTCAAGACCTGGCGCGACCTTAAAGCCGAAGAACTGGAACTTGACCCGTCGCTGATCGCCAACAAGGCGCAGCTCATTTGGCTTGCAGCCCCGGGAGACATGCCCTGGGAGGCCCGCTACGAAGAGGCGCACCTCATGAACTGGCAGCGCGCCCTGTGGACTGAAATTTTGCAGCAGAACCTGCCCAACGCAAAGCGCGTAGGCGACCCCGACTAATTTTTTTTAACTCACCTTAACCGCCCGCTACTGGACAAATCCCCGCAGGCATCATTATGGAATCTGTACTTCTCGTTTCTGCTTTACTCCTTTTGATTTTCGGCTCCAGGCCGCTTTTCGAGATGTTGCGCAAAAAACGCGACGG
>JAEEGJ010015463.1_pt1 | contig 17797 bp, 16 predicted proteins | sample 8958761 | NCBI WGS metagenome assembly JAEEGJ01 (sample SAMN16246546, study PRJNA631951) | gut metagenome | biome: gut microbiome; feature: rumen; material: RS-attached | host: Bos | place: Iran: Karaj | collected 2018-10
CTCTTTCGGAATGATGGCTTCATGGTTGTTCTCCACATAATACTGCGGAACTATTCCCCGGTTGGCTACACGCTTTTTGCTCAGAAAATCCGTGGTGACGGTCTTCTGAAGAAGTGCATCCCCCATGTACTTCTCATTCGTCAGGATAAGTTTAATGGAGGAGTTCAGCCAATGTTCACTTCCAGCGGCAGTCTTAATACCGTCAACCTAGGATCATAAATTATGACGTTCCAGAAGAACTTATGGGCGATGAATGCAATGAATTTTCAGGGATGAACGAAGCTGAAAGTGAGATGGTTTATGATGAGATTATTGCAGCCATGCGCAGGAAAGATCCACTTATAGCAGAGGTGTTTACTAGGTATCACACCTACGACTACGATGCTCCGGAAATTGCGGCTGAACTCGGGATAGATAAGCGGAAGGTGTATTATCTGAAACAGCAAGCTGAGCAAATCAGAGATAAGATGATGAACCTGTAGATGTTTTCTGTAAAATAGTGTCTTCATTTTAAAGCGGTGTCTGGGATTAACTCCAGCACTGCTTTTTTATTAACTTGCTATACCTTCCACATAGAGCGTAAATGTTAACAGCAAAACAATAGAGGATTACGCGCTATGTTCTACATTGATTTCACTACCCCGGAAGGCAAAACCTACCGTATTGATGTTTCCAAGAATCCTGTTCTCTACAAATGTCCTATCTGTGGAGAGATTTCAATCTACAAGTTTGATCCGACCAGTGAAGACTGTTGCATTCCCTGCACAAACAACAGGAAACGTATAAAACTGGAGGAATTTAGGGAATTGGAGAAAAAGAGGGAGGAAGATGAATTTAGGAGGAAGTGGCTTCGCACCCATTAGACAAAATTACGCAATCATGGAGAGATGCACAAGGTTACCAGGATAGAAAAGCCAAAACGCCTATCTTAGTTTAGAGAATCGTCAGCGGTGTCTGGGATTACCCCGGCACTGCTTTTATAACAAAGGCTTCACATGGCGATAAAGTTCTAATCCTTTATCTTGCCCGTATTTCGCAACAAGAGTTCTGTACACCAGCAATTTAACATTTTTCTCTTTTTGATTCTTACATACAATCGATGCTACGGAATTAAAAATCTCACCTGAATAATTCTTTTCTCTCAGAACCTTCTGTACTTTTTCATTAAGAGTTGGTTCGCTGGAAGTGTTTTTTGTCTCTGCACATTTTTCCGGAGCAATTGATTTGAGCTGCTTTTTCACTGATGGCTTTATCAATTCGTAGACCGCGTGAAAGTCTTCAGTTAAGTTTTTAAGATTGCAGTGAATTGAACTTAGCGCCTTTTCTTCTTTGATTCCATCAGAAATTACCTTGTTGACGTCTTGTACCAGACTTTGAGGATAACCAGAATTAAGAAGAAGCTTTTCGATCTCTTGGTCGATACCTGATGCAGACTTTTCGTCCACATTTTGAACAAGTTTATGCTGTGAATCTATAGAATTCTGTGCATCATCATTCTGAGGTAGTGTCTTTGCTGGAGATTCCTTGATAATTGGAGATTGATTATCAGAATTTGTGTTCGAACTAGTAGTTGTCGTTTTGGATGAACTACCATTTATGCTGGCCTGTCTTTTGATTAAGATTCCGCATTTTTCTTTCCAAAAACTAATGATATTGTCGTAATCCTTATCCTTACTGATTACAACGTAATTGTACTTATTTCCGTGAATACCAACTGCATATCCTACATATGAAATAAGATGCATATCCAGAGATTGCGAACCGGCAGGAACCTTTATCAAATCGTACCTACAACATGATTTATTGAGCAGACTGATGTTATCAAGCGTAATGCTCTCAGCATTAGCTGTGTAAAAAATAAAAAACAGATCATCCTTGCTCAGAGCTTTTAAATTACTGAGTCCCGCATTATGAACATTTTCAAAATCAATAAAGAAACAATTTGCCAAGCAGATTCCCCTCCGCCAATCTATGACAACAAAACGCTATCCACAACCCTGCTTTTACCTGCTAAATAGCAAAACAGTATTCTCAACTATGCTGTATCTCCCGCCCTTGATATGTTCTTACATACAGCATAAATCCTGTTTTACAGCCATGTCTAAAAAAGCACCGAACTCCGCAAATTCTTTGATTTCAAAGGCTTTCAGAGGTGCTCTATTTCTCCCTTGACAGTAAAACCACGGTCTCAACTGTAACGACCAGTGCATAAAGGTGTCTGATCGTCTACTATGGTTTATACAACAGGCGTAAAAGAACATATTAACATATATGCAGAGAAAACATATCAGTGAAATCTGCTAAAATCCTCACACAGATACTTCCTAAATTGAGGCTTCCAGTATTCCTCTCTTTCGCCTGATTTCTTATTCGTGCGTTTGCCGTTAAAACAAATACTACGCTTCCCCTCATTAATCCCGTTCATGTTTGTGACGCATTCTTGAAGGAACTCCTCTGACGACATAATCCACATTGCTCCTTTAGAACCGTCATCGTTTTTAATTCTCTCAGAATAAAATACGAAGTAGAAGTTTTTCGACGGTTCATGGGTAATTGCCGAAAACAGAGCACCGTCTCCGAACTTAACCTCACTAGACCTTGCCTTAATCTGAACCTCAATAAAAGTTCCGTCTTCTTTTTTGATGACGCAGTCAACACCATGGTCATCAACCAGAGGAACATACACATCAAGTCCCTCCATCAGCATTTTTCCTAAGAGGTTATATTCAACTCTCTTTCCAAATCCTGCTGAATGTCTAAATGAAAATCTCATTTTCACCTCTTATCCAAATCAGTACAGAAATTTGCACAATCGGTGATTATACCTATGGTAATCAAATTATTATGGCTCTCCATAAAAATAAGTTATTTCGAAATATCAATAATCTTTAGAAAGAAATATTCATCATCGTTGAATCCATATGCCTTTCTTCTCATCATTTTGATCTTATTGTTGAAGCCTTCAACCATTCCTGAAGATATATTATATCTTGCATGAGAAATTATTCCTTGCATGTGTTTTTCCAGGAAGTTTGCATACCTGCAGAAATGCACGTTTTCTGTCTCTCTGCATAGGGTTATTGCTTTGGTTACCTGGTTCTTCATCTCGTATGTTGTCTTGCTTTCGAAGCAGCTTTTCAGCAGATCTTTTATCAGTTCGGCTGTTATCAGCAGATGGTTGTCCTTAATTATTTCATCCAGTCTGCTCTCGTTTCCACCCTTCACCGGAGAAGGCTTGAGGTTGAACAGTTCGCTCTTCTTTCCCCTGACTTCTCCGTTCCTGGCGCGCTCATCCTTTTGCTTCAGGGTTTCTCTGTTTGAAGTCAGAATAAACCTGGCTCCTTTCAGCTTTTTGGCTTCCTCAAAACGACCCTCATCGGCCAGTCTCCTGCACTCATCCTTCCTTAAGTTGCCTGTCACATCCTCGAGGAAATGCTTGACGATGTGGAACCTGTCAAACACTACATCATTTTCGATATTATTTTGGTTGTTTCTCCTCACCTCGTTGATGAGTATCTGGCGTAACATGCAGGCTTGCACCTTCTCCGACACCAGTTTTGGGTTTGTTTTTTGAACCAATGGGACGACTGCGCTTTTTTTTCTCTCGACTGGCTGATTTGCTTCTGCAGTCTCCCGTGCAAAGGTCTTTGGACAAAGGTGAAATGGACTATCGGGAGATTCTGGATTGGCTCACAAAAACAAACTCAAAACAAATTTAAAATTGTACAAAAAAAAACAACGGTAAACTGTGAGAATAGTTCTTTAAGAGGAACTTGTAATGTCTGTTATGAAGTTTTTATGACTGGATAAATATAATAGATTTAAAACAAAGATTTAGTCTTTAGAGAAATACATAACAAAGTCTTTTCAAACACTTCTTTTTAAGGTTCAAATATGGCAAGATGGGCAAATACAAGAATCGGCAATCGAGTATTGTCACAGGCTGAATATGATCAGGTAGTGGGTTGGACCCTTATAGTTAATATATGTGTTTATTTTTGTTGGCCATTGGTAAAAGTCCTTGCTAAAATTCTGTTTTATTTATCGCCTGGTATTTTATTTATCCATTTATATAGACTTTGCTTTGATGCGTCTTTTTTATCACTTTTTGATTCGGCTGCGACAACAGAGATTGTTAGAAACAATTTTATAGTAATGATAGTGAGTGCAATAGTTATTCACCTTTGTTTTTATATTCTTGTTTTTTTGTTTTGGCTCTATAAGAGAAGATACTCAAGTGAAAGAGATCAGTTGGAATGTGAACAACCATTTGAAGAGGATGATGGAAGTTCTGAATTAGATGAATACCATGATAATTTAAAAAAAATTCACAAAGTATTTAGTTGGTTATGTTTTGTTATAGCTGTTGTTTTATTTTTTTCGGAGTACAGTAATTTGGATAAAAGATGGTGTATTGATAAAGAAGTTAAAGATCATACAGCATGTCGAATAGCAGCAGAGGAATATTTGTTTTTTCGTGATTTTTTAGTTTTACTAAAAATATATACTCGTGAGAAAGATAATGAAAAGTTAAAGGAGTACGAACTTAGATTTCAAAATCTATGTAGAGATGGAGATGAATACGATGAATTATCCTGTGAATTTCGGAACAAAGTTGAGCAAATACTTCAGAATGAGGGTGAGAGACAGAAAAAGACAGGGAAAAATTAGAGTATTACCCATATATGTCCTTAAGCCGTTTTTCAAACTCCATAAAACAAGTTGTAGTCTGGCTTGAGAGGGGGCTGCGGACAAAAAAACTGAATTAAACATCCAATCCAACCTCGCTCTAATACTCAAGGGATCTCGATAACTCGAGGTCCATTTTAATTTCACTCCTAGATGAAGTATTACCGCATCTGAAAATTCTCCTGTAATAACGGGCATTTGCGAGAGTTCCATACATGAATCTGTTTCCACATACCGCAGAGGAGCACACGGCAAAACATTATAAGGTTTGTAAGCTTGGATCCTGCTATATTCAGTTCCTTTTACCTTGTTTTTCCTGCCAGCAGGTTTTTTTATACACAAATCTGTAACACGGTCACGGACTGTCAGTTCATTAAAAAAAATGGCGGTTTGCTCATATTGTGAAACCGGAATGTTTGGTAAGTTCTGAATTTTGGCTAAAATGTCGAATTGCGTTAAGTATTCCACGATTACCACTTTCTGTCAGAAACGATCGCAAAAAGTTTAAAAATCTAAGGTAACATATTGATTTATAAAGATTTTGAAAAAATAAACAAAAAGCTTTAATCATCCTTTTGAAATGCGTGATGTTTCCAATGTAACTGACATGGCGGGCATGTTTCCGGGAGCGGTTCCCTTTAATCAGGATATAAACGGATGGTTTAAAAACATGAAATATTTAGATCCGGATAAATTTTTAACCGGTGCCGTATCCTTCACTCGTGATAATTGCGTCCGGTGGTTCGAAAAATACGGCAGAAAATAGTATTTCCTGCATTCAGCACGGCTTAGGAGTGTGAAAGGTCAGCTTTTTTAACGGTTCTGATAAGACAGTTTGTAGAGGAGTTTAAATAATGGCGGGCGTACTTGTTTCTTTTTTAGGCATATCTGCATACCAGCGTTTCAAATATAAATTCTCCGGAAGACATGATGAGACGGTTGAAGCTAATTATGCTGCAACAGCGGTTGCTGCATATATGCAAAAGAACGAGCAGGTCCGTATTGACAGAATGGTGATTGCCGGAACCTCCCGCAGCATATGGAATAAGCTTACGGAATATTTATCCGATATGGCCGCGGAAATGTTCGGAAATACAGCGGAATCCCGTAGTACCGCACTTGAACTCAGAAGTGCCGATATCGTCAGTTTAAATAAAAGGATATCAGAATTAAGCGCTGACGAAGCTTCTCTGGCAGTGCTTCTTCCTCAGCTTGAGAGTTATATCAATCAGGCTTTAAGCTCCGTAAAGCTGGAGGTTACTCTTGTTATTCATCCGGAAAATTTTTCGCTGTATGAAAATCAGATCATGCTCATAGACAGGTTTCGCAGTCTGAAATTTCTGAACTCTGACTGTGAAATTTATCTTGATATAACTAACGGTCTGAGGAGTATGCCTTTTGCCGTTTTTGCCGCCTTTCAGTGCCTTTGCAAAATAAACGGTTTTAAAATCAAAAGAATTTTTTATCTTCCTGAATTTATGCCTCCTTCAGAGACGTCGGAAAGACTTGATGCAATAGAGGAATGTAAATCGGCACTGAGATTTCTTAAAAAAACACAGCCGGACAGATACAGGCAGTCTCTCGAGGAAATTAAAAGTTATCTTTCGGAAATTAAAAGCTCGGATACGCTTCAAAGAAGGGAAAACTCTGTTAAGGAAAGCAGTGTCTGTCTTCTGGATGTTGCCGAAACTATTTTAAGCAATTCATCAATGATAGATAAATTTCAGGTATCAGCGGATCCTGCAGTTTTTGCCGGAGCTGTTGATTGTCCAGAATTTAAAGTAAGGATGGAAAACAGTAAAAATCTCAGGGATATTTCATTTCATCTCGGCATGGGACAGTATCAGTACGCCTCGGAACTGATTTCTAATTACGGCAGGGATATTGAGCGAAGTATCGGGAATTCAGATATTTCCGGACTGCTTCATCGTTTTTTTTCCTGGGCAAAACCTTTCAATAATACCGGCACGAATAAACAAAAGGCGGTACATCTTAAGTCTCTGGCATCTTTCTATCTGTATTGTCAGAACTATGTGCAGGCAATTAATGCTGCGTATTCAGCTGTATACAATTATGAAATTCCGATTTCGAATTTCCAAAATGAACAGCAGCAGAAATCCAGAATAAAAAAGATATACAGCAATTCTGACAAGTTTATTGACTATCGGGCGATGCTTGTGCATCTTCAGGACAAGTCTGTTGCACTCAAGTCTCCCGGCAGCAGAATAGCAATGGCATTTGAGGAAAAAGAAGGAAAAATAGATTCCGGACTTTTCCAGGATATGGTATCTGAATCAATAGAATCCATGGGCGTAAAAAAAATCCGGAATGAAAATAAATCCCGTCATGTTCTTATAACCTTTATAGGTTCCGGGGATTACGGCCGCTGTGATTATAAATACATCAATCCGTTTCATTTAGAAAATGACAGCCTTGAAATATCCGGCAGCAGGATGGTGGGAATCACACTTGCCAGAAAATTAAAAAACAGTTTAGATGAGGATCTTTCCCTGCTTGTCGTCTGCGGAACATATTCAAGTAACTGGAGTATTGTAATGCAGTCCTTTGAAGCTGAATTCACGGATAAAATTCCGCCGGAGTATATGGCGGAATTTTCAAAGCTCAGGAATCTTGTTGCAGAGCGCCAGAAAGACAAATCTCCTCTTACAAAGAATGATTCCATGGATTTGGCGGCATTTTTCGATAAAGCCGGCTCTTTTTTGGGTTTTGAATTTAAACTGATTTTTATTTCTCCTGAAATTTCTAAAAAATCGGTTCAGCTGTCGCTTCAGAATTCACTTGGCACGCTGCTTAGACAGAATGATGAACTGTCATTTGATATTACTCACAGTTACCGTATTATTCCTATTCTTGTTCTCTGTTTTTCCCAGTATTACGGATCTTTGCTCAATACAAAAATCAGGCATATTTTCTACGGTGATATTCAGCCGGAGCGAGATTTCAACTTTCTTAACGTTCTTAAATCATCTCAGCTTGAGGATGACGCTGTATTTAATGACATCATGTCAAGAATCAGGAACAGCGTGCTTTCCGGAATTGATGGAAAACTCCCTCTGACAGGTACTGTCTATGAAATGAAGAACATAAGTAATCTTATGCGTTACTTTTCAGCCATAAATCAGTTTAAAACCACCGGAAATCTGATGTTTTTAAAAGCCATGATGAAAATTGAATTAAGAAAAAGACGCCCGGATCTTTTTTACAGTTTTATAAATGGAGCATTTATGAAAAATTATATGCTGATTTCCAAAAGCTGTACCTACCTTAAACCTGTTCTTGATGAATTGAAGCAGCAAATTAAGGATCCGGTAATGTCATTTCTAAGAGGTGATATTTTAGATAATCTTTCATCTCTTCCTTATGACTCCGAGGATAAAACATCCGGAATTACCTCCAAACTCAGATTTTATATTTATCAGGCTGACATGCATCTGAAATATGAGAACATACACATGAGTCTTCTCTACTGTTACCAGTGCATGCTCTATGTAGGTGATATATTATGGAGAGAAGGCAGATCATCTTTGCAGAGTAAGGGTATCACCGCCGGTGATGACGGGAAGCTGATCTTCAGGGGCCGTCACAACAGGGCGGTAATCTGCCTGTTTAATATTGCGTTAAACAATAGAAGCGCCGGGGATATCGTTTCTCATTTTAATGATTCAGACAAAAATTCGGGATGCGCTTTTTATGCCGCTGCATGCTTTAGCCGAAAAATCTGGCAAAATATCCGTAATGCGCGCAACTCGATTTTTCATTTTAATACTTCCGAATATACTGATTCTGCAAAAGTAAAAAATGCAGTGCAGACGGCTGTTAATACAATTATTAATTTTTCACGCATTCTTGAAGAAGAGCGGCCGGATTAGGCGATTGGTTTTTAAAAGTTAATATAAAAAAATTTTGAACAGGAGAAAATGATATGCATTTTTTTACACTCGGCAACAGCGTTAAGATCCCGGCAGTCGGTTACGGAACCTGGCAGTCGCCGGACAGTCAGATCACAGTAAACGGCATAAAGGCCGCTGTATCCTGCGGATACCGTCATATTGATACAGCATCTATTTACGGAAATGAAATAAGTGTGGGGCAGGGCGTTTCTGAATGCGGAGTTCCGAGGAGCGAACTTTTTGTTACAAGCAAGGTCTGGAATTCAGATCGAGGCTATGAGAAAACTCTTGCCGCCTTTGAAAAATCACTTTCAGATCTCGGACTGGATTATATTGATCTCTATCTTATCCACTGGCCGGCATCAGAACATAGATTTGAGAACTGGAATGAAATTAATCTTGGTACCTGGAAGGCTATGACGGAACTTTACAAGTCTGGCAGGATCAAGGCAATCGGAGTATCCAATTTTAAACCTCATCACCTTAGATCCCTTATGGAAACCGAGATCAAACCAATGGTAAACCAGATTGAATTTCATCCGGGCTTTACACAGAGTGAAACAGTTGAATTCTGCAGAAGCAACAATATTCTTGTGGAGGGATGGTCACCGCTCGGTACCGGAAGGATGCTTAATAATCCTGAACTTATGAAAATTGCAGCAAGTTATAAAAAATCTGTCGCTCAGGTCTGCATTCGCTGGTGCCTGCAGCATAATGTTCTTCCTCTGCCAAAATCTGTGACACCGGCGAGAATAGCTGAAAACTTTTCAGTTTTTGATTTTAACCTTGAAAAGGCCGATATGGATCTTATAGATGCCATGGAGAATTTCGGCGGTTCCGGTTTAGATCCGGATTATGTTGATTTCTAGCAGTTTGTCAGGATTTTTTTGCAGCATATCTTAACAGGATGCATATTTTGTTTCTTTTTGTTTTTCGGAGATGAAAATGAAGGGCGGCAGAACGCATAAAGAGGATTTTGCGAAGTGTTTTTAAAGCAATGTACTGCCGGATCTGTTGTTGAATTCGGAAAATATTATGATCAGAATAATGTCCGCAAAGAGCCGCTGAAATGGCTGGTGACAGCAGCCTGTGACGGCAGAGCTCAGCTGATATCAGAGAAGGCGGTAGACTGCAGAAAATATCATGAAAGTTATACCGGTGTAACCTGGAGGGAATGTTCTCTTCGCAGATGGCTGAATGATGATTTTTTTAAAGCCTGCTTTGAGCCGGATGAACAGATCAGAATTCTAACAACGAATCTCCCTAATAATGCCGGTGAGAATACTGATGACAAAATTTTCCTGCTTTCTGTTGATGAGGTAAAAACTGTTTTTAAAGACAGGTTTGAAAGACAGTGCAGAGCTTCCGGTTATGCCATAAGTAACGGTGCAACTTTGAATTGTTGCGGATATTGCAGCTGGTGGCTTCGTTCCCAGGGCCGCTATGAATTTTATGCGGGTCGTATTGACGGAGACGGAACCATTCTCGGCGATGGACATTACGTCGATTTTGGAAGCTGCTCTGTAAGACCTGTTCTTTGGCTGAATACGGAACTTCAGACACCTTTATGATTTTCTGCTGAAGGGTATTATGAGAAAACAGGCTCGTCTGGCAGACAGAAAAAAAACAGGAAAAGTATTAATCCGTTATTATGGCCTGGATCAGCTTTTTTAATCATTGGTATAGTACAGACCTGCGGCTTAGGTGCGGATAACTTTTCCTGTGTCGGTGGTTCTCAAGGGTGAGGCATTTAAAAATGCCGGCGCCGGCGAGTCGGACATTTTCCCGCTACAGCGGCGTTTCCTTAATTTTCTGAACCAGTTTGTCGAATAAACTTTGAAACATTTTCAAAGCAAATTCATCCTGCCTGTTGAATAAATTAAACGAGGCGCTCTCATAAAATCTGTCTGACACTTCAATTGTTTTATGCCTACCGGTTTTATTGTTTGCGATGTCGAGTCTGACTGCATATTTATAACCGATGTCCTCTATAACCGACTGTTTGCTTTTTACTATTATCGTGGCGATTATTGAGGTTTCTATCTGTCCGTGAGAAATCCACAAATCGTCAATGCTGACTGTTATGTCAAGATTCTGCTGGTTAGGCACACGAGCCTGGTTCAATGCATCCTGAACCAGATTTTTAATATAGTCTGAAGTTTTATCCTTGTGCAGTATATTGGCAAGGTGCAGCCAGTCAACCATGAGGTAACCTATGGTGTTTTCCTTGGTTTCCTCGTTGATCGGTCTGTCAACAGTGATCCAGTAATTGTTAATGTTATTGAAATCAGTTCCGTTAACAATCCATTTTCTGTTATCCCTGATCCTGAATTTGGCCTTGATGGCTGAAGTATGAACAGGTAAATCCACCATCTTGGAGTAGTCGGCTTTTCTATACTCGATATGATCAGGTAAACTCATGGTGCACCCGTTTAAAAAAAGGACTCCTGCAAGGGCAATATACAAACAATTATTTCGAAACTCTGTCACAGTCCAGTACTCCTTTTTGTCCCTCTTCCTCAGAAACCAAATCTAAATATTTATCGCTGTAATAAATCTTTATGTAGTAGTTCTTGCCGGATTTGATATCAAATCTTACTGCTGACGATTTGATATCGTCGCCAATCAGTGTGGAAGTTAGTAATTCGCTTACTCCGGTTGTGTAGTTAACAGTGAATGCAGTATGTATTCCGGCTGGAAGCTGGGTGTAGTAGTATGATCCGCCTTTTATATCAACGGTGTTTTTATTATCTATTACCAGTGCGGGGGCTCTGCCTATGCCCAGGATATCTGTTTCGCGGTATACATACAGGCCGCCGTAGCCATCCTGGGGTTTGGGAAAAGTTTTTTCCAGACTCTGATTTTCCGGCACATTGTTATTCGTTGCACATCCTGTAAGGCAGCTGAGTGCCAGGCATCCCAGAACCAGTGCTGCGGTTTTTGGTAGTAATTTCATTGATCCTCCTCTGTTGAATCGCTTTACCAATCCTGTATTTCTGAGTGGATTATATGCAGGATAAACTAAAATTACTTTGCTGTCAGACGGTAAAGAGTTTTCTGTTTATTGAGAAAATATGAGCAGCGTCCTGTATACGTGAACACACCTTATGGTTTCTGCATATTTAAAGCGGTTCATTATATGGTCATACTGCTGTATCTATCATTGGAATTCCAGATCTTTTTCAAAGTCTGAGAAGCTTTATAGAAAGGTGTCACAAATTCGTTATCTGTGAATGATTTTTTCTTATTCTGCGTTCTTAAATTGAATGGATATCCCGTTACTCATGTTGCTGTGCATTATCTCTTTTCTTACTTGTAGATTCTTCTAGATATAGCTAAATCAAAGCCTGAGAGAATACCGGATACGCAGAGAAACCAGATATGAATAAAGTTCTAAAGGATGATTTCGAAAACGATTCTGTCAGTAGCCCCGAGTAACAGAATGATTGTGTAAATATTGAAGAACGGTGTTCATCCTATGCACCAGGGTCCTGTAGAACGACGATTATCTGCAATGCATTTATAATTACTCTTTCTGGGAAATCTGTTTAGGCTGTGCACTAATTTGTTTCTGTTGAAGATTTTCTGAAAATGCAGAGGATTTAAGGTAAATTTGATTGAATCCTAGAAAGTATAATTCTTAAAATCTAAACGCATGGAAGTTAAACGGCGTCAATTCCGCTTCTGGATTTCAGCCATTGATAAATTTCTTCAATACCATCATTTCTTTCATTGTGAATTTGAGTGGAGGTTACGAAGTATGTTACATCAGTAAAATTTGAATCAATCAGATTAACTGCATTTACAAATCCATGTTTTCGCAGGTAGTTGTGACATTTCTTGTTCATTTCCTGCTGGTTGATTTCAAATTCGGCCGCTGTACCTTTTTTACGGGTATAGGAACATCTTTTTTGTCGCTGTATAAGATTATTAAGTTCCATATCTTCTGCAGGTTCATCACATTTTGTAAGAACTATAACTGCAGGTTTTTGTATTGCCTTATCTATGTTGTTTCTGGTATACCCGAGTGTGCTGATAAAACTCCCCAGCATTTTTGATGTTTTATCAGGACCTTCGGTTATGCTGACTGTAAGTATATAAGCATCGCAATATTCATACTGGCTGATTTTTTCATCTGAATTATTGAGAAAGTAGCTTCCTGGTGCATCGATAAAGCAGATGGATGATTTTATCTCTGTTTTCTGCTCTTGATTTATGAGTTTTCTGTTAAGAAAAATCATTTTTGGATTAGCTCCAGATGTAGGAACAACATTACCTGTTTTCACAATGTCATTAATCAGTTTTTCTGATTTTTTCGGTTTTACTGCATACGTGTAATTATTTAAACTGCACCCGGACATCAGAAAAACATCTAAAATGTGTGCCAGAAGAGCTGTTTTCCCGGATCCTTCTGTTCCAACGAGGTGAACAAAATATTTTTTTCTGCCTGTAGGGTTGCAGAATGAAGAGCAGAATGTACATTTAACCTTGTAGTATTGCTTGCCCCACATATATGAGGTTCTCATTCTGTAACCGCAGGAGCATCGATGAGTGAATATTCCGTAGATGTTTGGAGAAAGATATTTGTGTTCTTCCTTGCAGTTTGGGCAACAGTAATTCTGGGCTTCAAACTTTCTGAAGCATTTTGGACAGTAATTGTGTAGGGGAAATATATAGTTGCAGGTAGAGTCTGTAATTCTGGCGATAAGAAGTATTGTGAGCGTCAGAATCGTGCAGATGATCAGTATACATGTATTTACAGCAAGGAATGCTGTTTCAAAAATAATTACTGGTAAAAGTACAAGAACAGCAAGAGGAGCGATACAGGTGTTGATAGATGTGGCAATGCCCGCTCTGTACAGAAATCCTGATAATCTTGAATTTTTTTCGTTCTCCAGTAAATCAAAGTATTTTGAAAATGCTCTGTATGCTGATTTGCCAATTGCTCTTATCTGTGCATAACACGGTCCGAGAAAATAATTGTATCTTGCGAATTTTGAATGACTGATATATTCGTGTGCGTAAATTTGGAATTCACGATCTGCGTTGAGGTTTTGTGCAACACTGTCATATACGATTTTCTTTACTGTTACGGCTGTTATAATTATGCTTTTGTAAATTCCGGTAAACAGACCATGAAGATAAGGTTTGAATAATACCAGTAGCACAGCTACAATAATTAACGCGAGTGTCTCTTTACTCATATCTCAAAGCCTGGGCCTTATTTTTTCAGTCCGAAGAGTCTGCCAACTGAGGACAGAAGATTTCCCATTACAGATCTGTCTGTTTTAGTAATTCTGTCAAGAAGCATTTTGTCATCCCTGCTTACTGTACCGTCTCTTAATATTTGCATCAGCTGGCAGTACTCAGCATGTGATTCTTTTTTGAAGGCAGATAATTCATTGCTGAATATGTTTGAGAGTACACTATTTTCTGAAGCTGGATTATGTTTTTCAATTAACTTCAGAGCAATGAGAATTCTGTCTGCAGCTTTAGCCGGATCCTTAACAGCCATCAGGATGATCCCTCTGGCAACCTGACTGAAGTATAAAGTGTTTCTGAAGAACACAGGCAGATATTTTTTAAAGAAATTAATATTGGTATTTGTAAGGAATAAATCAGCAATTGCCAGTATGTAACGCTGATCTTCAGATGAAGGGAAATTATGTCTGAACAGTGTGTTCATGATATTTTCATCCCATTCCCTACCGTTTCTGATGATATTAAGACCTATGATATGCGGGGATTTGAAAAGTTTAATATCCGATGATGACATGAGTGTTTCAGCAGTTCCGGTACTGTTTAGACTTAAAATATCAAGATTCATGTCACACAATGAAATAAATCTGCTGTAATCAAATATGTGATTATTTGGCTGCCGGGCTGATTCTCTGTGGTCTGGTGTACTATTTCCATCTGATTTTTCTGAGCTGACTGTTTCTCCGTGAGTGATGTTTTTATAAGAATTTATATTTGGGTATTTCGGTGCGATATTTAAACCGGCAGAGCTGAGTTCGTCACCGCCTTCAAAATTTTTGCCCGGTGATGCATCTCTGATCCTGCCAAGCTGCTTTATCATTTCGACCCTTGCTTTTGGAGCTGTTATGTTTTTGAAACAGTCGACCATGTTCATTGTAATTGCATCAGCTGTTTTCTGATGATCAAGTTCGCTGAATCTGATCCTGATATTCATGTAGAGTCTGGTTAAATCTGCCTTGAGAGTTTCTGCAGTGCCTGCGTTTGTATTTATCGGATTTATGCATTCGGATTCCAGTGGATTGACTATCGCCGGTCTGCCGAAGTGTTTACCGACTGTTTTGGAGAATTCTTCTTTTATGAAAATTTCGATTAGTGATTTCTGTTTTTCGCTGGCAATGGACAAATTTCTAATTTTGGTTCTAACTCTGTCAATTGCAGCTGCAATATTTTTTAAATGAACATTGCACGATAAAGAAAAGTGAATCTTCTGAGTTGCCGATATTATGGATTCTATCCTGTCAATATTTTCAGAATTTCCTGATAATTCAACAAAAGAAGAAACTGACTGCAAAAATGAAGGGATGTTTATTTCTCCGTAATCACTGATTTTTGACAGTTCAGAAAAAGCTTCTGTCATGGTATTTAAATCCGGTCTGTCTGTGAATCTGATGCAAATCAGATATGCATGCCATAATTTAAAAACTTTGTCATCAGGTATAGAAATTTTAAGATTTTGAAGAAATATGCAGTTAAAATTCTGGTGAAGTCTGTCAAAGGATGTTATACCGTCAAACCATGGATCTGAGATATCAAGACTGCAGTTGAAGGTTTCATTTATGCCGTCAAGAACAGCATAAGGTGAATTTTGCGATTCTGTTACGGCAAAATTTACTTTGTCATCTTTAACTGTCCCTACTATTCTTGCTCTTGTGCGTGTGTTGTTCCGCGGGTTTGAATATTCAAAACTTGTACATGTAAATCCATCACTGCCGACAGTACAGATGTTGTTTTCTGAAGCTTTGTCCAAGCGTGTTGCGAATGTTATGCTTTCCGCTATCCTTGGTGAAAAAGCAGCCTGTATTGCTCCTATCCAGAGTTCTATGTTTCTTGATGAACTTTCCTTTATAATCAGATAATTATATCTGGAATTCTCGGAAAAACTGTTCAGTATAAAGGCAACAGCTTTTTTGAGCAGGATCCTTTTGGCCGGGGTAATGAAACCGGAAAGAATTCCGAACCATGCATTTATAAAAATGCGTGCATCCGGCAATTCATTCCCTCCGGCAGATATTTTGGGGTTTTGTGTTTCGCTAACAGAGAAGTTTTCCAGATCTCGTTCTTCAAGAAGTGAAGGCGTGTTTTCGTAATAGTAGGCTTCTGGCCGGACAGAGGCTGTCCATACGCTCTCGTTTCCTATAAGGGATGAAGGATAGATATTCTCAAATGATCCTACCAGCAGCTGGTTGATGTAATTCCCCGGACGGTGAGAGTAATTTCCTTTTGCGGTACTGTCAAATTTAAAAGGATGAAAATTAAGCAGTGCATATTTCCCCGGCTGATATTCAGAATAGAGGTACGCATCATCCATAAAATCCGGATCGTGGTATGGAAGTCTGATTTGTGTCATTTTCTGCAGAGCTGCCAGCTCTGCTCCTGGACGATCATGAAGTTTTTGGGTGCAGGAGTATACTTTGAATCCTTCACTGGAAATACGGGCGCAATTTCTCTGCAGATTGAATCCTTCTCTGCATCTTGTATAGATGATTTCTGAAAACATTTACATACTCCGGATATCGTATGGAACCTGATGTGATAAACTTCAGTTTAAGAATCCCTGAAGTTTGAACAGCCACATAAGGGGATCAAGGACTCTGTGGGGTTTTATCGTTTTAGGGAGATTTGTGGAATCAACTGGCGGTGCACCGTAGCTTGAAACTCCGAAAATTTTGTATTCTTTAAAGTTTGAATCCAGCAGATTTATGAATGCTTGCTCTCCGATGGACTGAAGCCAGATTTTGATTTCTCTGTTTACCTGTTCGATTTCGGATAACTGTACTTTTCCGCTTCTTACGCACAGACTTTTTTTGCCTATGATGGAGCTGGTTTTGAAATATGGCTGATTCATTATGGTATCGAATTTGGTAAGAACTACGGCAATAGGGATTTTGATAAGTTTGTTGGTGTGAATCTCCTTGGCATTTTTGATGTATGTAACCATATTTGTTATTACATCACTGACATTTTTTGTTTGGTATTCTGCTCCGCCGAGAGAGTTCGAAACGACTTTTGGATCAATAAGTCGGGCCACATTTGGAAGCACAAGAGGATCAATAACCAGAATTATCGCCTCAGAAGAGTAAATATAACGGCACACTGTAGAGGCGTCCTCACCCATGTTTAATTCGTAGTCTTCACCGGCTCCATCGAAGATGGTAAACGTGTAAGTTGGAACAATGTCACCTTTTCTTCGATCAAGATTTTTGATGGTCCATATCTGCGGAATGATATCTCCTGCGGGAGTTGCTGCAGGAACAGTATGCAGATCATATATCTGATGCATATTTTCATTATGGTGATCAAGAGTACTTCTGTTTCCATGGGAGAGAGCAAGATTAATTTCCGTTAATCTTCCCAGTTCATTCAGCATTACAGTGATGTAGTTTGTTTTACCTGAGTTTGAAATTCCTACTATGCTGAAATGAAAATTTTTGGTTTCTATCGATTCTTTGGGTAAAACATTTTTGCAATGAGGACAGAGACGGCGGTTTGCAGTACCTTTGCATTTGGGATTTTTACATTTTACAAGGCTGCTTTCGAAAAAACCTTTCGGTGATACGGTATTGCAGTCCGGACAGACGTGAACTATCTTACTTTTGCTGTATTTACTGAAGCAGTACGGGCATATATATTTCTCGAAAAACATTTCCTCTCTCCTTTTTAAGTATGAACAGTCTCAGGATCAATAAGAGTTTTCTTGGCAGACTTCACAGCTTTCCGTAAAAATCCTCATCCCACCTTGCAGTAAAGATCTTTGCATCATTTTCGTTTATAAATAACAGTTGAAAAATACTGTTATCCAGTATATCTGAGTCCATATTGTCGATTGATATTTCTGTGTCATATGCGATATTTCTGGATGCATTTACCGGACGTGCAGAAATTTCTGTCACAAGTGTCGTTTTTTCTGAAAGATAGGACTTGCTTAGCTGATCTGATGA
>JAEEGJ010015466.1_pt1 | contig 17794 bp, 32 predicted proteins | sample 8958761 | NCBI WGS metagenome assembly JAEEGJ01 (sample SAMN16246546, study PRJNA631951) | gut metagenome | biome: gut microbiome; feature: rumen; material: RS-attached | host: Bos | place: Iran: Karaj | collected 2018-10
GGAGAGGGTCACAATCTGCAGGAGCACTCAATTGTGATGATCCGCGGAGGTCGTGTTAAGGATCTACCAGGTGTTCGTTACCACATCATTCGTGGTGCTTTGGATACATCGGGAGTAGAGGGACGCAAACAACGTCGCTCAAAGTATGGTGCTAAAAGACCTAAAAAATAATCAATTAATATTGTAAAATGAGAAAAGCAAAACCAAAGAGCAGGATTCTGTTACCAGATCCAAAGTTCAATGATGTATTGGTTACCCGTTTTGTCAACAACCTGATGTTGGACGGGAAAAAGAGCACGGCATTCGAGATTTTCTACGATTCGCTCGATATAGTTGGTGCCAAAATGAAAGACAACGAATTGTCGCCTCTTGACATTTGGAAGAAGGCTCTGCAGAATGTAACCCCGCAAGTCGAGGTTCGCAGCCGCCGCGTTGGTGGTGCAACATTCCAGATTCCGCAGGAGATTCGTGAAACCCGCAAGGTGGCTATGAGTATGAAGAATATGATTCTGTTCGCTCGCAAACGCGCCGGACGCTCAATGGCCGACAAACTTTCTGCCGAGATTATGGCAGCTTTCAACGAAGAGGGTGGAGCATTCAAGAGGAAAGAAGAAATACACCGTATGGCCGAGGCTAACAAGGCATTCTCGCACTTCCGCTTTTAATTAGAAGAAAACAATGGCAAGAGATCTTAGATACACTCGTAACTTCGGCATTATGGCTCACATCGATGCCGGAAAAACAACAACCTCAGAACGTATTCTGTTTTACACAGGTATTACCCACCGCATTGGCGAGGTGCACGATGGCGCCGCAACAATGGACTGGATGGCACAGGAGCAGGAGCGTGGTATCACCATCACTTCAGCTGCTACCACCTGCTTTTGGAAATATAATGGCAACGAGTACAAGTACAACTTGATTGACACTCCGGGACACGTTGACTTCACTGTTGAGGTTGAACGTTGTCTTCGCGTTTTGGACGGCGCTGTAGCCGTTTACTGCGCAGTTGGTGGTGTTGAGCCGCAGTCGGAAACTGTATGGCGTCAGGCCAACAAGTATCACGTTCCGCGTATCGCGTTCGTCAACAAGATGGACCGTATCGGCGCCGACTACTTCTCAGTTGTTAACCAAATCCGTGAGCGCCTGAACGCAAACGCTGTTACAATCCACATTCCAATCGGTTCTGAAGCCGATTTCCGTGGTTTGGTTGACCTTATCGAAATGAAGGCCATCGTTTGGGTTGATGACGCTCAAATGGGTACCAACTACAAATACATCGACATTCCGGAGGAATTGGTTGAGACAGCCAACGAGTACCGCGCAAAACTGATTGAGTCAGTTGCTGAGTTGGATGACACTCTGTTGGAGCGTTTCTTCGAAGACCCCGATTCAATCACAGTTGACGAGATTAAGAGCGTTATCCGCCGTGCCACAATCGAGCAGATGATTGTTCCGGTATTGTGCGGTTCAGCTTTCAAAAACAAAGGTATCCAACGTCTGTTGGACGCTGTTGCAGCATTCCTGCCGAGCCCGGTTGACGTTCCTGCAATCGTAGGTACAAACCCGGCAACTGATGCAGAAGAGGATAGAAAGGTTGACGCAAAAGAGCCGTTCTGCGGTCTGGCATTCAAGATTGCCACCGACCCGTATGTTGGCCGTTTGTGCTTTATCCGTGTTTACAGCGGCGTGCTCAACGCAGGCGACACTGTCCTGAATATGCGCACAGGCAAGAAAGAACGCATCTCGCGTCTGTTCCAGATGCACTCTAACCACCAGAACCCGATGGAGAAGATTGAGGCTGGTGATATTTGCGCAGGTATCGGTTTCAAAGACATCCGCACAGGCGACACATTGTGCGCTGAGAGTGCACCGATTGTACTCGAGAGTATGACGTTCCCGAAACCGGTTATCAGCATCGCCATCGAGCCTAAGACTCAAGGCGATATGGAGAAACTTGATGCAGCTCTGATTAAGTTGGCAGAGGAAGACCCAACCTTTACTTTGAAGACCGATCAGGATTCGGGCCAGATAGTAATCAGCGGTATGGGCGAGTTGCACTTGGACATCCTTATCGACCGTCTGAAACGCGAGTTCAAGGTTGAGGTTAACCAGGGCGCACCCCAGGTTGCATACAAAGAGGCCATCACAGCCACTGTCGATCACCGCGAGGTGTTCAAGAAACAGACAGGTGGTCGTGGTAAATTTGCCGACATTGTGGTTAAGGTTTCACCGGCCGAGGAAGGCAAAGAGGGTCTCACATTCATCGATTCTATCAAGGGTGGTCACATCCCGGCAGAATATATTCCTTCAGTAGAGAAAGGCTTCAAAGAGGCTATGAAGAACGGTCCGTTGGCCGGATTCCCGGTTGACAGCCTTCAGGTTGAGTTGGTCGATGGTTCGTTCCACCCGGTTGACTCTGACCAGCTGTCGTTCGAGATTGCAGGCCGTCAGGCGTTCCGCGAGGCTTGCGCCAAAGCGAAACCAATCCTTCTTGAGCCTATTATGCACGTTGAGGTTGTAACTCCTGAGGACTATATGGGTGATGTTATCGGCGACCTTAACAAACGCCGCGGCCAGGTAGAGGGTATGGAGTCACGCGCAACAGGTGACCGCGTTGTGAAAGCAAACGTTCCTCTGTCGGAGATGTTCGGCTATGTAACCGTTCTACGTACTATCACATCGGGCCGCGCAACTTCAAGTATGGAGTTCTCGCACTACGCCGAGACACCGAAAAACGTGGCTACTGAAGTTCTCGAGAAAATGAAAGGAAAATAATTTCTTGTTATACATTAAATAATATGAGCCAAAAAATCAGAATCAAATTGAAATCTTACGATCACAACTTGGTTGACAAGTCGGCCGAGAAGATCGTGAAGACAGTAAAGACCACTGGCGCAGTTGTTAGCGGACCAATTCCACTCCCGACTCACCGCCGTGTGTTCACAGTGCTGCGCTCAACTTTCGTGAACAAAAAATCGCGCGAACAGTTTGAGCTGTCTTCTTACAAAAGGCTTCTCGACATCTACAGCTCTACAGCTAAGACCATCGACGCCTTGATGAAACTTGAACTGCCCAGCGGCGTTGAAGTTGAAATTAAAGTATGACATTTTATAAATTATAAAAATGGCTGGATTAATAGGTAAAAAAATCGGAATGACATCGATTTTCAGTGCCGAGGGAAAAAACATTCCATGCACTGTTATCGAAGCAGGACCTTGCGTTGTTACGCAAGTGAAGACCGTTGAGACAGACGGTTACAACGCGCTACAATTGGGCTATGAGGACAAGAGTGAAAAGAACTTCACCAAAGCCGAATTGGGACACTTCAAAAAAGCCGGCACCGCGCCAAAAGCAAAAGTTGCCGAGTTCGCTAATTTTGAAGGCGATTACAAATTGGGTGATGTACTCACCGTAGACATTTTCAACGACGAGGCTTGGGTTGACGTGACCGGCATCTCGAAAGGTAAGGGATTCCAAGGCGTAGTTCGCCGCCACAACTTCAACGGCGTGAACGACGCGACACACGGCCAGCACAACCGCGGACGCCACCCGGGTTCTTTGGGTGCGTCATCTTACCCTTCACGTGTTATGCCAGGCATGCGTATGGCAGGCCGTATGGGTTGCGACCAAGTCAAAGTTTTGAGCTTGCGCATCGTGAAAATTCTGCCGGAGAACAACCTGATTTTAGTTAAGGGATCGGTACCAGGTCACAAAGGTTCATACTTAATAATTGAGAAATAATGGAATTGAAAGTTTTAAATCAAGAAGGAAAAGAGACTGGCAAGAACGTCAATTTGAATGATTCCATCTATGGTATAGACCCCAACGATCACGCAATCTATCTTGACGTAAAGCAGTATTTGGCAAACCAACGCCAAGGCACACATAAATCGAAGCAGCGTAACGAGGTTTCGGGCAGCACCCGCAAGCTGAAAAAGCAGAAAGGTACCGGCGGAGCACGTTGCGGCAGCATCAAGGCGCCAGTTTTCGTAGGCGGTGGCCGTGTATTCGGTCCGGAGCCACGCGACTACTCGTTCAAACTGAACAAGAAAGTTAAACAACTGGCCCGCAAGTCGGCATTGTCGTACAAGGCAAAAGCAAACGAGATAATCGTTGTCGACAACATCGCAATCAACGAGCCAAAGACAAAGGCATATGTTGCTTTGCTTGACAACTTGAAAATCAACGGCAAAAAATCGTTGCTGGTGTTAAGTGATAGCAATAAAAACATATATTTGTCGGCTCGAAATCTGGAGGGTGTTGAAGTAACAACAGCCGACCTTTTGAACACTTATCAAATAATGAACGCCACATCACTCGTGTTTACTGAGGCTTCATTGGAGATAATCGATAACTTATTAGGATAGAGGAGGATAAGCTATGAGTATTATTATTAAGCCGATAATAACCGAGAAGATGACGGCCCAGGCTGAGAAGCTGAACCGTTATGGTTTCATTGTTGATAAGAAAGCAGACAAACTGCAAATCCGCAAAGAAGTTGAGGATTTGTATGGCGTTAAAGTCGATTCGGTGAACACAATCCGCTACGCTGGCAAGCGCAAATCGCGCTACACCAAGGCCGGTTTTGTCGAGGGTCGCACCAACGCTTACAAAAAAGCCATTGTAACTCTGAAAGAGGGACAGGCAATTGATTTTTATAGCAATATTTAGTATTTATAAAAATAGATAATGGCCGCGAAAAAACTAAAACCCGTTACAGCGGGTCAGCGAGGCAAGGTGGTTAGCAACTTTGAGACAGTAACCACCACGACACCTGAAAAATCATTGTTAAGTCCATTAAGGAAGTCCGGAGGTCGTAACAACGACGGACGTCTAACAATGAGATATATAGGTGGTGGACACAAACAACGCTATCGTATTGTCGACTTCAAACGCGACAAAGATGGCATTCCTGGAACAGTTAAATCGATCGAGTACGATCCAAATCGTAGCGCTCGCATCGCTTTAGTTGTTTACGCCGATGGAGAGAAAAGGTACATTCTGGCACCAAACGGCTTGACCGTTGGCCAGGTTGTTATGTCGGGCAAGGGTGTTGCACCCGAGGTCGGCAACGCACTGTACCTTTCAGAGATTCCACTCGGTACTATTATTCACAACATTGAGTTACGCCCCAACGCGGGAGGTAGTATGGCACGCAGCGCCGGAACGTTTGCGCAACTTACATCACGCGAAGGAAAGTACGCAATTGTGAAATTGCCTTCGGGAGAAATCCGTATGGTATTGGTAACTTGCAAAGCAACTATTGGAGTTGTCGGCAATTCAGATCACGCTTTGGAAGTGTCTGGCAAGGCCGGCCGTTCGCGCTGGTTGGGTCGCAGACCACGCAACCGTGGTGTTGTGATGAACCCAGTCGATCACCCGATGGGTGGTGGCGAAGGACGTGCTTCAGGTGGACACCCGCGTTCAAGGAATGGTATGCCAGCTAAGGGATACAAGACACGCCGTCCGAAGAAGCAGTCTAATAAGTTGATTGTTGAACGTAGAAAAAGTAAAGCATAATAGATTATGAGTCGTTCGTTAAAAAAAGGGCCGTACATTCATTATAAGCTTGACGCGAAAGTGACAGCTATGAATGAGTCAGGCAAGAAAGACGTTATCAAAACCTGGTCGAGGGCTTCAATGATTTCTCCAGACTTTGTTGGGCATACCTTTGCTGTTCATAATGGAAACCGCTTTATACCAGTTTATGTGACTGAGAATATGGTAGGCCACAAACTCGGTGAATTTGCCCCAACCCGTCAGTTCAGAGGTCACGGAGGAAAGAAAAAATAATAATGTAAATCGGAACTAACATGGGTGCAAGAAAAAGAAATATGGCCAATCAAATGAAAGAGGAGAGAAAGAGCATCAGCTTCGCAAAGCTGAACGACTGCCCTACATCTCCCCGCAAAATGCGTTTGATTGCAGATATGGTTCGTGGCGTAGAAGTCAACAAAGCGTTGAGCTTGCTTCGCTATTGTCCTAAAGAAGCTTCTGTAAGAGTTGAGAAACTGTTATTGTCAGCTATCGCAAACTGGCAGCAAAAGAACGAAGGAGCAAGAATTGAAGAGGCCAACCTCTACGTGAAAGAGATTTCAGTGGATTCGGGCCGCCAATTGAAAAGACTCCGTCCTGCTCCGCAGGGACGCGGTTACCGCATCAGAAAGCGTTCAAACCACGTTACAGTTGTTGTTGATAGCAAGAGTCAAACAAACGAAAAAAGTGAATAAATGGGACAGAAATGTAATCCGATAGGAAATAGGTTAGGTGTCATCAAAGGTTGGGATTCTAACTGGTTTGGTGGCAAGAAATACTCGGAAAAAATTCTTGAGGACAGCAAAATCCGTGAGTATCTTCAAGCTCGTTTAGCAAAGGCAAGCGTGTCGAAAATCATCATCGAGCGCACGCTGAAACTCATCACCATCACCGTGAACACTGCCCGTCCGGGTATCATCATCGGCAAAGGTGGTCAGGAGGTTGACAAGCTGAAAGAGGAGCTGAAGAAAATAACCAAGAAGGAAGTGCAAATCAACATCTTTGAAATAAAGAGACCGGAACTTGATGCATTCCTTGTAGGTAGCAACATCGCCCGTCAACTGGAAGGCCGCGTGTCTTATCGCCGTGCAGTGAAAATGGGCATAGCATCAACAATGCGTATGGGTGCCGAAGGCATCAAGGTTCAGGTATCGGGACGCCTGGGCGGTGCTGAGATGGCAAGGTCGGAAATCTTCAAAGAGGGTCGCATTCCATTGCACACTCTGCGCGCCGACATCGACTACGCACAAGTTGAGGCATTGACTAAAGTGGGCCTGATTGGCATCAAGGTTTGGATTTGCAAAGGTGAGGTTTACGGAAAACGCGACCTTTCGCCAAACGTGGGCGCTACTCAGCCGCAAAAGAAGGGACTTAAAAAACGTCAAAAGTAATCTATAAATCAGTTTAAGATGTTACAGCCAAAGAAAACTAAATACAGAAGGGTACAAAAAGGCCGTTCGACAGGAAACGCCCACCGCGGACACGAGTTGGCATTCGGCTCTTTTGGTATCAAGGCTCTGGAAGAATGCTGGGTTACTGCAAGACAAATCGAGGCAGCTCGTCAGGCTGTCACTCGTTATATGAAACGTGAGGGACAAATTTGGATTAGGATATTTCCTGACAAAGTAGTGACCAAGAAGCCGGCCGACGTACGTATGGGTAAAGGTAAAGGAGACCCTGAGTGCTTCGCAGCCGTGGTTACTCCGGGACGCATACTTATTGAAGCAGAAGGCGTGCCATTCGAAATCGCAAAGGAAGCTTTGCGTCTGGGCGCGCAGAAATTGCCAATCAAGACCAAATTTATTGTTCGTAACGATTTTGTTGAATCTACAATTTAATTGCAATGAAAGCTTCAGAAGTTAGAGAATTGTCGACCTTGGAAATCCAAGAGCAGATAGAGAACAATAAGAAGGCCTTGACCAAAATGCGTTTGAACCACGCAGTGTCGCCGCTCGACAACACCAACAAGATTGGCGAGACAAAGAAAGACATTGCCCGGTTGCTGACCGAGTTGAGAGCCAGAGAAATTAACCAAAATAAATAATTGGCAGATGGAAACTAGAAATTTGAGAAAGGAACGTATAGGTGTTGTGGTCAGCAACAAAATGGAGAAGACCATAACGGTTGCTATCAAACGGAAGGTAAAGCACCCGCTTTACGGTAAATTTGTCAATAAGACTACCAAGTTGCACGCTCAGGATGAAAAGAACGAGTGTAACATAGGTGATACTGTTAGGATAATGGAAACCAGACCTTTGAGCAAAACAAAGAACTGGCGTTTAGTTGAAATCATTGAAAAAGCTAAGTAGTCATGATACAGTCTGAGACTAGATTAAGTGTAGCCGACAACAGTGGTGCCAAGACAGTCTTGTGCATCAATGTTCTGGGCGGGTCGAAAAAGCGTTACGCAACAATCGGTGACACCATTGTTGTGGCAGTTAAGACGGCTCTGCCTGGCGGCGATGTGAAAAAAGGCGCAGTCAGCAAGGCTGTGGTTGTACGCACCACCAAGGAGATTCGCCGCAGCGACGGCTCGTACATCCGCTTCGACGACAACGCCTGTGTATTACTCAACAATGCAGGTGAAATCAGGGGAACCCGTATTTTCGGTCCCGTAGCCCGCGAGCTGCGTGACAATTACATGAAGATTGTTTCTCTTGCACCAGAAGTATTATAATTAAAAGGTAACAAAAATGGCAACGAAATTGCATATCAAAAAAGGAGACACCGTTGTTGTTATCGCTGGTGAGTCTAAAGGACAAAGAGGAAAAGTCCTTAGCGTGCAAGTAGAAAAACAACGCGCTGTAGTTGAGGGCATCAATATGGTGTCGAAACACACCAAGCCCAACGCAAAGAATACCCAGGGCGGTATTGTGAAGCAAGAAGCTCCCGTACACATCTCGAACCTGATGCTTGTTGAGCCGGCTACCGGCAACCCGACACGCACCGGACGCAGAGTAGGTGAGAACGGAAAATTAGTAAGATACTCTAAAAAATCTGGAGAGGAGATCAAATAATGGAATACGTACCAGAATTACGCAAGAAGTATAAAGAGGTGATAGTTCCTGCTCTGACAAAAGAGTTCAACTACACCACACCAATGCAGGTTCCAAAACTTGAGAAGATAGTCATCAACCAAGGTGTAGGCAAGGCCATCGCCGACAAGAAGATTATTGACACCGCTGCAGAGGAGTTGACAGCCATTACGGGCCAGAAGGCTATGAAGACCCTGTCACGTAAGGACATTTCAAACTTCAAGTTGAGAAAGAAAATGCCGATTGGCGTGAAAGTAACCTTGAGAAAAGACCGTATGTACGAGTTCCTCGAGAGACTGATTGTTGTTGCACTGCCCCGCATCCGCGACTTCAAGGGCGTCAACAGCAAACTCGACGGCAAGGGAAACTACACACTTGGCATCACAGAGCAAATCATATTCCCCGAAATCGACATCGACAAGATTACCACCCTGCTGGGTATGGACATCACGTTTGTCACATCGGCTCAAACTGATGAGGAGGGATACGCACTGTTGAGAGAGTTCGGCATTCCATTTAAAAACCTTAAAAAGAATTAGTCCATGGCAAAAGAGTCAATGAAGGCCCGCGAAGTGAAAAGGGCTAAATTAGTTCAGAAATATGCTGACAAGCGCGCCAAACTTCTGGCAGAGGGCGACTACATCGCACTTCAGAAACTGCCGAAAAACGCATCGCCAGTCCGCATGCACAACAGATGCTCTCTCACCGGCCGTCCGAAAGGCTACATCCGTCAATTCGGTATCAGCCGTATCCAATTCCGTGAGATGGCGCTTAAAGGATTGATTCCGGGTGTTAAAAAAGCAAGTTGGTAACATTAAAGTTCAAGAAAAATGACAGATCCAATAGCAGACTTCCTTACACGCATAAGGAACGCTCAAATGGCCAGAAGCAAGGTTGTCGAGATACCTTCGTCGAATATGAAGAAGAGCATAACCAAGATTCTTTACGATAACGGTTACATCCTCAACTACAAGTTCGATGACGAGAAGGACAAAGGCATCATCAAAATCGCCTTGAAGTACAACTTGCAGACAAAGCAACCGGTCATCAAAAAATTAGAGAGAATCAGCCGTCCGGGTTTGAGAAAATACACCAATGTTGAGAATATGCCGCGCGTTTTGAACGGCCTTGGCATTGCAGTAATCTCAACATCGCAAGGTGTTATGTCGGACAAAGAGGCTCGCGCGAAGAACCTCGGTGGCGAAGTTTTGTGTTACATCTATTAATAGTTATAAAAAATGTCACGTATTGGAAAATTACCTGTAGCTATACCCGCTGGCGTGACCGTCACAGTTGACGGCGACAACGTGGTAGTAGTAAAAGGGCCCAAGGGAACTTTGACACAGAAGGTCAACCCTGACATCAAGGTCATTGTTGAGCCGACTGCAGTCAAACTGGAGCGTCCGGATGACGAGATCGCCCACAAGTCAATGCACGGTTTGTACCGCGCCTTGATTCACAACATGGTAGTGGGAGTTTCTGAAGGGTTCAAATTAGAGATGGAGTTTGTTGGTGTTGGTTACCGTGCCGAGTCGAACGGCCAGATGCTCGAGATGAGCCTCGGCTATTCACACAGCATTATGTTTGAGCTGCCAGCCGAAATCAAGGTTGACGCTAAAACCGACAAACGCAGCAACCCGATTCTGAAACTTGAGAGCTGCGACAAGCAACTTATCGGTCAGGTTGCCGCTAAGATTCGCTCGTTCCGTATGCCGGAGCCGTATAAGGGCAAGGGTATCAAGTTCATCGGCGAGAACATTCGCAGAAAAGTTGGTAAATCTGCTGGTAAATAATCTAAAAATTAGGAATTATGGCATCGTTTAAATTAGAAAGACGCAATAAGATTAAGGCTAGCATCCGCAAGAATGTGAGTGGCACAGCAGAGAAACCGCGTATGACTGTTTTCCGCAGCAACAAGCAGATTTCGGTTCAGATTATCGATGATGTTAAGGGCGTAACGCTCGCATCGGCATCGTCGCTCATCAAAGAAATTGCCGGCCTGAAAGAGACAAAGACACAAAAGGCAGAGAAAGTTGGCGAGGAGATTGCCAAAGTTGCCTTGTCGAAAGGAATCAGCGAAGTTGTTTTCGACAGAAACGGATTCCTGTATCATGGTAGAGTAAAAGCCTTGGCTGACGCAGCCCGTAAAGGTGGACTTAAATTTTAGTAAGTTATGTCAAACGTTAGAAGAATAAAAACAACAGATCTTGAATTGAAAGATCGTTTGGTCGCCATCAATCGCGTTACCAAGGTAACCAAGGGTGGCCGTACCTTCACCTTCTCAGCAATTGTCGTTGTTGGCAACGAGGACGGCGTTGTTGGTTACGGGTTAGGTAAAGCCAATGAAGTAACAACCGCCATCAGCAAGGGTGTTGAGGATGCCAAGAAGAACCTCATCAAGGTTCCGCTTATCAACGGCACCATTCCTCACGACCAATTGTCGGTGTTCGGCGGAGCAAAGGTTTACATCTCGCCTGCATCGCACGGTACCGGTGTTAAAGCCGGTGGTGCCATGCGTGCCGTATTGGAGAGCGTAGGCGTTAAAGACTGCCTTGCAAAATCGAAAGGCTCGTCGAACCCGCACAACGTTGTGAAAGCGACCATCGAGGCACTCTCGCAGATGCGCGACGCCAAAGAAGTTGCTTTCGAGCGCGGAATATCAATGGAAAAAGTATTTAAAGGTTAATAGTCATGGCAAAATACCGCATTAAACAAATTAAGAGCAAAATTGGCAGCAACAAGCGCCAAGTTGCCACACTCGAGGCTTTAGGTTTGCATAAATTGAACCAAGTTGTTGAGCATGACGCTAAACCGGAGATACTTGGTATGATAAATGCAGTTAAACATTTAGTTTCTTTTGAAGAAATAAAGTAACACGACATTATTATGGATTTAAGTAATTTGAAGCCGGCAGCCGGCTCAGTAAAATCTTCGAAGAGAATTGGCCGCGGCGCAGGCTCGGGCAAAGGCGGAACGTCGACTCGCGGACACAAAGGCGCGAAATCGCGTTCGGGTTATTCGAAGAAGGTAGGCTTTGAGGGAGGTCAGATGCCTCTGCAACGCCGTATGCCAAAATTTGGTTTTAAGAATATCAACCGCAAGGAGTTCAAGGCAGTCAACGTCGGTGATTTGCAGAAAATCGCTGAGGCTAAGGGCCTGACTAAGATTGATGTCGACACTTTGTTGGCAAACGGTTTGGTTTCGGCAAACGACAAGGTGAAAATCCTTGGCAACGGCAAGTTGAGTCTCCAGCTCGAAGTTGAGGCTCATGCATTCTCAAAGAAAGCTATCGAGGCTATCGAAGCCCAGAAGGGTAAAGTTGTAACATTGTAATATCTACGTTGATGAAGAGATTAATTGAAACAATAAAGAATATTTGGAAGATCGACGATCTGAAGACAAGGATTCTCAACACACTGTTGCTCATCCTTGTTTACAGGTTGGGAACCATGGTTGTGCTCCCGGGCATTGACCCAAGTCAGCTCTCGGCTTTGAAAGACCAGACCGCTAGCGGCATCTTGGGCTTGTTGGATATGTTCTCGGGCGGCGCCTTCTCGAACGCGTCGATTTTCGCTCTGGGTATCATGCCCTACATCTCCGCATCAATCGTAATTCAGCTTTTGGGAATGGCCGTGCCATATTTCCAGAGACTGCAGCGCGAAGGCGAGAGCGGACGTCGCAAAATCAACCAGATTACGCGTATCCTTACCGTCGCTATTCTGTTCCTGCAGGGTCCTGGTTATCTGGCCAACCTCCATTCGCAACTTCCGGAGTCGGCCTTTATCCTTAAAGGCGCCTATTTCACCGTATCGTCGATGTTCATCCTCACCGCAGGCACAATGTTTGTGATGTGGCTGGGCGAGCGCATCACCGACCGCGGATTAGGCAACGGCATCTCACTGATTATCATGATAGGCATCATCGCCCGGTTCCCGTCGGCCATTTGGGTTGAGCTCATCTCTCGCCTGAACGAGCAGCAGGGAGGCGGTCTGGTAATGCTTCTGATTGAAATGATTGCCCTGGGTGTTGTCATCCTGCTCACCATTCTGCTTGTACAAGGAACCCGCAAGATTCCCGTACAGTACGCAAAACGGATTGTAGGCAACAAACAGTATGGCGGCGTGCGCCAGTATATTCCCCTCAAGGTGAATGCTGCTGGTGTTATGCCAATCATCTTCGCCCAGGCGATTATGTTCTTGCCAATAGTCTTGGTTGGATTCTCGAACGCGGAGACCGCAACAGGTATCGCTTCGGCATTGTCGAACCCCACAGGCTTTTGGTACAACCTGACAGTAGGACTTTTGATCATTCTCTTCACATATTTCTATACAGCCATCATCATCAATCCAACTCAGATGGCCGATGATATGAAGAAGAATGGTGGTTTCATTCCCGGTGTCAAACCAGGAAAGAAAACAGTTGAGTACCTCGACACTGTTATGTCGAGGATCACACTGCCCGGATCAATATTCCTTGCTTTCGTAGCCATTATGCCGGCATTTGCTATGATGGCGGGAGTACAGAGCAGTTTCGCATACTTCTACGGCGGCACGTCTCTGCTGATTATGGTTGGTGTAGTTCTTGACACGCTCCAGCAAATCGAAAGCCACTTGTTGATGCGTCACTACGACGGATTGATGAAGAGCGGACGAATCAAGGGGCGTTCTAACATGTAGCCCTCAGGCTGCAAAATGCTAATTGCTCTTTGAAGAAAGTCAATTATTGGATTCGTTGAAACAATGGTGCGCACCTTTAACACAGCGGGTTCAGGGAGACGTCCGGAAGGAATTGTCGGTTAATTGATATGTAAGCCAAAGGGTCCCGAACAAGATTAGGACAATAACAAAAAATTGATTATGGCCAAGCAGGCTTCAATAGAACAAGATGGTACAATCATCGAGGCATTGTCAAACGCAATGTTCCGCGTGCAATTGGAAAACGGGCTCGAAATCATCGCCCACATTTCAGGCAAGATGCGGATGCATTACATAAAGATTCTGCCTGGTGACAAAGTAAAAGTTGAGATGTCGCCTTACGATTTGACTAAGGGGCGTATCGCATTCAGGTACAAATAAAAGACTAAAAAGATGAAAGTAAGAGCATCAATCAAAAAGCGCAGCGCAGATTGCAAAATCGTGCGCCGTAAAGGACGTTTGTATGTGATTAACAAAAAAAATCCGAAATTCAAACAACGTCAAGGATAATTTAATAGTTTTGCAACTCAAAAATTTTTAAAGTAATTATGGCACGTCTTGCTGGTGTAGATCTACCAAAAAACAAAAGAGGAGAAATAGGCCTGACATACATTTTCGGTATTGGACGCAGCAGTGCGAGAAATATTCTCGACAAGGCTGGTATTAGTTATGATACCAAAGTGGATGATTGGACTGATGCAGAAGTTGCATCGTTGCGCAAGATACTCGGCGAGTACAAACTCGAGGGTGAACTGCGTTCTGAAATACAATTGAACATTAAGCGACTGATGGATGTTGGTTGCTATCGTGGTGTCCGCCACCGTCTGGGATTGCCCGTTCGCGGCCAGAATACCCGTAACAACGCTCGTACTCGCAAGGGTAAGAAGAAAACTGTCGCTAACAAAAAGAAAGCCACAAAATAATAGGTAATTAATTATGGCACAGAAGTCAAAAACTACTAAAAAAAGAATCGTAAAGGTTGAAACTTCGGGCGAAGTTCACATCCATTCTTCGTTTAACAATATCATTATTTCGATAACGAACAGCGAAGGACAAGTAATTTCGTGGTCATCAGCTGGCAAAAACGGCTTCAGAGGTTCGAAGAAGAACACTCCGTATGCCGCACAGGTCGCTGCCGAAGATTGTGGAAAAGTAGCGTTCGACGCAGGTATGCGCAAGGCTAAGGTATATGTCAAAGGACCCGGCACTGGCCGTGAATCAGCCATCAGGTCTATTCATAATCTGGGAATCGAGGTTACTGAAATCATCGACGTAACTCCGCTTCCGCACAATGGTTGCCGTCCGCCTAAGAGACGTCGCGTTTAATTAGTCTAATTGAATAAACAGAAAGAAATGGCTAGATACATTGGACCAAAATCGAAAATTGCCAGAAAATTTGGCGAGCCCATTTACGGCTCAGACAAGTACTTGGATCGCAAGAATTTTCCTCCCGGACAGCACGGTCTGAACAACAAAAGAAAGAAACCTTCAGAGTATGGCACTCAGTTGCGCGAGAAGCAGAAAGCCAAATATACTTATGGTGTGCTCGAGCGTCAGTTTGCCAACTTGTTTGCCAAAGCTCAGCGCAGCAAGGGCATCACGGGTGAGGTTCTTTTGCAATTATTGGAGTCGAGATTAGACAACGTGGTATACCGTTTGGGCATTGCCCCCACAAGAGCCGCCGCACGCCAGCTCGTGCTGCATAAGCACATTGTGGTTAACGGTGATGTGGTTAACATTCCATCGTACCTGGTTAAGTCTGGCGACATTGTCGGCGTTCGCGAGAAATCGAAATCGCTTGAGGTTATTGCCAACTCGCTTGCCGGAACAAACCACAGCAAATACTCGTGGTTGGAGTGGGATAACGCAAATCTTGCAGGTAAATTCCTGAATGTTCCTGAAAGAGCTGACATCCCAGAGCACATCGAGGAACAATTGATTGTTGAACTTTACTCTAAGTAATAATTTAATTATGGCAATTTTAGCTTTTCAAAAGCCCGACAGAGTTATAATGCTGGAACAGGACGCCAAGTTCGGCAAGTTCGAGTTCCGCCCGTTGGAGCCCGGTTACGGACAGACAATCGGTAACGCATTGCGTCGCATTTTGTTGTCATCGCTCGAAGGTTTTGCTATCACCACAGTTAAAATCGCAGGTGTTGACCACGAATTTTCGACCATTCCCGGTGTAATGGAAGATGTGACAGAAATAGTTCTGAACCTCAAACAAGTAAGGTTCAAACAGCAAATTGAGGACATCGACCACGAGAAGGTGTCAATCTCAATTTCTGAGCAGGAGACATTCACCGCAGGCGACATCTCGCGTTTCCTGAGCGGTTTCGAGGTGCTGAACCCCGAGCTTGTAATTTGCCGTCTCGACCCGTCAGTGAAGCTCCAAATGGACATCACTATCAACAAGGGACGCGGTTACATCCCGTCAGACGAGAATATGCCTGTCGATGCGGAATTCGGCGTTATTGCCATAGATTCAATCCATACCCCAATCAGAAATGTGAAGTATGCGGTTGAAAATTACCGAGTTGAACAAAAAACCGACTACGAAAAGTTGGTGTTGGAAATTAAAACAGATGGTTCCATCCTTCCGAAGGATGCATTGAACGAGGCTGCAAAAATCCTCATCTATCACTTTATGCTGTTCTCTGACGAGAAGATTACTCTCGATGCCGGTGAGAAATATCAGACTGAAGAGTTTGACGAGGAGGTTCTGCATATGCGCCAGCTGCTCAAGACCAAGCTCATTGATATGGATTTGTCAGTTAGAGCACTCAACTGCCTCAAGGCAGCCGATGTTGAGACTTTGGGCGACCTCTGCACCTACAACAAAAACGATTTGCTGAAGTTCAGAAACTTCGGTAAGAAATCGTTGACTGAGTTGGAGGATTTGCTTGATTCAATGAACCTTACCTTTGGTATGGACATCAGTAAGTATAAACTTGAGAAAGATTAATAACGATGAGACACAATAAAAGTTTTAATCATTTAGGCAGACAAGAGGGGCACAGAGATGCCATGTTGTCGAATATGGCTAACTCACTGATTCTGCACAAACGTATTCAAACAACAGTTGCCAAGGCAAAGGCTTTGAAAATGTACGTTGAGCCTCTGATTACAAAGTCAAAAGTTGACTCTACTCACTCACGCCGCGTTGTGTTCAGCTATCTCCAGAACAAGGAGGGTGTTGCTGAGCTCTTCCGCGAGGTTGCAGTGAAAGTGGCAAACCGCCCGGGTGGATACACAAGAATCCTGAAGACTGGCACACGTGTAGGCGACAGCGCCGAGATGTGCATTATGGAGTTGGTTGACTTCAACACAACCTACACTCAGGAGTCGGGTGCCGCACAGCAGAAGTCTAGCACTCGCCGCCGTCGCGCTCCGAAGAAGAAAGCCGATGAGGTTGTTGCCGACGCTGTTGAGGTTAAAGAAGAAGCTGCAGCTCCTGCCGAAGAGAACAAGGCAGAATAAGTTGCACTTACCGATAAAACAAAAAGGCCGCTTATGCGGCCTTTTTTGTTTTTGTATGTGGCGTTTGTTATTCGCCTTCGTGGTCATCGGTTATGAACGGCTCAATCACGTCAACGTTGGTTTCGGGAATGATGGGTAGCCCTTTGTATCGCAGCAGCAGCTGGCAGATGGTGACAACATCGTTGATGCAATACTCGCTGATGCCCTCAATATTGTGGTCGTCCCAGAACGCGCGCGCCACCATACTGCCGTCCATATTCTCTTTGGGCGACGGCAAGTTGAAAATGTTGGCCAGAAGGTCGAGCGAGGTGTAGTGCTTGTAATCGCCGAAACGCCATAGTTCAAGGGTGTCGATGTTTGTTATCTCCCACGGTTTCTTGCCCGCGCAATCGAGAATTTTTGGTATCGGCAGACCGTTCACCAGCAACCGGCGGCAGATGTAGGGAAAATCAAACTCTTTGCCGTTGTGTGCGCAGAGCATATGCTTGTCTTTGTTGAAATGCTTGTTCAGAAGTGCTGTAAAAGCCGTCAGAATCATTTTCTCGTTGTTTCCGCAGAACGATTTGACGCGGAAATGCCGTTCGCCGTCCTCGGTGACAATGAATCCGGCTGATATGCAGACAATCTTGCCAAATTCGGCCCAAATGCCGGCGCGCTCATACAGCTCCTCGGGTGTTTTGCTCTCTTTTTCCGATGCCCAGCTCATTTTCTTTGCCCACAAATCTTTTGTGCGTTCATCAAGCTGGTCGTACGACGGCACTTGCCCAACGGTCTCGATGTCGATGAAAAGGATGTTCTCCTCTTTGATTTTGTCTAACATTCGTGCAGTAAAATTATTCGGCAATATAACTCTTTTTCGGCTCAATCGGTTTTATTTATTTGGGCCGTTTTGCGTCAACGGAGTTTTTACGTATTTTTGCGCGTTCATTTTGGGGTTGATTGGATTTGACAGCAAGATGAAGTGGTGGGTAAGCACGTCGGGAGCAGTGAAACCGGCCCGTAAATCCCGGACACAAAACTATAACTGGCGAAAATTCTTACGCTCTT
>JAEEGJ010015469.1_pt1 | contig 17793 bp, 17 predicted proteins | sample 8958761 | NCBI WGS metagenome assembly JAEEGJ01 (sample SAMN16246546, study PRJNA631951) | gut metagenome | biome: gut microbiome; feature: rumen; material: RS-attached | host: Bos | place: Iran: Karaj | collected 2018-10
GAGCCCAGCGGCTTGTTGAGTCTGCAAGGAGCAATACGTGAAGTCCCATCCGGCGGTAATATTCAGCAAGTGTAACAGATGTATAAACCGAAGCTTCGCGGGAAGCAACCGGCATAGAAGAAGTGTTACAGATGATGATTGTTCGTTCCATAAGTGAACGACCTGTTCTTGGGTCTTTCAATTCCGGGAACTCTTTAATTGTTTCTACAACTTCACCAGCACGTTCACCACAGGCAGCGATGATTACGATATCAACGTCTGCATTACGTGATGTTGTATGCTGAAGTACTGTCTTACCGGCACCGAATGGACCTGGAATACAATATGTACCACCCTTAGAAACAGGATAGAAAGTATCAATAAGGCGAACCTGTGTAACCATTGGTTCAGATGGAGCAAGGCGTTCTGCATAGCAGTCTACGGCACGTTTTACCGGCCACTTGAATGCCATTGTAAGCTTATGATCTTTTCCTTTTTCGTCTGTTACTACACAGATTGTATCTTCAATTGTATGTTTTCCTGCTTTTTCAATTTTCTTTACTGTATACATTCCAAGTAAATCAAAAGGAACAAGAATTTTATGTGTAAAAGGACCTTCAGGTACAGAACCAATAGGATCTCCACGAAGAACCTTTGCTCCAACCTTCACAGAAGGTGTCCAGTCCCATTTTTTATCGCGTGGGAGTGAGTCTACATAAACACCGCGTTCAAGGAAGAAGCCTGCTTTTTCGGCAACAAGTGGAAGAGGATTCTGCAAACCATCGAAGGTCTGTCCAAGAAGTCCAGGTCCTAATTCTGCACAAAGAAGGTCTCCAACTAAGTCAACCTTATCTCCGGCTTTGATTCCCTGTGTCATTTCGAAAATCTGCATCTGGGCTTTGTTTCCGCGAATACGGATAACTTCACCTCGGAGCTTCTTTCCGTCTACATTAACGTAGCCTACTTCATTCATGGAAACAGAACCTTCGAATTCAATCGTGATCATGTTTCCGTTAATGCCGACTACTTTTGCTTTTGTAGTATTTGCCATTATTGTTTATCTCCATCAAGTATCGTATCGTAAATCTTATGATAAGATGTCTTTCCGTTTTCGACTTCGAACTTACGCATACGCTCAACAAGCATAAGTCTAATGCCATAGGCATACACCGCATCAATAGAAAATGCATCGAGTGGACGCAGATCATCAAGCAGGCGTAACCTGTACTCATAAAGAAACTGTTCGGCACTTAAAGGACTGTCCATACCAACAGCAGTTCTTGCAGCAGAAATAATGTCTGCAGTACAACCGGCTGGTAGCGGGAAAGTGTCTTTTTTGAGCTTTTGTGCACGGATTTGTGCAAGTGCGCATCGCAGGTTTCTTTCTTTTTCGTACCAGATATCAAGGAATTTTGAACCGGAAGCATTAAGCTCCATTGACGGAACTAAAGAAAGATTATTTAATACTGATTTTTCTTTTTCCGTAATGAAACGACCTGCAATTTCCCTGAAGCTTTCGCTTGTTAAAGGAAGTGCAGATTTACTTTCGGCAGCAGAGATATTTGGTAACTGTGAAACCAGATAATAATATGCCACTATTTTGCGTCCTTTGCGGCTACCTTCATAAGTTCCGCAACCTTTGGATTAAGATATGCAGCAAACATCTGGGCAAGTGCATCTGCTGAATAGTCATAGAATGCGGCTCCATTCTTTACACCGATTCTAAAACCTGCAGCAAGAGTTTTGTCTGGTTTTATTTCCATTCCTTTTTTAATTTCTGCTTTAAGCTTGGTTTTAAATGTTGATTCCAAGGCCTTAAGGTCTTTATCGCTCAACAATACAGAAAGCTCTGATGCATCTGTATTTTTAACCCATGCTTTGATTGTTTCAGGAATAATTTTTCCTAAAACATCTTTTGACAAGGCTTTTCCGGTCTCTGCCTTAATAAGTCCGTCAAGTTCAGCTACAATTGAATCCTTGAAAGAAAGCAGCATATTTCTTCCTGCCTGGATAATAGCTTCATCACTGGCTTTTTCCATGCGTTTAGTTTCTGCTTTTGCATCTTTAATGATTTGTGCAGCCTGGTCTTCGGCGTTTTTCTTAATTGATTCTGCTTTTTTTTCGGCTTCGGCAATTATTTTTGCTGCTTCTTTTTCTGCAGCAGTTACACCGTCTTTCTTGATTTTATCAATCAGTTCCTGTAATTGTACATCCATTACAATACCTCACATAATTGTATCCAAAGATAATAATATATTTTACTCCTAAAATTGAGTATTTTCAATGAAAAAAGCATTATATGCCTTTAAATATAAAAAAATGCTCCTCGAAATTAAAACATATGGAAAACAGTCATACTTCCGCTAAGGTGCGTCTGCAAACTACTGCTGAGCTTGCAAAGAAAGATTTTTCTCGCTCCGCTCGTCAAGCTCAGATGTAGTTTGCAGCCACCCCTACGCTCACGTATGACTGTTTTCAAAATGCCTATAGAATATCGTTCCGCATTTTTTTTACATTAATTCTTTGAGTTTTATTAAAAATGACTTTTTGAATAATTATTATTTTTGCTACAATTCTATTCCTTCAAACCAAAAGAATAAATTGTTTTTGTTTTCATTACTTTTCCTGGTTGTAAAATGCAGCTTGGCCAGTCGGGTTTGTTTGGGGTGTCTGGGAAGCATTGGGTTTCCAGACAGAAGGCGTCGTGGCTGTTGTAGATTCTACCGTTTTTGCCTATTGCACCCTTTATGAAGTTTCCTGTATAGAACTGGCAGCCTTCCATGTTTGTGTAAACAGACATTTCAATGCCTTTAGTTGGTTCATATACAGTAGCAAATTCAACTAGATCAGTGTCATCAAGCGGAAGTGCACAATCTTTTTTTGCAGGATCAAACATTTCTGTTACATAACAGTGATCGTAGCCTACTCCAACTTTTGCAATATCCTTACCTATTTTCTTTTCTTTTGTAAAATCAAACAGAGTTCCCTTTACATCAAGGAGTTTTCCTGTTGGAATGAGCTTTTGATTTACTTCAAGAATCTTTGTAGAATTCATTTTCAATACATGCTCACCAATATTTCCGTTTCCGGCAAGATTGAAATATGAATGATTTGTTAAGTTTATTGGAGTTGCTTTATCTGTAGTTGCTTTATAACTCATAGTAAGATTATTGTTAGAATCAAGAATATATGAAATTGAAAGTTCGCAGTTTCCCGGGAAGCCCTGCTCCATATCTGGAGAGACTCTTGTAAATTCAATTCCTGCAGATTTTTTTGTTTCAATAATATGAGCCTTGAACATTATTTTATTATAGCCGGTAAAACCACCATGAAGAGTATTAGGGCCATCATTTTTATCGAGCTTATAAACCTTTTCGCCAATCTTAAATTCAGCCTTACCAATTCTGTTTGCAAAACGACCTACAGCTGCACCAAAGAATTTATCGCCTGTAAGATATCCGTCAAAAGTTGAATGACCAACAATAATGTCTGTGTCAATTCCGTTTTTGTCTTTTATAATTATGCTTGTAATTGTACAACCAAAATCTGTACAAGAAAAAGACATATTGCCATTTGAAACTGTATAAAGATGAACTTTTGTTCCGTCTGCCAGAACGCCCCACTTTTGTTTTTTAATTTTCATATTTCCTCCAATATCACAATAAGTCTATTATAAACTGAACTTCGGTAATTGAACAGTTTAATTTTTTAGAAATTTCATCTGCCGACAAACCTTCGCTAAAAAGGCGTCTTACATTCATAGACAGATTCTTTTTCTTTTCGGCATCTGTCATTTTGTCAGGGTGTTCATCAAAAACTTTTGTAATTATAAGAGGAACTTCCTGCATTGCGGCTCCATCTGGAGTTACAATAGTTTCATTTTTTTGAATTGATTTTTTATCTCTTAAATTTGAATAAGTATCATTATTCTGTTCAAACAAATTACCCTGTTCCGGTTTTTTATTATTCATTGTAATTTCATAAGCAGCATCAGGATCAACAGCAGGCTTGATTGTGTATTTCTGACCTTTATTAATTTTATCTGCTTCTGCAATCATATCGCGAAGACGGTTTGTAGCTTCCTGGAAAAGCTCCATTTTTCTTTCTGCTTCTTCAATTTCTTTTTTAATGCGTTTAGAAGTTTCTTTTGCAAGATAAGTATCGCGGTCTGCAGCAATGTCTATTTCTTTTATTAAATGATTAAGCTTTTGTTCTGTTTTTTCAATGATTTTGTCTGTAGAAAATAATCGTTTAAAACGAATGAGCATTATTGCCCATAAAATTAAATTTACAAATAAAACCGATATTACAAAAAATGTCATTTTTTTTCCGTTATCTTGTGATGTCCACTATGGTGCCCACATATTCCGATTTTACATCTGCATACACACCAAAGCTTCCTTTAGTTTCTTTTTCTTTATTTTTCTGCCTGTTTGGATTCTGATAAGTTCCTGCTCCACCCTGATGTCCGTCTGCATTTACATTCTGTGTATTTGCTTTGTCGTTTTCGGCTTGTTGAACCTTCTGCGACTGTTCAATATTCTTTTGAATCTGATTCTGCTGCTGTACAGATTCAGAAACTTGTGCTGCCTGATGCTGTCCTGCTACACTACGCGCAACATTAGACATCTGCGAGTACATGTTCTGAAGGTCAATCGGTGCTATACCCATCTGGCTGCTCCTCTGCTAAAGAAGGCGGCTCGTAATCTCCGCGCTTGCTGAAACTCTTGTCGTAGTAGAAAGTAACATGCTTTGTATCCATCTTGACTTCGTCAAGGACATCCCTAACATAAATCTTTACACCGGCATAAACTGTTTCTTCAACCTTAACCTTTCCAACAGCCTTAAGCTCTCTCAAGTGTGCCTGAATCTTGTCGATTTCGTTTGTCATTTCCTGGAGCTCTTCGCCAATCTGCTTGTTCTTGTTCTTAAGAGCAGCAAGCTTTTCTTCTTTTTCCTGAGGCAGCTTTTTGCGAAGCTTCTTCTGCTGTTCAAGGTTCTGTATATCAAGCTCGTTGTTTTCGTAATCGCGTGTTGAGTCTGTCTGATTTTTCTGAAGTTCAATAAGTCGCTTCTTGGCACGTGGGTCAATACCAACTTCAAGAATAGTTTCTGTACCACCACCAGGAGAACCAACTTTACGTGCACAAATCTCTTCTGTAGCAAGAAGGTGTCCACCAATAATCTGTGCCTTTTTACCACGAAGAACAATATTCTTCATGGCAGTAATATTTGAGTTTACAATTGAGTCAGATACAATAACGTTTTCTTCTACTTCGACAGTTGTATCGTTGATGAACTTTGCCCACAAAGACTTTCCTGCCTTTATGAAACCTTCGCCCTTTCCGAATACACCCTGACGAACAATAATGTTTCCGGTTGCTTCGAGCACAGACTTATCGACAATACCGTTGACTTCGATATTTGTTGCTTCAACCTTGTAGCCTTCTTCAACAGAACCTTTGATAACAACAGTTCCGACAAACTTAATATCACCGGTCTTAACATTAACTGCATCAAGTACTTTAATTGGTTCAACAGTAATCTTACCGTTTACGAGCATAACTTCACCGTCAATAGAAGCCTTGATTGTAACTCCGTCGCGGTCAAAGTGTACGTTTTCACCAAGCTGAATCTGAATATCTTTTCCGTTCTTTGCTTCGAGGTAGCGTCCAAAAATTGTTTTACCACCTCTTCCTCGTTCAGGCTGCATTTTTGTAGCAAGGGGCTGTTCTGCAATAACGTTCTGAATCTGGTTGAGTTCCTTGTAGTTGATCTGTCCTGTTTCAGAAACCTTTGCCTTAAGACGTTTTGGATCTGTTTCAAAATTGTACAACAGGTATGCGTCTTTTCCGTCAACAGGAAGAATAGCAGAAGCAACTTCGAAAGGAATATTATAAACAGGATTATCTACAAACTCATTGATTTTAGCTTCATCATAACACTGCTCAATAACCCCCTGTGAACTTAATGCACGCTTAATTGAATCTGGAGAAGCTTCTGCACCACTTAAAGCTGGAGGTGTTACAATGATAGAAGCCTTCATTTCATCCTTAGTACATTCAACAGAAATGAGTACGTCTCCGGCAGGAACATGCTTATATGATCCAACTATGCTGTAGCCGTTATCTGTACCCTGTTTAACAAATTTCTTAACAAGTGATTCGTCAACTTCAAGTGTATCAGGTCTGTTGATTTCCTGCATAACATCTTTGAATTCAACAGGCGTTCCTTTTCCAAGAGGAGGAATAACCTTGAGCATGATATCTGATGAAAAATGATGAACGTAAAAAAGTCCGTCTCTGTCTTTAATCTGCTCTTCTTCTTCTACGCCGTCTTCTGTAAACAGACCATCCGAAGCAAGTTTTCGAACCTTTTTGATTGTTGAAGGATCCTGATAAATCCGAAGCTTCCATGGCTTTTTTCCCATGCCAAGAATACCGTCACTTCCGCGCTCAACAATTTCATATTGAAGTGCAGAAACTTTTGAATCAAGCTGAACTGCAGCATCCTGTAAAGCTTCGTCAATTGTATCGGCAATTACTTCTACAGAATGCAGTTCCTTGTCCAATTCGAGACGCTTTCGCATTTCTTCGCGGATTGTATCAAGAGTTACCATTTACTAAATGATTCCCTTTCTAAGGTTTGTAAGTTTTGCCCTTAGACGCAGGTTTGCTTTTGTATGAAGCTGAGAGATTCTTGATTCACTTACTTCAAGTACCTCACCAATTTCTTTAAATGTCAAATCTTCATGATAGTAAAGTACAATTACCATTTTTTCTTTTTCCGGTAATTCGCTGATTGCCTGTGCAATTACCTTACGGATTTCTTCGCGTTCAGCAATTACATCAGGATTCAAGCTTGCAGGAGATTCAATGTTGTTACCAATAGACATGTTGTCATTGTCATCACCTGCATACCATACATCGTTTAAAGAAAGAATACTTGTTCCAGAAACTTTCATAATAGTTCTGTGGTATTCTTCTTCTGTCATATTAAGAGAGTCTGCAATTTCTGAATCCGAAGCCGGTCGTCCAAGACGTGACTCAAGAGTAACAATTGCATCTTCTATTTCTCTAGATTTTTGTCTTACAGAACGAGGTACCCAGTCCATCTGACGCAGTTCATCAAAGATTGCACCACGAATACGAGTAACTGCATAAGTCTTGAACTTTACGTTCTTTGCAGTATCGTATTTGCTTATAGCATCAAGCAGACCAAACTGTCCATAACCGACAAGGTCGTCAAATTCCACGCTGTTAGGCATGCCTACTGCGACTTTACCTGCCACATATTTTACAAGAGGCATATACTGGCGTATAAACTTGTCTCGTATTGCCGGAGATTTTGTCTTTTTGTATTCATTCCAAAGATCGTCTTCTTCTTGTTCGTCGTTAATCGGCATAATTTCTCATCCTTTTACGTTTCTTCTTCTGCTAATATTGAACTAATTGCCTTCGCCATAAGCGATGCATCCTTTATTTCACCATCACTGATATCTGAACTTTTATAATTTGTTGCACTATGAACAAACTGAGCTTCTTCCGAATCGGAAATTGTAATTGTGTTATCGTCTGAACCATCTGAACCGGCTGCAACCTTAAGCTCCGACATATCTGGAAGTGTATCAAGTTCGCTGCCCTTTTCTTCTTCCTGGCGTTCAATTGCTTCTCGTCGTTCCTGTGCTTCCTGAGGAGTTTCTGCTTCATTACCGGAGAAGTTTGTTACAGTTTCAAGATTTCTTATTGGTACAAATTCATTTTTTGCAACAATAGGCTTTTCGCCATTTTCCTGTTTACTTTCTGAATTGCTATTATTATAATCAGATTCGTTTAACATCTGATGATTTTCGCCAACATCATAGTGATTTGGATTTCCGCTCTGCTCAAGTGGTTCATCCTGAATAACAATATCTACATGCTGACCAACACCTTTATTTGAAACAGGAATACTTGCAGACATTTCACCGGAATAACCTTCAGAAGGTTCTGCTGCAACAGTTTCTACAGTAAGGAATTTGTCAAAAAGAAATGAAATTACAAAGCCAAGAACACCGAAGATAATTCCAAATATAAGGGCTATTAAGAAGATTCTACCAAAACCAGATTTAGAAAAGAAACCGCAGATAAGAGATAAAATGAAACCAGATGCTGCACATATAGCGACTGACTTTATGTTTTTCATTTTCCACCTCCCGTCTACTTATTTAAACTATTATACACCATAATATTAAAAAAATACAGTTTTTTTTAATATTTACTCTTCTTGCCCAAGAACTTCTTGATAAAGCTTGATACACCTTCGTTGTATTCAGGCTCTGTTTTTTCAATTTTGCCTACGATATGCTTAAGACAAACTGCCGGTTTAGATGTTGGATTTACAACAATAAACGGTTTTTGTCTGATTACGCTTGCCTGAACAACAGGGTCTTCGTAAACAAATCCAAGATATTCAACCTTGTAGCCAAGGAACTGACCAACAATTGTAATAATTCGTTCAGAAATACGTTTACCTTCATCTGCTGAATGAACGCGGTTTACAATGAGCTTAATGTCTACATTGTGGTCTACAATTTCTGTTGTAATGATTTTTATAATTCCGTAAGCATCTGTAATTGCAGTTGGTTCCGGAGTTGTTACTACAAAAACTTCATCTGCAGCTGCTACAAACTGAAGAACGTTGTTTGCAATACCGGCACCTGTATCTATGATAATAATATCTGCATTTCCAAGTGAAGCAAACTGAGTTGCAAAGTAATCAAGCTCATCTACGCTTAGGTTGGCAATTTTAGAAAATCCGTTTGCACCTGCAATAAACTTGATTCCAAATTCGGTGTCCATGACAATTTCCTTCATTGTCTTTTTCTTGTTGATTACATGCATCATGTTATATTGAGGAACAATATTAAGAAGAACGTTTACGTTAGCCATTCCCAAGTCACCGTCTATAAGGATAACTTTTTTACCAAGCTGGGCGTATGCAATTGCCATGTTTACGGCAAAGTTAGTTTTACCAACACCTCCCTTACCGCTTGTAATAGCAATGATTCGGGTATTATGATCCTTCTTAACCTGCGGCGATTTTACTACCCCTTTATCTTCAATATCTGATGGGCCTGCATCAAAATCATCCTTCATCAATGCTTTTAATTCTTCTGCCTGTTCTTCCATAATTATTGTTCTCCAAATTTATTTTCTATATGAACTCTATCAATATTAAAGCCGCTTAGATTTTTTAAGAAATCAATGACATTTGCTTTTCTAAGATTTCTTGAAATAATCTGTCCGTCTGTAACATATGAAATTGTTTTTCTTCTTTCCCATAATATGCTTATGATATTTCCGAACTGTTTTGATTCATCGCATTTTGTTACGATTACTGAATCATAACCCAAAGGCTCATAATTTCTGAAGATTGTCTGAAGATCACTTGCCTTTGTAGATGCAGTAACAGAAAGATAAACATCAGGATTCATATTTACATCAAGCACGTTTTTCATCATGCCAATATGAGTTGCATCATTCGGGCTGTAACCGCCTGTATCTACAAAAATATAATCTACATGATCTTTATATTCTTCGTAAATTTCGCGTACGTCATCTGCTGTTTCTGCTTTAAGAACTTTCTGCTCCATTACGTCGCCAAGTTTTTCAAGCTGCTCAAGAGCACCTACACGCATAGAGTCAATTGTAAAAATGCAGAGCTTTGGTTTTGGAATATTTTTACTTTTTGCATCAAGAATTGTACTTGCAGCAAGCTTTGCAAGAGTTGTTGTTTTTCCAACTCCTGTAGGACCAATAATAATTACAACGTGAGGGGGACGGAAATGTTTTTCTTCTGCAATCTGAATTGTTTCACCAATCCAGTCTACAACATAGCGCTCTACAAGATTTACATCATCAAGCTCATCGAGTGAAAACTGCTGCCTGATTTTTTCTTCAATCATTCTTGTATAAGACATTGTAAATTCATTTTGTTCCATGAGTTCTTCAATGTGCTTTATAGTTGCGTGAACTTCTCCAGATGCCTGATTAATATTATTATTCATGGAACTCATCTGCCTGGTCATTTCGTCCATTTTTGCAGAAAGAGTATTTATAGCAGAATTGATTGCTATGCTTTGTGTGTTCTGTAAAATTGCCTGTCTGTTTTTTTCAAGCTGTTCTTCTTCTGTTTCGCGGCTTCGTTCAACAGGTCTTCCACTTCCATAAGAAGAATAATTTCCTTCGTATGATTTTTTGTGATTAACTGTATATGTAACTACCTGAACTTCTTTCTGGCGCAGTCCTAAAAATCCGCACGATTTAAAATATGAGCTTCGGTCTTCAATGTTGAAATCATCACCGTATTTCTGGTGCAGCTTGCGTTTGCATTCATCTAAAGTGGCACCTTCAATTGTCTGTTTGATTCCGCTTTCCAATGACATTTGTTTATATAACCTCTTTTATATCTTCATTATTTTCTACATCATCAATTCTATCTATTACTTCTACAGAAATGTTTCTTCCGGCTGCCATAATTTCCATTTCGGAAAGTACTACAACACCAGGCATTTCACGTTCAATTGATGAATGTACAAGCTGTCGAACAACCTGCGGACAAAGAATAATCGGCTGATAACCCTTTGATTTTACACGAGACAGACAGGTACTTACGGAATTAATCCATTTGCGTCTGTCTACAGGATCAAGTGCAACCTGTGGCTTTGAACCATCTGCAGGGTACATTCCATTGTTCTGAATCAAAACAGCAAGGTCTTCCGAAAGCTGCATTACGCGCAGTTTCTTATCGTTGTCTGCATATTGCAAACAAATCTGCAAACCAAGAGCTTCCCTGACTTTTTCTGTAAGGTCCCATGGATTCTTAGAAATTGCTGCATAGTTTGCAAGCGTTTCCAGAATAGTAACAATGTCTCTGATAGAAACATTTTCTTCCAGAAGATTTTGAAGAACCTTTTGAATCTGTCCGTAAGAAAGCTTTGCTGTTTCCAGAACCTCTGTAACAAGCACCGGATTCTTTTCTTTTACAGTTTCAATGATTGAAGAAACTTCCTGTCGTCCAAGCATTCTGGCTGCATTAGCACGGATAAGCTCTGTGATGTGGGTTGCTATAATTGTTGGTGGGTCTACAACTACATAACCTGCTTCTTCTGCTTCCTGCCGCTGATCTTCAGGTAACCAGATTGCATCCATTCCAAAGGCCGGGTCTTTTGTTTTTTCGCCTTTGAGCGGAGTGATGACAGAACCGGTATCCATACACATATAATATCCAAGACGGATATTTGCATGGCCGGCTTCTATTCCTTTTATCTTAAAGCTGTAATCATTCGGATCCAGCGTCATGTTATCCTGAATATGAATTTTTGGAATAAGGAAGCCCATATCAAGCTTTGCTTCATTACGGATTCTTGTAATTCGTTCAAGAAGCTCTGCACCTTTTTCTTTGCTTACAAGAGGAATAAGCGCATAACCAAGTTCGAGCGAAAGATTATCAATAAGTGCAATCTTGTCATTTTCCGGATTAGCAGAACCAGACTGATTTGTAGCCTTCTGAGCTTCTTCGGCCTGTCTGATTTTTTCTTTTTCTTTATTCTGATGTCTTGAAAGTCTGTAACCGATGAAAATAAATACACCGCCGATAGGCACAAGCAGGAATTGAGTACCTGCACGAAGAGCAATTCCAGTAATAATAAGAATAACACCAACAATGATGTAAGTATAACCGTCGCGGGTAAAGTCTTCTTTAATCTGGCTTCCAAGATCTTCATCAGACTTAGTACCAGTAACAAGCAAACCTGTTGCAAAAGAAATGATGATAGAAGGCAGCTGCGACATAAGACCGTCACCTATTGTTAAAATAGAATAAGTCTTTAACGCATCTGCAAAGTTCATGCCGTTAAAGCGCATACCTACAATAAAGCCACCAATCAGGTTTACAACAGTAATGAAGATACCGGCTTTTACGTTACCAGAAACGAACTTAGAGGAACCGTCCATGTTAGAGTAAAAGTCTATCTCTTTACGGATTGCATCTTTAAGTCGTTTAGCTTCTTCGTCATCAATCATGCCGCTGTTCAAACGGTTGTCGACATCAAAGAATTTCTGACTCATGGAATCGAGCGAGAACCTGGCCTGAACTTCAGAAACGCGTCCGGCACCCTTTGTAACTACAAGTACCTGAACAACAATCAGGATTATGAAGATTACAAAACCAATAACTATATTATTGCCAGCAACTATATTTGCAAAGGCCTGAACCATTGCACTCTGCTCACTTGAAATACCGGTGGAGACTGTTTTAGCACTCAAGATAAGTCTTGTAGAAGCAATGTTTATACCAAGCCCAAACATAGTCTGGACAAGAATGATTCGCGGGAAAGTTTGAAAATCAGAAGCACGAGGTGTAGACAAAACGGCCAGCATGATAATTGTTGCAAAAGCAAGATTTAAAATCATGCATAAGTCTATGATAATCTTAGGAATTGGAATGAAAAGAAGAAAAATAACAAGAACTATACTTACAGCAACGTAATTGTGCTGTATTAAATTCATTACTTTTCCACGACCTTCGTTTGCCATTAGTCCCCACCCAGCAATCTACTAATTCTCGTTCGCTTGAGATTTATTTTGTATATGACTATATACTAAGGCTATTGCCTTCCAGTATATACCTGGTATTATAGCACCAATTTGAACATCTGTATATAGTGAACGTGCAAGAGGACGATCTTCCTGAATAGGAATACCATTATCTTTTGCAAGCTGCTTTATATACAGCGCCGTCTGATCTTCACCCTTTGCAGTTACCTTTGGAGCTTCATCACCAGCCGCTTCATCGTATTTTAATACAACTGCATAATGTGTAGGGTTTGTAATTACAACATCTGCTTCTTTTACAGCCTTTGGAATATTCTGGGCCAAAAGCTGCCTCTGCATCTGCTGAAGGCGTCCCTTAACTTCAGGGTCTCCTTCCAATTCCTTGTATTCCTGCTTAACTTCCTGCTTGGTCATTTTCATGCTTTCGCGGAATTCACGGCGCTGCACAAAAAAATCAGGAATAGAAAGAGCCAGAAAAAGTACTGCAACAGTAATAACAATCTGGGCTGCAGTAGAAGCAATTTTTCCTACAGCCGGAAGAATCTGTCCGTTGCTTACAATTTCTATAATTACAAAAATATTTTTTCTTATTGTCAGGTATCCTATTATTACGATTATTGTAACCTTGAGGATTGACTTAGCAATATTAAAAAGTCCCTTACCCGAAAAAACAGTCTTTCTGAAATATTCACCAAACTTTGGAACAATTTTATTAAAGTTTGGTTCGATTGGTTTTGTAGAAAAAATAAATCCTTTGTTCTGAATGATATTTGCAGTAATTCCGGCAACAACAGCAACCCCTGCAACAGGAGCAAGCATCTTTAAAAAGTTAATAAGGAAAGCAGAAAAAAGATTTGCGTCTCTGACATCAGGATTATTTGTTCGTGTGAAAAAATACTGAAGTATATAAATACACTGCGACATCATCCATCTGCCCATAAAGAGAAGAACTGTAATTGTTAAGAGAAGAATCAGAGCACTTGAGATTTCCTGACTTTTTGCAACGCGGCCTTCTTTGCGTGCCTGTTCAAGCCTGTGCTCCGACGGTTCTTCGGTTCTGCCTTCATCCTCTGCAGCCACTTACTTTATCTGCCCTCCTAAACTTAAAAATAAATCCTCCAACGATTTGAATCCGCCTGCAAATGAACGAACAAAAAAGTCTGCCATTGATGGAATCAATAACATGATAAGCAGAAAAGCGGTAAGAATCATAATCGGGAATCCTTCTGACAGAAGGTTCATCTGTGGAGCTGCTTTTGAAAGAAGCCCTGTGCAGACAGTTATTAAAAGAAGCGTTCCCATTATAGGAAGCGCGATAATCATTGCATCTGTAAAAAGTTTTGAAAGACCTTTAAGCATAAAGCTAACAAGAGAGCTGTGACATTCGGCTATAGAAATTGCAGTAATTGTTTTAAAGCTTGAAGTAAGTCCGCCTAAGAACAGTCGCTGGAACCACTGGTTCTGCATGAATACCAGCATTGCAATAAAGTTAAAGAACTGACCCATGAGTGGATTTTCTACCTGAGCCATTGCATCGTAAGTACTTGCTGCAGAGAAACCCATCTGAAAAGCAGTAAACTGTCCTGCAGTACTAAACGCTGCAAAAATGATTGTTATGTAAAAACCGATTATAATGCCTATAAAGCCTTCGCCAATAAGGAGCAATATGTAGTAAAGAGAAAATGCTCCGTCTGAACCAAGAAATGAATTATAGGCCGAAAGATCTGCATTGCCCAGAAGAAAGAATGACATATAACCTGCAAGCGCAATCTTTGCAATTCTTGAAACTGCTCTTGTAGAAAAAAGCGGCAATGTCATAATGAGAGCAAAACATCTTACAAAAACGAGGAGATAAGCAGGTGCTCTTGATAAGATAAAGTCAAGCACTTCTTAAATCCTCCTTACTTTGCTAAATCCGGAATTCTATTGAACAGGGCAATTGTATATTCACCAAGCGAAGTAAACATAAAGCCACCCAGTAATGCAATTACTAAAAGAATTACTAAAAGCTTTGGAAGAAAAGTAAGTGTCTGTTCCTGAATTGATGTTACAGCCTGAAGAATACCTACAATGAGTCCGACAATAAGTGCTAATCCAAGAACAGGTGCAATGATTGAAATAATCTGTGTAACTGCGCCTCTCATTAATGAAATAATTTCACCGATTGTCATAATCCACCTACCTTAAAACAGAAAGAAAAAGCTGATTAGTAAGAAGTCCCCATCCGTCTATAAGTACAAAAAGAATAAGTTTAAACGGCATGGAAATTTGAACCGGTGGAAGCATCATCATACCCATAGCCATGAGTATGCTCGCTACAACCATATCTATTATGATAAATGGAATATACAGGTATACACCAATCTTAAATGCAACTGTAAGCTCGTGAAGAATGTATGCAGGAATAAGAATATATGTTGGAACATCGCTTGGAGTTTCAGGCTTGTCCAGGTTAGACATATTCATAAAGAGCTTTATATATGTTGTGTCATCTGACATTTGTGTAAACATGAATTCTCGGATTGGAGCTTCTGCTTCTTTGTATGCCTGCTCAATTCCAATTTCTCCGTTTGAAAGAGGCTTGTATGCTTTTTCGTACATTGTTGTAAAGGTTGGCCACATTATAAACAAGGTCATAAAAGCGGCAATTCCCTGAAGGATTGATGTAGGTGGAACCTGTTGAAGTGAAAGTGCTCGTTTAATAAAATCAAGAACAATTGAAAAACGAAGGAAGCATGTTACAAGCAGAAGAAGGCTTGGCGCAATTGTAAGGATTGTAAGAATTAAAAGAAGTCTTACAGAAAAAGCAACTTCCTTGCCTGACTGAGGTTCGGTAATTTGAATTGCAACATTCGGTATTTGTACAGGCCGAACATTTTCATTCATTTCTGTAGTGCCCTGTGTAGAACCTGCTGGAAAATTCTGATTTTGAGAACTTTGAGCACTTACGCTTGTTACACAAATGAGGAAAAACAAAATTACAGCAAAAGTTTTTTTAACTGTTTTCATCTGTGTTTTCCGTACCGGCAATATTTTCTACTGCCTGTTCTGTATTTTGATAAATTGACTTTTTATTTTTAGAAGCATTCGGCATAAACATTTCAAGCACATCACTGAAGTTCATAGGCTTTTTAGTATTCTGCTTTTTATCGAAATTTAAATTCAATGCCGAAATCATTTCTTTGTCTGTAATTTCTGCAATAAGATTTATGTTGCTGTCTGTTACACCAAGCATAAAGCAGCGGTCTACAAGCGTAACAATTTCTACAGATTTTCCCGGGGCAAAGTTTAAGGTAGAAACCCTGCGCATAAAATCATCATCGCTTTGAACTGCATTGTTTTTCTTTTTGAAAAAGCGCATTATGGCGTAGAGTGCTGCAACAACAAGAGCCAGAACTACAACCATTTTAATAATCATTCCGGCAGTTGATGGGGCTTTATATGTAGAAGCGGCTGCACCTTCAGTTTCTGCCGGTTCAGCAAAATACGAAGTATCGTTTTCAAATGAATTATTTGAAGCTGCTTCTTGAGAAAAAATAAAATTATTAGCAAATAATAATACTAAGATTAAAAAAAGAGATTTTATTCTTACCAATTTCCCCACCCTAAAAAATCGGTTTTAGTTCAGTTCGTTTACCCTTTCCATAGGAGACAAGATTTCAGTTACACGAACACCAAAGTTTTCATCAATAACTACAACCTCTCCCTTGGCAATCTGCTTATGGTTTACAAGAATATCTACAGGTTCACCGGCAAGCTTATCAAGCTCAATGATTGTACCTTCACCCATACCAAGAATATCCTTGATTGAACGCTTTGTACGACCAAGTTCTACGGTCATTTCCATGAATACATCCATGATAAGACCAATGTTTCCCTGTTCGCCAGCATTCATTCCGGCTGCAAGATTAGGGAACTGCAAAGACTGTACATTAGGAACATTCATTCCCATATTAACACCCATATTTGATGGCATTTGCATACCACCCATTGCCATTCCCATATTCATATTCTGTTGCATACCGCCCATTCCCATATTTTGCTGCATTCCGCCCATAGCCATGTTAGGCATGCCACCCATAGGAGCACCACCTCCCATAGGAGCTGCACCCATTCCAAGTTGAGCGGCTGGATCTGCACCCATACCCATTCCGTTAAGTGCATCCATACCTAAGCTTGCCATTGAATCATCACCACCGGCAGCAGCTGCACCACCACCAAGAGCGTTAGAGATTTTTTCGGCAGCATCGCCACTAAGACATTCCCAAAGAGTATAAGCCTTACCATCCAGAGTAAGTGGATAACTTGTAAGAACAAAGTCTCCCTGAGGGAACATAATCATGGCTTTTGATTCGTTTACACTTTCAGGAGTTGCATAAGTAATTCCAGGAAGTTTTGAATCAAGCTGATTTATCTGTGCACTAACATGAGTTGCTACAATTTCTGAAACTACAGAAAGTACCATGTCGTCTACTTCTGTTGCTTCTTCATTATTTACAAGAGCAAAAAGCTTAAGAGAGAAATCTGTAGAAAGAATGTAAAGATGACTACCTTTAATTCCTTCGTTGTAATCGGCATTAATTCCAACAACTACTTCCGGAAGTCTTGCAAGAACCTTATCACGACTTGAAAGTTCAACGACAGGATTTTCTACTGTAAAAGTATTTCCTGTGTATTTATTTATATTCTCTTCAAGCTTTGGCTTTAAATCTTCTGCCAGCTTTTGAAGAGTTGGTATATCAATATGATAGTTAGGTCCATTGCCAACATGTCCGGATGAATTTAATCCGTCTACTGCAACGCCAGAAAGCAATGCATCAATTTCATCTTGTGAGATAGCACCATCACTCATACGATTCGTCTCCTTCTACGGAAAGTTCTTCGAATTCTTCGGCATCATCACCGTCTTCGTACTTTCCTGTTATCTGTACAGCCATTTTTTTACCGACAACACCAGGCTGACAGTAAAACTTTTTCTTATTTCCAACACTAAGTGTAAGCGGATCGCCTACTTTTATACTTGAAAGACGAACAACATCGCCTGTTCGCAATGAAAGAACGTCTCTGATTGGCAGATTGATTGTTCCAATTTCTGCCACAATATCCATATCAACAGAAGAAATCTGACCTTTGATTGTTCCAAGGTACTGGGTAGTAGAACTTCGTCTTACAGAAGAGAACCAGAACTGTGTAGAAAGCTTTGAAACAATTGGTTCAA
>JAEEGJ010015470.1_pt1 | contig 17793 bp, 13 predicted proteins | sample 8958761 | NCBI WGS metagenome assembly JAEEGJ01 (sample SAMN16246546, study PRJNA631951) | gut metagenome | biome: gut microbiome; feature: rumen; material: RS-attached | host: Bos | place: Iran: Karaj | collected 2018-10
TCCGAGTTCTTTCATGATCTTGGCGAATTCTTCTTCGCTTCGGGAGATCTTTATTGCATAATCGATGTCTTCCCGGATCGTACCCCTGACGGTCATCTTGCCTTGTCGATCAGCTTGCCATTCGTCATAGGAACGGCCGCTTTTACCGAACGGATCCACGACAATATGAAGACCGTACTCTTTGCAAAGCTTGTCATTTGCCAGACGCATCTTCCAATAATCAGATTTGGTCCGACGATATTTATAACCGTCTCTGAATGAAACCGAGTTGATTACGAAGTGCGAATGGTAATGATCGGTATTAAGGTGAGTGGCGACAACAACTTCGAATCTGTCACCCCAGACTTCCTGAGCCAGCCTTACTCCAATCTCGTGAGCCGTTTTAGCTGATATCTGACCATCGCCTTCGAGGAAAGCCTGATAACCGTGATAGGCAAGACGGCCTCCGGTTTTGTTCCACATCAGTTTTGTTTCCATGAATTCGTTGGCAGCATCTTTGGGATTGCAGTTGATCCCGGTGACATACATCATCTGTTCTGTCTTATCGCTATTACTGGCATAGTTAATAACATCGCCAACTGCTTTTCTTGCAGCAATGGCTTCAGGAGTGAGCTCGGGTTTCTCAATTGTCTTCTCGGGATTCATGACATATTCGATAGCTCTCTCATAATGAGTCGTTACCGCCCATATCGATGTTACTGCCATCGGAATCTCCTTTCCCGGGTTGGTAAGTTTCGATCAGCAATCTTTTCATATCCTTGATGTCGTCTTCGCATCTTTCCAGATCGAGACTGTATGCAATTCCGAAAGTGTTAAGTTTCCGAAGAAGCTGATCGAGGTTGCTGCCAATCCTTTTTATTTGCCAAAGCAGAGTGTAAAAATCGACCGGTGGAGCAGTAGTGATTTTCTGACCGTTAAGAGATCGTCTTATGAATTCGCTCATACTCAGACCGGACTTTTTAGCCTTGCTTTTTATCGCCTCACACTCCTTGGGAGTGACCCGAAAGAGGATAGAAACGGTCTTGTTTTTTGCTTTGTCTGACATGTGTTTTGCCTTTCTGTTTCACTTCGGAACGGACGAACAAGCATCGCGTTTGTATATACAAACACAGGAAGCTTGTCAGGGACGTATCCCTGAGACCCTTGGGAAGCCTTCGGCTTTTTACTCAGTTGAGTTTTACTAAAACTCATTTGAGTAAGATCATCGCCGAATGGTTTTCGGCTGCTTTGCCTTTTCGATTTTGTGAAGCAAAAAGTCATTGAAGTCTTTCCCGAAGGGTGGGGGATTGTCCCTGAATTTGTATCTGCCTCCCAGAGCTTCCTTTATGTTTTTGGCGGCGATCCTTCCCGGTTCGTCGTTATCCAAATGGAGATTTATGTAACTGATATCGGGATAATCCTTAAGGAATTGTTCCAGAGCTTTCGGAACGTTTTTTCCGGTCCCGATGCCGGCTAAAGAAAGATAACTTCTCTTGAGCCATTTCTCGCCGAACTGTTTTTCGAGGGTAGCATATGACAAAAGATCGATTGCTGCCTCGAACACATGAACAGTTCTCGGACTTTGGGCATTTACTATTCTAAAAGAAAAACGTTTGTCACTGCCTTTGACATCGCCTTTAAAACTGCCGGTAGTTGATCTGACTGCTCCGTATTTGGGATTGTGGTCTTGGTCGTAACCGATGAAAAGGACATTACTGTGTTTTGAAGTCTCGAATATGAGCCCGTGATCAATACACCACTGAACTATTTCAGGATCGATTCCTCGTCCTACCAGATATTGAAATGCACGGGAAGGATTACTTGTCACTTCCGGCATTATGAATATCTTGGGTGTCTCGGGCGGTGGCCTGATCGATAACGGTAATGGATCAGTTGGAGAACCAATGATCCGCGCTACAGCATCAGGGAAGCGAAGACCTTTTACTTTGATCAGATAGTCCAAAGCCGTTCTCCCACCAATTCCTCGTGAGAACCAGCACCACTTTCCGTTGTTAATCATGAGTGAGTCATGCTCAATGGTAGAATAGACATTCGCAGATATCTGTCTCAGATTGTCAGGCTCATAGCAGGCAAGATAGGTCAGCAGATCCATCTCGCGGGCCTTTGCGATGTCTTCTTTGCTGTAATGCATAGGTGCGCTCCTTTCTGAAGATTGAAATAAAAAAGCGTCCGAGTGATCTCGAACGCTGATGTGTTTTATTGTCGTTTAATGATTTATGGTAATCGTATCTGTTCGGCAATTTCTTGAATTTCCGTCTCAGACAGATGCCCCATTACCGTATAAGAATAAGGAAGCGGTATCTGAGCCGGATATGTTTCCATTACCCTGCCGTCAGTCTCAAGCAGAATCTGATCGCCGACCTCACAAGCAATTTCATTTCCGAATATGTCCTTGGTCGGCATAAAAGCAATGCTGTTTGGATCGGAAGAGTAATCATTCCAGCCGTATGTGCAGTATTTGATTCCGGCATTGTCCAAAACAACATTGATAAACATCGTTTCGGAATTATAGATGGATATGACCTTGCCGTCTTCAATATATGCGACCAAATACTTTGTTCCGCCCGTAACGTCAAGTTGCCAGAGTCTCTCATTATTTGCAATTATCGGTTCACCCCAGTTTTTAATAAGGGTTTTCTCATCGACTGTATTTGCAAACTTCGTGAGTTCGTCTAGGGAATATCTGGATACAGTATCCACATCAGGAATACGCTTGTTACATGCGGTTACAGATAATATGACGGCACAAACAAGAACAAGAGATATTGTTTTAATGATTCTGCTCATTTTCACACCTCCCATATAACTGTATTTACTTTATATACTACTGTGAAAGGTGTTTTGTTGCATCATCCCAGATACTTTCTGTGGGAATTCTTGATCGTCGAATCCTTAATAACCGTGTAGAGCAGGGTAGTAGAGATCTGCTGATGACCAAGGACTCTCTGAACTTGTTCGATTGGCATACCTTTCTCTAGTGCAGTCGTGGCCATTGTTCGGCGACAACGATGCGGATGACATTTTTCTATGTTGCAGCGCTGACCTAAGCGTCGCATCATGATCTCCATACCGCCGGTAGTAATTCGGGTTGCAGGCTTTCTGATCGAAACAAAAAGAGCGGGGTTATCGTCAGTTCTTGTTGCCAGGTATTCCTGAAGATGCAGTTTGGTCTTGGCATCGAAGTATGTGATTCGTTCTTTATCACCCTTGCCGAGAACCTTAACTTCGCGTTCCTCGAAATTGACATCGTTGCGGTTGAGCTTAACAAGCTCACCGATTCGCATGCCGGTTGAGAATAAGAACTCGATTATCGCAAGGTCTCTTAAGTACTTGCAGCCATCCCTGAGCTTTTCGAGCTCTTCATCGGAGTAGGCTGACTTAACTTTCTTGGTAATCTTGATCTTATGGATTTTCCTTAAAGGGCTGATAAATATATAATCTTCATCTTCAAGCCAGTGATATAAGCTTGAAAGGTTGCGTCTGATACCGTCAATGGTTGCTTTGCTGACCTCATGTTCAACACGATACTCTGCAAGATAGTTGCGGATATCTTCCGTTGTTATCGTGCAGATATTCTTATCGACCTTCTCGATCATCTTCTCAATGGTAAATCGGTAAAGGTTCAAAGTCTTTTCAGAACGGCCTTCCAGTCTTTTTGATGCCAGAAAGGTTTCAAGGATCTCCTCTGAAGGTCTCAGAGGTTCTCCAAAGTCACTTTCAACCATTATCTCCTCGAGAATGGTATTTAACTTAACCATCTGGGTGTTATCAATGACCTTCGACATCTTGTGAAGGATAACGTTTGCCTCTTCCTGTTTCATTCTATCTGTTCCTCTTAATCTGAAATGAAAAGGGAGGAACCCATCATTGGATTCCTCCCCGAATGCCTCAAACTCTGGCGGAGCACTTTCGCGGTGACTCTGCTTCTCGTCTGAGTCGCTTTTCGCGTTCCTCTTCGACAAGCTCATTAATGCTGATATGTTTAAGCGCGAGGCATCTTGCGACAACATCTATTGCCTCAGGGCCGTATGCCATAACATTCTGCATATCCAGGCCGACCGAATTGAAGTCGGCAAGGAATTTGCTGTTAAAAAGGACGCCTTTAATGTTTTCAGCGGCTTTGCCCTTTAATGAAGAGCAAACACCGCTGATCACGCCGGTTACCTTGTCATCCTCCCAGAGGATCCTTCTCAGGTACTCGATGTTTTCGAGCTGACGATTCGTGCAATCCGCTAAGACCTTCTTGCAGTTCTCTTTAGTCTCTGCGATATATTCATCGTAGGTCATCTTGCACCTGCTTTCTTCTCCTTAGCCTTATCGTACTTAAGACCCGTTTCGAGAACCTTAGTCTTGGCATCGTAGTGATAGCACTGGTCGGAGAGGTAGTCTCTGGGCTCAAGAACTGTCTCATTGACGTTCCTGATCATCTTGTTGAGATCCTTAGCCTTCTGTCTGCCGTCATCCTTGATGAGAATGAACTCGTGAACGGATGAAGGGAGCATGAAGAAACTGCCACCCAACTTCTCCGCTGCCTGTTCGCAGAAATCGGGATAAGCTGCTACGGCCGCACCGTGGAAACCGGTCTTGTTAGTAGCGATATAAGTCACAATACCCATATCCTCAGGAGAAGGCATGTTATCTTCATTAACAAGGTGCTTTATCATGTCAAAGAGTGGAGTGAAGACAACCGGCTCATACTGAAGAGAGTTTCTTTCTGCATCAGCAAAGAGCTGCTGTTCGTCAATGCCGTACATTTCCATAAGAGGCTTAGTGACTACAACAACGGATTTGCTGTTCTCGTCGGAGAAGTTTACAAGGGCGATGCTGACAACAAGTGCCATGTCCTGAATCTTCCTGTGAGGTGCTTCCTTCAAAACAGGGGAATTACCCGGAACGAGTCTAAGGTAAGTGTTGTCCTTAACCTGATCGTAGTCGGTGATGAAGGCCTTAACGTCGCCTTCCTTTGTCTCGATAACGGAAATGTTCTCCTTGATAGTGTTGCAGATGCGGTCAACACATCTTTCCATATCCACACCATTCTCGAAATCAGTGAAGATCTCCTTGAGTCTGAAAGCCATGGACATCTTGGAATCGCCGACTGTAGCAATGAGTCTGTCGGTCATGCCGTCGGGGGAGTTGATCGTGTTGAACTTAAGTGAGATGTTCTCAATCCCTCTGTTGTCGAGCTCCTGTATTACGAGCTCCATCAATTCGTTCTTGAATGTTTCAAAATCCATAAATTTACCTGCCTTTCTCATGCATCGAGCTTCGTCTTTTCAAGCTCTTTCATCAATCCGGTAGCACCGGAACCGTTCTTTGCCTTCTTATCAAAGGCACTGCCTTCTTTTCCGCAAATCGCACTGGAATATGCGAAAAGTCTTACGCCGTTGCCGTTGCCGTTGAAAACTAACTCCGGCGTCAGCATTACTGTTTCATCTGATCTCATGTCAGATACCTCCTGTTTTATTTATTTCTGCACCCGTTTTCGGGGTTGCAAACTTGGTAATAAAAAACCTGCCATCCGGGGATAGCAGGTAATTGATTCAGACAACCTTTACCGTTATCTGTATGTTTTCTTCACGTATCCTGGTTACGCTTCTCATCTGAATGGTTGCGTAAGCAAGACCTGTTCTGGCGTTATTAACTTCTCCTGCGAAGTCGCCCAAACGCTTGACCGTCTTGTTTACCTCTCGGGGATTAGTAGCGATCCAGTAACCGGAATCGTCGCTGCAGATGGGCAATCCTGATTTGCGCAACTTGTTAATGTAGGTGCGGACAGTTCTCGGGCAGATGCCGAAGTGCTTTTCCAATACCCTGCTGTGAACCGCGTTGTCTTTGCCCTTGTGGTTTTCTACCAGAAAGTCGTAGAGCTCTTGATCTTTACACATAAGTAATTCTCCTTGTAGTTATTCTTCAGGCACACATATAACGATGAATTCCGTATTCCTTGGCCTGTATATGTCTTTGTTGTTTGGATCCTGACCATAGCCGCACGTAATGAGACAAAGTGTTTCTGTTTCGAATGAATCCGATCTCATATACGGATCGAGACCGGCATCTTTTACATAGACCGTATCTTCTATCCGATATTTGTGCTGTATGCCGTCAGTGGTGGTAACGATAACCTCTTCGCCGATATAGTTCTCAAGTGATTGAAGATTCCAAAAGATCGTATGACTCTCCATCCGGTGACCGAAAAGAGAACATGTTCCTTCTTTCCCGATTTGGCATGTCTGAGGGAACCTTCCGACACCAAAGCGAAGGGCAGTTGAAGAACATGAATCCCAAATGGGTTCTTTGAGTTCGATGCACGGGACCTCAAGTATTCCGAGAAGCTTTATCTCTTCGTGTTCTGCGGAAATGGAATCCATCTCGCGTAGCAGATCCTCGATCGTTTTATCCTCTTCGCCGTTCTCACCATTGACCATAAGGTAGTCGGTTACCGGGAGTTTAAAGGTGAGTTCCTGACTGCCGCCGTTATCGATTACGCTTTCTACGGCTTCGATCGCTTCATCTTCAACATTCTGCCTGATCTGTGTCTTGATCAGATCTGTGCTGAGAAGTATCAGACCGGTTATCAGGATCAAGATCAGCAGGATCCTGTGAAGCTTTATAGTTATCTTTATGTTTCTCATAATGCCTCCTTGGAAATGAGTAACCCCCGTGAGTTTTGAAGTTCTCACGGGGGCCAGAAGAGAGGGGATGGAAGAAGAGAAAAGTTGCTTAATTAGGGGAGATAAGTCTTCTCTTTCTACGTACAAGGAAAACAGTCATGAGAGCTGACAGGGCTACAAGTCCTGCTCCGAGATACATGTAAGACGGAGTGATCTCGCCTGTTGTAGGTCTGAAGTGGATAGTGATCGTCTGATCGTCATCAGAGAGATCTTCGTGTCTTGCGATAAGAAGATCGTTTGTCTGAGTGCCGTTCAGGATCTCAGCTTCGGTTGCAACATCGAAAACCTTCTCGAAAACGACCAGTCTGTCGCCTTCGGAAAGTCCTTCTGTTGAGAAGGTAATGCTGACCTCTACAGTACCGTCCTTGGTTGTTGGAGTGAACTCAACAATGCTCTTGAGCGGCTGACCGCTTACTAAGATCTGTGTGCCGTCTGCCTTATAGAGAGTAGCTTCTGCTCTGTAAAGTGTGCCGACCTGAAGGCCTGTGTAAGCGATTGTGTCAGTGATAGTAAGGTTGCGAACCTCAGTTGAAGCAAGCCATACTTCCTTATTGCCGTTGATCGTTGCAGTTGTTCCTGCTGTAGGTCTTTCGACTGTCTGATCCTTATCGGTAATGTCAGAGTGAGTAGCAATCTTGATGTTCTTATCCTTATAGGACAGATCCTCGAATACGACGATTTCTGTCTTTGTATAAGGTACGAGAACTTCCTTGAAGACTACATTGACAGTGCCGTTTGCCTTGTCAGGTGTGAATTCGGTAGCTGCCGTATATGTCTTGCCTTCGATATCCGTATAAACCTTTCCGGTTGAAACATTGTAAAGAGTTCCGGTTACAACATAGGTCTTGCCGGGAATGAGGTTCTCGTAAGCGACTGTATCGATAATTGTTACCCTTTCCTTATAGGTCAGGGTCTGTGTTCCGTTGTCGGCATCAGATGCCTTCGTCCAAATCAACGGTACACTGACAGTTTGGTCGACATCTTCGATATCAGCATGAACGACAAGTGTGAAGCCCTTGTAATCAAGAGTTTCGAAAGCTACGAGAGTCTGTCCCGCAACTGTGTCGGTATTTACGACAAACTCGACATCAACATAGCCGGATGCTGTTTCAGGCTTGAATATCACTGTGGTGATATATGCATTACCCTTTGCATCCTTGAAGTCTTCGCCAGTTTCCTTGACCTTGATCGTGCCGGTAAGAGTGTACTCAAGACCAGGCTTAAGGTTTGTGAAGTAAACGCGGTCAACGAGTGTTACGTCCTGACCAGCTCTTACGAAGTCCTCTGTTTCACCGATCTCAAGATCGAAGAATGTTGTATGGATATCAGGGATATCAACTGTCTGGTCGACATCGTTAATGTCGTTGTGAACGGCAACTTTCTTATCCTTGAGTCTGCATTCCTCGAATGCTACGAGTGTATCGCCCTTGAGAAGTGATCCGTCAAATTCGAATTCGATCTCAACTGTGCCGGATTCGGCAGTAGGAGTGAATGACTTCTCGGCTGTAATGGGCTTTCCATCCTTATCGAGAAGAGCTTTTCCTGTTGTCTTATCCATAAGCGTACCTCTCATTGTGTATGTGAGGCCGGGCTTAAGCTTGTTATAAGTGACTGTATCCACGAGTCTGATGACTGTGTTCTGACCGGCGATATGCTCTTTGGTCTCACGGTCAATAAGGGTTGTGTGGATCTCAGGGAAGAATACTGTCTGCTCTTCATCCGTGATATCCGCATGAGTAGCTATCTTGATGTTCTTGTACTTAAGATCTTCAAACGCTACGACCTTTGTATCCTTTAAGAGCTCGGGAGATACCGTGAACTTAACTTCGATTGTGCCGGCCTTGGTCTTAGCCGTGAATACTGTCGTGCTTGTTATGACCTTGCCGTCCTTATCCTTGATCTCTTTGCCTGTATCAGCGTTTACGAGGATACCCGTAACGGAATATTCCTTGCCGATAATGAGGTTGTCATAAGCGACGGTATCGATCAGGGTTACTGATTCGAGGGCAGCTACGTGATCATCAGTTACGGAATCCTTCAAAGTTGTGCGAACCTTGGGAACCACGATTGTCTGGTCGACATCGTTAATATCCGCATGCTTTGCTACCAACTTGCCCGTAATCGTAGATTCGTGCAGCTCTTCAAAGGCTACGATAGTTACATTTTCAAGGATTGTAGTATCGAGTGTGAAAGTTACCTTAACAGTTCCGGACTGGGGAACAGGCTCACCATATTCATCGAGAACGGTCTTAACATCAAACTCTGTGCTGCCGACAATCTTGTTGCCCTTAGCGTCAAGAAGTTCTTTGCCGGTATTCTTATCCATAAGTACACCACTCATTACGTAGTGACCGGGAAGAAGATGTTTGTAGGAAACCGTATCTTCAAGAGTAGCGGTTGTTGAACGTTCAGCGATGTGATCCTGAGTTGATCTGTCGACCAGAGTTGTCTTGATCTCGGGAGCAACATCGTTGTAGACAACCATCTTGCCTGCATTAGTGCTGCCGACAAGTCTGAAGGATTTGTTCGCAGAACCGCCGAGCCAGTGTGTTGTCCACTTGGAGTCAGCTCCAACTTCACGGATCTCGTACCAGCCTTCAGGAAGACCTTTTAAAGTAGCTGAACCCTTGCCGTTTGTTGTAGTGATTGTGACCTTATCGATGAGTGTTGCCGTATCTGAAGCAGAAGCACCATTACCACGATAGTAAACCTCGAAGTTAAATGTCTTGCTTGTGCTGTCATCAGAACGCTCAACCTTTACGATGTCGAAAGAGCCTTCGATCCTAACGTTTGTTACGTTAACGCTGATGGTTTTGTAGTCACCCTTAGCAAGCTCGAAGTCCTTATAGAACTGGAGTTTGCCGTTAACTGTTTTGGCAATGAATCCTTCAGGTGTCTTGTAGGTAAAAGGAACCTGAGTGTTCTTGTAGTAGGTCTCAGGGCAATATTCGATCACTCTGTACTTACCAACGGGTAAAACAAGAGTATCAAGACCATCCTTGGTTACATGAGTTCCCTTGTAGTCCCAAGTGAATCCATAAGTGCCAATGCCGTTTGTCTTACAAGAACCGGTCGAGATCAGAGTGTACTTGTTGTCACTGATAAGGTAGAGCTCTGCCTTGATTGTTGAAGCATCGCCGGCAACCTTAACTGTCTTTGTAAGATTGAACTCCTGAACGAGAGATTCGTTCTCAACGCTGAGAGAAGTGACCTTTCCGTCATTGCTCTTTGCTGAGAGATCAATTGCGTAGGAGTAAGTGTATGTGGTCTTTGTTTCTGTCTTAACCCAGCCATTATTGTTCTTTTCCTCAACAAGAATGGAGATCTGACTGTTGAGGTTGAGGTATTCCTTGTTCCAGGATTCCTCAATGCGGTAGTGTCCGAGAGGAAGGTAGTTGAGGACATTAACGCTGGTCTTTGGAGCTGTTCCAAAACCTGCATCATCTACTCTGTACCATGTGACATTACCCTTGCTGTCGACATTGCCGTTAGCGATAAGCGTATCCTTACCGTTATCGGTGTTATAAACCTTGAAAGTTACCTTTGTTACGTCAAACGGGTTGTTTGTGGGAACGACTTTCTTAACGTTAAGACCTGTAAACTCTTCGTGGTTTGTAACTGTCATGGAAGTTACAGGTGTCGAATTGTCGGCAACAGGGTACTGCATTGAAGTTGCAGCAGCATTGCCATCGAGAGTAAATGTCGTCTTGAATTCGTGATCGGATACCTTTGTCCAACCGTTAGGAACGCTTGCAGAGTATTCGATATCTGTCTTGCCGTAGTTGGTTTCAGGACGATACTCATGAACTGTGTAAGTGAACTTCTCTGTGTTTGTCTTCCAAACAGGGAGAATGATGTTATGAGTTTTACCAGCAGCCAGACCGGACTCAAGAACTCTCTGAGATAACGGAGTGTTATTGTCGTTTCCCTTAAGAGCTAAGCCCCTTGTGCCTGCATATGTCCACAAAACGCTGCCGTCAGCATCAACGGTACCGGTTGCGATAAGCTCTTCAGCACCATTAGCACCGGAGTTGGCATAGAGACCGAAAGTATAACGCTTGATCTCTGCGTTCGGGATGATGTTGTTATCACTCATGGACTTTGTGAGATGATAGCGTCCCATTACTACAGGCTCGTTGATATTGATATAAGCTGTGCTTGCAGTATTATCAACAATGATATCGGATACGGTAGTCTTGCCGGATGCCGTGATCTTATAGCTTGTTCTGATTACCTGATTGTCAGTATTCGGATCATCGTAGATTGTCATGATCCAAAAATCAGGTGCGCAAGCGAATCCGTCAGGCGCATCAATTTCCTGTAAACGGTAAGTTCCAAGAGGCATTGTTCTTCCGGATAATGATGCGAAAGTGTTTGTGCCTTTAACAGGTGTTAATCCTGCCAGGAACTGTCTGTTGATCAGTGTCTTTTGGCTGTTAACCGTAAACTCGAATACGATATCCGCATTGGCATAAGTCAGAGTGCTGAAATCTGTGACTTCTCTCTGATAATACTCAAGACGGAACTTCGCACCATTATAAGCGCCAGCACCATTGGAGATAACAGAACCGTTTACTGTTTTGTTGATCTGGATAGTGAAATCATCTCGTAACGGCTTATCACTAAGTTTGAGATAGTAGGTGTTGTTAGAAAGAGAAACGGACACACCATAGTTTACAGAGACAACACCTGAGTTATTTACTGTTACGGTGTATACAGTATCATCAAGCTCAAAGCCCTTGCCGGCTTTAGTTTCCTTGAGGTAATATGTCTTTCCGTAAGGTGTGTTGTACTTGGTTGTTGTATTGCCGGAAGCATCAACCGTGAACGTTGTTAATCTGTTTGTGCAGGCAGAGTCACTATAAAGACCATAAGTTGTGCCTGCGATAGAGTAACAACTATTTCCGTTTACGAAAGTGGTATTAGAAACCGCCTTAGTAAGACTGATGTCAGTAGTCTCGCCGGGATCTGTTACATTGAGAACATTGATATTGTTGCTCTTTGATACGGATACTCCGTTGTTTACGCTGACAGTACCATTTGAAGAAACCGTAACGGTGTAAAGCGTGGAATCCAGCTCATAACCTTTTCCTGCAACAGTTTCCTTCAGGTAATAAGTCTTGCCGAGTGTGGCTTCAAAGCTAGTGGTTGTTGTTCCGTTGCTGTTTATAACGAAAGTGGCAAGTTCGCCTGTCTGGTTTGAATTGGCATAAAGCTTATAAGTTGTGCCGTTCAGATCGTAAGCACTATTGCCGTTCGTTACTGAAGGGTTAGATGAGCTCTTGGAGAGTGTGAGCGTTGTGGTCTTGGTAAGCTTTGCACCGCCGATTGCCATACGCTGATACTTATTATCAGTTGAGGATCCTGCATTGCCATAGATATAAACCTGTGCCCACCAACCGGAACAATACTTACTCTCAGGCTCATTGCCGCTTCTGAGACTCTTGATATAAGAGTAGTAGGCATCCATTGCCGTGCCGAAATTACCCATGCCGTCCCATCCGTAAGGATCGTCGGAATAGATATAATCGACCATGAAGTGAGTGATTAGATACATGGTGTAATGAGTACGCCAGGTAGCTGTTCCGAGCGTGAACTCTGATGTCTTAGGTGTGTACTGGCTCCAATCCGTGACCTTATTACCATTGGACCAATGCCAATCGTCACAGCTGTAATACCAGTTCTGATCCATCCAATAATCGCCTGAATTCCAGCCGGGATGGGCCTCAGCGTAGTCTTTCCACCACTTTAATCCGAGTTCATATAACTCACCGCCGGGACCTAAAGCCAAAGCAGCTTCAAGGTTACGCGCCCATGCTCTGTCTGAACCGCTGTCGGAGTCTGATGCGGGGAAATCCCAATAAAGACCATATTCGTAAGTAGCCCAAGGATTGTCCCTCTTGGACCATGCACAGTAAGCGACATCATCATAATCGGATAATGTGTTATGTTCGCCGGAAGAGTTAACCGGGCTGTTCAGGTTATAGATATACGTCATACGGGAGCCGCCGATCCTGACTGCTTCGTTTGAGTTGGGGAACGTTTCGTCAGTGACGAAATAGTATTCGGAACCTTCTGAGTAGTAGATATTGGCATCAGATCTGTATCCGGAAGTGCTGAGTTCATCAGCTCTTCCTGCAATGATCTTTCCCAGAGCAACAGCTGATGCTTCAGAAGTGGATTCAGCATCCTTGACGTAATACTCTACGCAAGTGCCGTAGTTTGAGAAAGATGTGATGAAGTTGTGCTCGCCGATAGCACCGACAGTGATAACACCATCAATGCCTGCAGGAAGATACTTAGCTGCATCTGTTCCGTTATTGCCGGCTGCAGCAACTACAATTGCCTTTGTGCTCTTGATAAGAGATTCGAAAGCATCGTACTTTCCGCTGTTTCTGATGGAGATCGCCATAAGGATGTAGTCAACACCGAGATCTTCTGCGAGCTGAACTGCTGCATATACATCGGACATGTTGCCTTTTCCGTTATCGCCGATAGCCTTGATGGAGATGATATAAGCGTTATCTGTCTCGTTAAGGATATAGTTGCACATAGCGGTACCATGGCCATCATGGTCTGAAGTGTCATCCCCGATAACGGAATACTTCTCATTGGCAAGTTCTGAACCGGTATCGATAACGGCAACTTTTACTTTAGCGTTGGGATTGATGCTGCCATATGAAATGACAGAACCGAAATTACCGCAAACACTTAATGTGCCGTCGATTGCATATTCATAACCTGCGTCACTGATTGACTTAATTCCTTTGGCATAGGTGTTGCCGTCATCGAAAACGAGGATATAAGTACCGTCATAGTAAACGCCACTTGCGACCTCAAGTGAAGTGAGATCATCACGGGTATCAACGATAACTCTCTGATAGCCGTCGGGCAGGGAAGAGATGAGCTTAAAGTATTCGTCAGCTGAACCGGCGATTACGATATTGCATGTCTTTTCCTCAACTGGTGCTTCTGTTTCAACTGATGCAACCTCTGTTTCCGTTGAAACCGTTTCTTCAACGGTAGTCTCTGAAACAGATGTTTCTGTCGCAGTAGTTTCCTCAGATGTCTCTTCAGTTGTTTCTTCTGTCTCCATAGGTGGAGCAGTTGTGTCAATCGTTTCTGTCGGATCGGCTACGACAATGTCATCGTCTTCAACGATCACTGTCTCTTCAGTTGTTGCTTCCGTAAAGTCAGGAAGAGTGGTTTCTGAGGGGATGATGACCTCAGTAATCTCTTCCTCAGTAGGAGCAACGGTTGTTTCCTCTATAACATCGTCCTGGTGGATTTCATCAGCTGCAATGACCAAAGCAGGCGAAAGAGGGGAGAAAGACACGGTTAATGCAAGAACAGCAGAAGCCACACGCTTTGTGGTGGACCCGCCAAAGATTGCATTTCCTGCATGATTGATCGAAGAAACGATCTTTTCCAAGAATTTCTTCATGTGTTTGCCTCCATTGTGAAAGATTAGGAAACCCCGCTTAATGCAGGGCAAATAAATAGACCCCGATCAATGTGACCGAGGTCTATCTAAAAGCTTTATTTGTTTTGTTTATCTGTAAGCTGTGCCGGTTACTGCTTTAACGTGACCCATACCGCAAAGATTCGGATACCGACTTTCAAGCCAATCCCAAACAGCGTCTTCTGTTTCAGCCGTGGCTTGAGCGCGGCCGGTCAGTTCACCATCACAGAGTTCAACATCTACGGGCATGTCGGGAATATCGATGGGGATATTTCGGTCAACACCATCGTCGTATGTCGTATGGATCGTTGCGTAACCACTGACCCATTCATAAACCGGTTCGTGTTCAGTTTCAGGTACCGGAGTAGCTGTAGGTTCGGGTGTAGGTGTAGCTGTCGGAACCGGTGTCGGTGTCGACGTAGGCACCGGAGTGTTGGTTGGAGTAGCGGTGTTCCCACTGCCAGAACCGCTTCCTGAAGACGAACTGCTGTTATTAGCCGGCTTCGGCGTCGGGGTTGCGGTAGGTTTCGGATCTTCATTCACGGGATCCGAATCACCTTCACGCGTGTTACTTGTGCGTTCTGTATTATTATCAGCGGGTTGTTCCGTTGGCTTTGCAACATCTTCGTTCCTTGTTTCATCAGGCGTTTTCACATCCAAATTCTTTTGTGATTCGTTGTCCTGCAAAATAAGAGAAGAAGTTTCAGCCGTACTGCTTGGAACCGGAGTAACGTTTTCTTTTAAAGACTCAGAAGCATTACTAGTTTCTTGAGTAATGTCTGGGCTAAAAGAAGAAACCTCAGGTGCATTGCAACTGTTACAGCCAGTAAGACCAACAGTAAAAGCAAGAACTGTTATTCCAGAAATTATTCTGACGAATGGCTTAATACTAGTCTTCATAACGATCTTCCCCTTTGTTCTAAGATTACCGGTCAGGTTCTGAAACAGTCTGTCAATTTCCTAACCACTTACCCGAATCTTAAAACAGCAATCACAAAAGGTTAAATGTGCGATTTACCATCAGGGTTACTTACTAACCTGATACTCTTAGTTTACTGCTGTCTACCGTAGAACTTAAGACTTTCTCTTTTAGCTGGATAATCTTATAAATCTAGAAAGGGTAAGTTAGGGGGTATGGGGGGAAGAGAGGGAAGCGCTAATTAACACCCACACGCATCACTACACGTGTTAATTAATAGCGCCTCCCACGGTTTTGATCACCTTGCACCCTGAGTCTTGGGCTTGAGCTTGTAAGCCTCGACCATCGACTTCAAAGTGTTGTTGTCGACGGTTCTTTCCTCCTTGGTCCAATCACCGCCCTCTACAGAAGGCTTGATGTTCCTTGTGAGGGTAGTGGAACCATTAGCCGGGAGCTTCACCCAAAGAGCCTTGCTGCCGTAATGATCGCTGTGGACCATCGTGACGGGAAGAACAAACTCTTCCCAAGGTCTCTTGTCGTTGGGATCTACAGGTGGAATCGAGATGGCTACAACATCCTTGCCCGTCTTGGTTGTGAAAGCTTTTGCGAGCTTACGGGAGAATGTGATCTTGATCATCTCGGTTGCCTGCTGCTCAGGAGCCTCGACAGGAGCCTGAGCGGGTGCTGTTGCTTCATACATTTCCTGATTTTCCATTTTTCTTTACCTCAGTTTGTTCTTATTATTAATTTGTGAGACTTTCGAGCGGTACTTCTGATAGAACTCCAGAGCATCCATGATGTAGTTGCCGGTTTCCTCAAAAGGAACGCTCTCCGGAATGAATTTCCGGACTTTGTCATAAGAAACGCTGACCTTCTCACGTTGGTTAGGTTTCTCTTCAAGCATGATGTCTTCGATCATGGCAGAGTTAAGACCGCCATTTTCCGAGATCTTACGCATCCTTATGGTCTGAGCATGCGATGGAGTGCATTCGCAGATTTCAATCTGTTTGTAGACCAGTTCCTGTTCATCTTTGCTGAGATAAGAAAGTTCAACTGCAGGACGCAGTGCGATTTTGCCTTCATCTACAAGATCAAGGAGGTCTGGTACAAGTTCTGTGAGACGAATATAGCGTGCCACTTGGGTTTTGCTATCTCCAACCTCTTCAGCAACCTGTTGATTTGAACGCAATCCGAAATTCGTCCCCAGTGGGGACGAATTTTTTTCAGGTCGTCCAGGAAGTCTTTTTAATGCCTCCAAACGCATCTTGTAAGAGAAAGCTTTTTCGCTGGGTAGGATTACCGAGCGCTGCAGGTTCGACTCAACCATAAGGATTATGGCTTCATCACGGCTCATTTCTCGGACATCTGCCTTTACATAAGAAAGGCCTGCGATTTCGCAAGCCTTCTTTCTTCTGTGTCCGGATACTACTTCGTAGCGTCCGTCTTCTTTTGGTCTTAAGGTGATAGGGGTGATGAGTCCTCTTTCCTTGATGCTCTCTACGAGCTGATCCATGTCTTCATCCATTCTCACCTTGAACGGGTGGTCAGGGAAGTCGTCGATCAGTTCAATCGGGATGTCGTAGATCTTCGGGAGCCTGCTTTCAGCAAGTTCCTTACCATCTTTGAAGAGATCATCGTAAGCCGTGAGGCCTAGGTCTAACTTGGGCTTTTCTCTCAAGGCCGATCACCTCCTTAGCCAAATTTTCATAAGCCGTTGCTACCTTGCCGCCGGGATCATGCCCGAATATGCTTTTACCCACATTCGGACATTCAGTTGCTCTGACGGAGCGGGGGATCTCTGTATTGAATACATTAATATTAAGTCCCACAGCTTCACGTAAGGCACCTGTGATCTCTCTGGCATTTATGGTGCGGGAATCGACCATTGTCATTAGCACGCCGTCAATCTGCAGTGAAGGATTGATCTGTCTTTTTATCTTTGCTATTGAATGGAGCAAAAGATCCAGGCCCTTCACTGACAGGAAAGACGGTTCACAGGGGATAATGACGGAGTCAGCAGCGACCAGCGCGTTGATCGTCATCATTCCGAGTGAAGGCATGCAGTCAATAAGGATAATGTCGTAGTTCTTCCTAAAAGGCTCAATGGTTCTTTTCAGCACCGATTCACGGCTCATGCAATTAAACAGAGCCGTTTCAGTACCAGATAAGCTGATGTTGGATGGGATAAGGTCGATGTTCTCGAACTGCTGTACAGTATTATTAAATAATATATAATCCTTATCTTCTCCAGTCATCTCATATTCCATGAGCTCGGAAAGCGTTACGTCAAGCGAATCAGGATCGTCACTGATCTTGCAGCTGCGGCTCAAACTAGATTGAGGATCGCAGTCGATACACAGGACTTTCTTTCCCATCTTCGCAAGCGCAACTCCTAAATTGACTGCAGTGGTTGTTTTTCCAACGCCACCTTTTTGGTTAGCTAAGGCAATTACTTTGCATTTGTTTTCCAAAGTATTTACCTCCGTAAAATAAAAATGTTTATTAAGTAAAAATTCCAAATGGTCGCAGTATTTCTCCTGTAGCCCCCCTGCGGGCGAGAGACCTACTGGCCTTTCGGCTTTCGAATCTCCCTGGGAAACCGGAAGGCTCCCGTACTGCTGACTACGGGATCATGGGAGGGGCCTTGGATACCCCACCTCGGAGACTGATACGTCCCTCGCTGCTCTTCACAGAAGTATCTCCACTTTGTATCTGTCATCGCCTCCCTCGGGTTGCAA
>JAEEGJ010015473.1_pt1 | contig 17787 bp, 31 predicted proteins | sample 8958761 | NCBI WGS metagenome assembly JAEEGJ01 (sample SAMN16246546, study PRJNA631951) | gut metagenome | biome: gut microbiome; feature: rumen; material: RS-attached | host: Bos | place: Iran: Karaj | collected 2018-10
GTGAAGCTCACATCATCGAGAGCCCTTACCGTATTTGCAGATCCGGTCTCGTATTCATAGACAAGATGGTCTGCCACAAGCAAAGGGATACGGCTGTCTTCAATTGTTTCTTTATCTTCGTTTCTCAAGGATCAATTTTTCCTTATTGAGTACTCTTTTTTGATACTGCGTACCAGCTCATCTTCCGTAAGGATACCATCGGGAATATCAAGCCCCGCTTGTTTAAGCTTCCAGGCAAGATCCGTTACTTCAGGCACCGTCAAACGCAATTCCTTAAGTTCCGGAACACGTGAGAATACCTCACGCGGACTGCCTGTCATTGCTACCTTACCTTTGCTCATTACAAAAACCTTATCAGCTTCTGTAACCTCCTCCATATAATGAGTTATGAGTATTATCGTTATGCCTTCTTTGTTTAACTGTTTTGCGGTTTCGATAACTTCCTTTCTGCCGCCCGGATCAAGCATTGCAGTGGGCTCATCAAACACAATGCATTTGGGATGCATTGCTATTACTGAAGCGATCGAAACTCTCTGCTTCTGTCCGCCTGAAAGCCGTCCGGGGTCTTTCTTCCTGTACTCATACATACCAACGGCTTTAAGACTTTTCTTAACACGCTCGATTATCTTTTCCGTGGGAACTCCCAGATTCTCCGGGCCAAATCCCACATCTTCCTCTACTACCTGTCCTATTATCTGATTATCGGGATTCTGAAATACCATACCCGCTGTTTTTCGTATCTTAAGCTGAAGACCTTCATCAGTTGTGTCCATGCCCTCAACTGTCACCTGTCCTTCCGTAGGAAGAAGCATAGCATTTATATGTTTAGCTAACGTACTTTTTCCCGAGCCGTTAGCCCCTAGTATGGCAATGAATTCGCCTGCGTGAACTTTAAGGCTCACGTCATCAACGGCGGTAGTGATACCTTCCACTCCGCCCTCTTCATCGCGTCTTATATATTCAAATGTCAGTTTATCTATATCTATTAATGACATATTTCCATCTTGTAAAAAATCCCCGGGGATTTATTCCCCCGGGGACTGCAGAATTACATGTGCCGGATCTTAAACGAGCTCGATGATAACCATCATTGCTGCATCACCCTTACGGGGTCCGATCTTTACGATCCTTGTATATCCGCCCTGACGGCCTGCATACTTAGGTGCGATCTCATCAAACATCTTTGCTGTAAGATCAACCTTCTTGCGGCCCTTCTTCTTGTTCTGAGCATCCTTGGGAACCTCTGTAGCTCCGTAGAATACCTTGAGCATCTGACGACGAGCGTGAAGTCTTGAAGGCATATCCTTCTTGATCTCCTTGTCTACCTCTGTGAATACGGTAACCTTCTTGCCGTCCTTAACTTCCTTAACACGCTTTCCGTCAGCATCCTTCTCAGGAACCTTTGCCTTAACGGTAACTGTTTCGAAGTTATCCTTTTCCTTAACTGAAAGAGCGATAAGGCTTTCAGCTATCTTGCGGATCTCCTTGGCTCTTGCCTCAGTTGTTGTGATCCTTCCGTTCATGATAAGCATTGTTACCTGATTGCGGAGAAGTGCCATTCTCTGATCAGATGTCTTACCAAGCTTTCTGTACTTAGCCATTTTTTCCTTCTTTCCGGCAGCGCCCTTATGGTCTTACCTGCCTGTTGTGTGCATCAGTTTTCCGTACCTGTGGATTTACCGAAAAACCTCATCTGTACTATCAGATCTCATCCTTAAGATGAAGATTCTTTTCCTTTAACTTCGCAAGAACTTCGTCAAGTGACTTCTTGCCGAGGTTTCTTACCTTCATCATCTCATCACTTGTCTTTGTAAGAAGCTCTTCAACAGTATTGATGCCGGCTCTCTTTAAGCAGTTGTAACTTCTTACTGAAAGCTCAAGCTCATCTATTGAAAGTGATGAAGAAGACTTTGTCTGAGACTCTGTCTCATTCTTAAGTACTGCAGCCTGTCTGCCCTTGTCTGAAAGGTTGATGAAAAGCTTAAGATGCTCGCTTAACACCTTTGCAGCAAGACTTACAGCGTCATCAGGATAAATCGTACCGTTTGTGAATACTTCAAGTGTAAGCTTATCATAATCGGTAACCTGTCCTACACGGGTGTTCTCAACGTTCATATTGACACGCTCTACAGGTGTGTAGATCGAATCAACAGCGATTGAACCGATAGGGAAATCCTGTCTCTTATTCTTATCCGAGCTAACATATCCACGGCCCTTTGTGATCACAAGATCCATTTCAAGTCTTGCGTCCTTGCCGGAAAGTGTAGCAATCGTCTGATCCTGATTAATGATCATCACATCCGGATCATCTATCTTGATATCAGAGGCCTTGACAACTCCGCTGCCTTCGAAATCAATATGTGCTTTCTTAGGCTCGTCTGTCTCGCTGTCATCCTTGATGGCAAGGGACTTGATGTTCATAACGATCTCTGTCACATCCTCTTTAACTCCGGGGATAGATGAGAACTCATGAAGCACACCGTCGATCTTTATCTGGCTGACTGCTGCTCCGGGAAGTGATGCAAGCATTATACGTCTCAGAGAATTTCCAAGAGTGATGCCGTATCCTCTCTCAAGGGGCTCAACCACAAATCTGCCGTACTTCTTGTCATCTGAGATCTCAGCGATCTCGATATTCGGGCTGTCAAAATCAAATTCTAACATTTATGACCCTCCTTCATGATCAAAAGTTTTATTATGAAGCTATCAGTGTTTACTTGGAATAAAGCTCGACGATAAGCATCTCGTCAACGGGAACATCTATTGCTTCTCTATTAGGGAGTTCCTTAACGGTTCCCTTCTTTGCCTCATAATCCACTTCCATCCACTCGGGAACGGTTCTTCCGGAAGTCACCTCGATGACATCCTTATATCTCTGAAGGCCCTTTGCCTTTTCGGTAAGCTCGATAACATCTCCTGCCTTAACAAGGTATGAAGGAATGTTGATCTTCTTTCCGTTCACAAGTACGTGCTTGTGTGTTACGACCTGACGAGCTTCCCTTCTTGTACGGGCAAATCCCATACGGAAAACAACGCTGTCGAGTCTGCTCTCGAGGAGCTTCATAAGGTTCTCACCGGTCATCCCCTTCATGCGGTCAGCCTTCTCGTAGTAATTACGGAAAGGCTTCTCAAGTACGCCGTAGATGAACTTAGCCTTCTGCTTTTCCTTAAGCTGCATTCCGTATTCGGAAATCTTTCTGCCGCCTCTGGGATTGCGGATAGACTCATTAACGTGTCTGTCAAGTCTCTTGTTGATATTCTTCTTGCTTCCGTCTACTTCCTTGTGCCACTCGTTTGTGTGAGTGTACTTTTCAACACCAAGGTATGCCGGATCAAGACCTAAAGCTCTGCATCTTTTTAATACAGGAACTCTGTTGATAGCCATTTATTTTTCCTCCAAAATAATAGTTGCTGATAAAGGTATACTGCCCAAGATTATACACGACGTCTCTTGGGAGGACGGCATCCGTTGTGAGGAACGGGTGTTACGTCGCGGATACTTGTAACCTGCAGACCGTTTGCTGCGAGCGCGCGGATAGCTGCTTCTCTTCCTGAACCGGGTCCCTTTACGAAAACGTCTACTGTCTTAAGGCCGTGGATCAGTGCTGCTTTTGTTGCAGTCTCTGCTGCCATCTGGGCTGCATAAGGAGTAGATTTCTTTGAACCTCTGAATCCAAGACCGCCCGCTGAAGCCCAGGAAAGTGCATTTCCTTCAGCATCTGTCAGAGTGACGATGGTGTTGTTGAAGGAAGCCTGGATATGAGCCTGTCCGTGTTCAACGTTTTTCTTGACACGCCTAGCTTTGCTTTTCTTAGCTGATGAATTATTAGCTGCCATTTTAAACTAACCTACTTTCTATGATATTAATGATTAATGTTTACGGTCACTGCCAGGTATTATTTCTTCTTACCTGCAACAGTCTTCTTCGGACCCTTTCTTGTACGTGCGTTTGTCTTGGTCTTCTGACCTCTTACAGGAAGTCCCTTCCTGTGACGAACACCACGGTAGCATCCGATTTCCTGCAGTCTCTTGATGTTGAGAGCTATCTCTCTTCTGAGGTCACCTTCTACCATGTGATCACGATCGATGATCTCACTGATAGCCTTTACTTCATCATCTGTAAGATCTCTGCATCTTGTGTCAGGATTAACACCTGATTCAGCCAGGATCTTAACTGCACTAACTCTGCCTATGCCATAGATATAGGTAAGACCTATCTCTACGCGCTTGTCTCTGGGCAGATCTACGCCTGCAATACGAGCCATTTTTAAATTCCTCCAAGTTAAGTTGTGGTGCGTGTTTCTTTTCCGCAGAAGTATTTCATTCTTTATATAACGGAATATGGTTCAGAAACATCTATTAACAGTTACCTGCTGACTGGGTGCTTCTCTTCATTCCGGGGATTCGGAATATCAGATTATCACCGGCGGATCTCTCCGCTTTGCCTTCTCCGGTGGCTTACCCGGATAAGTATCAGCCGTAAATGCACGGCGCCACCATAATACGCCTCACATTTATCAAATAAACCGGTCTGAAATTGACGGACTCCAGACCGCAGCCGCTTTACTGCTTACTGCACACAAATAAAAACAGTTATCAACCCTGTCTCTGTTTGTGCTTGGGATTCTCACAGATTACCATGATCTTCCCTTTCCTCTTAATTACTTTGCACTTTTCGCAAATAGGCTTTACTGATGATCTAACCTTCATGATAATACCCTCCTTTCAGAAAAGTCCGTTTAACAGTATACTACGGGGGTTCATCAAATGCAAGGAGAATTTTTTACTTTTTTCTCCATATGATGCGGCCCTTTGAAAGGTCGTAGGGTGAAAGCTCAAGTGTTACTGTATCACCGGGCAATATTTTTATAAAATTCTGTCTGAGCTTACCGCTTATGTGTGCGAGTACCTCATGCCCGTTTTCAAGCTTTACACGAAACATCGTATTAGGCAGTTTCTCTGTTACTGTGCCCTCAATTTCGATGACATCTGTCTTTGACATAAATTCCTCCGTATTCCTATAAAAATGTATCAGTCTACTAATGAAAGTATTTCGGGTGCCCCGTCTGTAATGAGTATCGTATTTTCATAATGTGCCGCAGGGCTTCTGTCTTCTGTTACCACTGTCCAGTCATCTCCGAGCCATTCAACATCGCCGCGTCCCAGCGCTATCATGGGCTCAACTGCCAGTGTCATTCCGGCTTCAAGCTTAGGGCCCTTTCTCTTCATATGGAAGTTGGGGATCTGAGGTTCTTCATGTAATTCGGTTCCGATCCCGTGTCCTACAAGGTCCCTTATTATGCCATAGCCGAACTTTTCTATATAATCAGCGATCGCATTTGATATATCATAGAGATGATTTCCGGCAGTCGCGAATTTGATTCCTTCGAAGAAACTGTTTCTGGTTTCATCAACCAGCTGTTTCACTTCAGGAGCAACTTCACCGACACAATGTGTTCTTGCCGCATCGGAATTATAGCCTTTATATATCATTCCGGCATCGATCGAAATGATATCGCCTTCCTTGAGTATCCTGTCCTCTCTCGGTATGCCGTGAACCACTTCTTCATTAATGGAACAGCATATATTTCCGGGATATCCTTCATAATCCAAAAAATTCGATACACAGCCACAGTCTTTAATGAAAGCTGCGGCGGCCCTGTCGATATCCATGGTTGAGATCCCGGGCTTGATCATTTTAGCGAGTTCATTATGCATCTCGCACAGAAGCCTGTTGGACTCTCTCATGAGTTCTATCTCTCTGGCCGATTTTATTGTGATTGCCATTTTACTGCCTCTTCTCTTTAAAAATCCTATTTAAGGATCTTCTTTATATCTTCAAATACTTCTTTACTGTCTTTTGTTCCATCAACTGTTTCAAGAACATTTCTCTTACTGTAAAAATCTATAAGCGGGCTTGTCTGCTTGTGATAAACGTCAAGTCTGTTCTTTACTGTCTCTTCCTTGTCGTCATCTCTCAGAACAAGTTCTGATCCGCATACATCGCAGATACCTTCCTTCTTGGGAGGAATGTGAACGATATGATATGTTGCGCCGCACTTAAGGCATGCCCTTCTTCCTGACATGCGTCTTACTATATTCTCATCAGGAACATCTACGTTTACAGCCTTATCGATCTTGTCTCCGGTCTTCTCCAGTTCCTTCTCAAGCACCTCAGCCTGGGGTATCGTTCTGGGGAATCCATCAAGAACATAACCTTCCTTGCAATCATCCTGTGCAACTCTGTCAAGAAGAAGCCTTACCGTAAGTTCATCCGGAACAAGTTCTCCCTTGTCCATATAAGCTTTTGCTTCCTTGCCGAGTTCAGTTCCGTTTTTGATATTGGCCCTGAAAATATCACCTGTAGAAATATGAGGGATACCAAAATTTTCAGCTATCATTGAAGCCTGTGTTCCTTTTCCGGCCCCGGGTGCTCCAAGCATTACTATCTTCATATCTATCCTCCTGTTCTGCGGTATGATTGTTTCCCTTAAACTCAAAGGACACTATGCATAAATCTTATGCATAGTGTTCCTTGATATAACTTATTATCTTTTTGTAAGCTTAAGATCTTCCGTCATCATCTTTATGAATTAAGGAAGCCCTTGTAATTTCTTTCAACCATCATGGTCTCAACCTGATGTATTGCTTCGATCACAACGCTTACTATGATTATCAGACTGGTGCCGGCAAATGTTACTCTTGCGCCGAATGCTCCGTTGCATACGATAGGGATCGCAACAACTATGAACAGACCGATAGCACCGATGAAAATGATATATCTGAGTATATTATTGAGATACTCTGTTGTCGACTTTCCGGGACGTACGCCGGGGATGAAGCCGCCGTGCTTCTTTAAGTTATCTGAAATGATAACAGGGTTAAATGTGATCGCTGTATAGAAATAAGCGAAGAATATAACAAGCACGATATAAATAAGTACACCGATAGTATATATAGGCTTCTCTTTGTTAAACCAATAGCTGGTCTGAAGCACTTTGAATACATCTGACCAGAATCCTGTCTGCGGAGTCTTTCCGAACAGACTAGCGATTACAACAGGGAACTCCATAAGCGATGATGCAAAGATAACGGGCATAACGCCTGAAGTATTAACCTTGAGCGGAATACTGTTTGTATTTCCTGTTGCACTTATCCTGCTCTGGTTGCTCCTGCCATTGTAATGAACAGGAATCTTTCTTACCGCATCATTGAGCATGATAGTAAGAACTATTGTAATAACAATTACACCTATTATTATAACTGACGCAAGTATCGCTCTTCCAAGGTTAGATGCTGTTACAACAAACTGATTGAAGAGTCCGGCAATATCGCTGGGGATTCTTGCAGTTATGTTGAAAAGAAGGATGATAGAACTTCCGTTACCGATACCCTTCTGTGTGATCTGCTCACCGAGCCACATAACAAATGCTGCACCTGCTGTCAGTGCGACTGTTACAGAAATGATGTTTATCGCATCATACTGCTGAAGAAGTCCGTCACGTCCGAATCCGACTGCCATACCAATGCCTTCAAGTACTGCAAGACCGATCGTGGCATATCGTGTTATCTCTGAAAGTTTCTGATGTCCGTCTTCCTCTCTGCTCATTTCTTCAAGAGCAGGAATAGAAAGAGTAAGCATCTGTATAACGATGGACGCCATAATGTAAGGTGTGATGCCGAGTGCGAAGATCGACATGCTGGAAAACGAGCCACCGGTAAATGCATCAAAGAAATTGAATGCATCGCCTGTCTGCTGCGCAAACCAGTTTGCGAAGTAATCCCTGTTCGTACCCGGAACAGGGATCTGGCTTCCAAGCCTTACTATCACAAGCGCTAATAACGTATATAATATACGGTTGCGTATGTCTTTAATCTTAAACGCATTGACTAATGTTTTAAACATTAAACCACCTCTGCTGTGCCGCCTGCTTTTTCAATCTTTTCCTTTGCAGATGCGCTGAAAGCGTTAACTTTAACATTGAGCTTCTTTGTAAGCTCGCCGTTACCGAGAATCTTTACTCCGTCAGCAGCATCCTTTATGATGCCTTTTTCCAGTAAGGATTCTACTGTAACATCAGTTCCGTTGTCAAATACTTCAAGACGGCTGACATTTATAGCAACGATTTCACGAGTGTTAATGTTCTTGAAACCTCTCTTCGGGATACGTCTGTATAAAGGCATCTGACCGCCTTCGAAACCTATCCTGGGAGCTCCTGAACGTGCCTTCTGACCTTTATGTCCCTTACCTGCAGTCTTTCCGTTTCCTGATCCGTGACCACGTCCTCTTCTGAAGTTATCGCTGTGAACGGAACCCTTAGCAGGTCTTAAATTAGATAATTCCATTTTATACCTCCATGTTATGAAAGGGCTTTAAGCCTCTTCAACCTTAAGCATATATCCGACCTGACGGATCTGTCCTCTTGTTGCCTCGTTATCCGGAAGGGTAACGGTCTTGTGCATCTTTGAAAGGCCCATAGCCTCGACAGTCCTTCTGTGCTTCGGAACAGCCCCGATCGGTGACTTAACCAAAGTAACCTTTAATGTCTTATCTGCCATTTTTCTATCCTCCAGCTCTTTTTATGCCCTGATATCAGCAACAGACTTACCACGGTTCATTGCCACTTCTTCAGGACTCTTAAGACCAGCCAGACCTGCTATAGCTGCCTGTACAACGTTCTGCTTATTGTTTGAGCCGAGAGACTTTGTACGGATATTCTTGATTCCGGCCATATCGCAGACGATACGTGCAGGACCACCGGCGATGACACCGGTACCCTGAGGAGCCCTCTTCATAAGAAGAACAGCTGAACCGTACTTTCCGATCTGATCATGTGTAATGCTCTCGTTCTCATCTCTTGCAACAGTAACGAGGTGCTTTGTAGCATCCTCTTTACCCTTGCGGATTGCCTCGGGGATCTCGGCAGCTTTACCGATACCTGCTCCCACATGGCCGTTTCCGTCACCAACTACTACAAGTGCGGAAAATCTCATATGACGGCCGCCCTTAACGACCTTCGTTACGCGCTTGATGGAAACAAGCTTATCATTTAACTCAAGTCCGCTTGCGTCTATTATTTCATTTCTCATCGCTTATCCCCTTCCTTAGAACTCTAATCCGGCTTCTCTTGCTGCATCTGCAAGTGCCTTAACTTTGCCGTGATAAAGATATCCGCCTCTGTCAAAAACCACTTCCTTGATGCCTGCATCGAGTGCTCTCTTTGCAACGAGCTTGCCGACGTAAGCAGCTGCCTCTGTATCATTTGTCTTACTAAGCTCAGCCTTGACGTCTTTCTCTACTGTTGAAGCTGCAACAAGAGTCTTGCCTGCTGCATCGTCGATTACCTGAGCATACATATTTTTGTTGCTGCGGAAAACTGAAAGGCGGGGTCTTTCAGCAGTGCCGCTAAAGCGATTACGAAGTCTGTCATGCTTCTTAACGCGGATTTCCTGTCTGGATTTCTTGCTGACCATTTTTTATCGCCCTCCTTATTTCTTACCGGTCTTGCCGACTTTGCGTCTGATCGTCTCAGTGGCATACTTGATACCCTTGCCCTTGTAAGGCTCAGGACGTCTCTTGTCTCTGATCTCTGCCGCAAACTGGCCGACTTTTTCCTTGTCGCAGCCCTTAACGATTATTACGTTCTGGCCGTCAACAACTGTCTCTATTCCCTCGGGATCGGTCATCTCAATGGGATGTGAATAACCAAGAGTAAGCTGAAGTGTCTTGCCCTGCTTCGCAGCCCTGTAACCTACACCGTTAACCTCAAGCTTCTTCTCAAAACCATCAGTAACACCAACTACCATATTGTGGATGAGTGTTCTTGTAAGTCCGTGAAGAGATTTCATCTTCTTAAGATCATTCGGTCTTGAAACCGTTATCTCGGCACCCTCTACCTTGATCTCCATCTCAGCGGGAAGAACTCTTTCAAGTGTTCCCTTGGGTCCCTTTACAGTCACTTTGTTATTTTCTGCAATATCTACCGTTACTCCGGCAGGTATCGCGATTGGCATTTTTCCTATACGTGACATGCCCGTACCTCCTGTATTATTTTGATTATTAACAACAAACTAGCATTAATTATGCGATCAACCGCATATATGTCTGCACATTCGCAGACCCTGTTTTCTTTTGTAAAACCCAGCATTTAAGCCGGTTTTACTTTAGAAAACATCTATCTTACCAGATGAATGCAAGCACTTCTCCGCCTACACCCTTGTTTCTTGCTTCTCTGTCAGTTATAACTCCCTCGTTTGTGGAGATTATAGCAACACCGAGTCCGCCAAGAACCCTGGGAAGCTCATCCTTACCTGCATAAACACGCAGACCGGGCTTTGAGATTCTCTTAATGCCTGTAAGAACCTTGTCGTTCTTGTCAGCGCCATACTTAAGTGTGATGTGGATGTTCTCGAACTTGCCGTCCTGAACCATCTCGTATTTCTTAATATAGCCCTCGTCCAGAAGGATCTTTGCTATGGAGATCTTCATCTTGGATGCCGGGATATCAACCGTATCATGCTTTGCAGTGTTTGCATTACGGATTCTTGTAAGCATATCCGCTATGGGATCACTCATTGTCATCTTTTCTGTCCTCCTTCTTTACCAGCTGGCCTTCTTAACACCCGGGATCTCACCCTTGCTTGCAAGCTCACGGAAGCATACTCTGCAGATACCGTACTTCTTAAGAACAGAATGAGGTCTTCCGCAGATCCTGCAGCGGGTATAAGCTCTGGTCGAGAATTTCGGTGTACGCGACTGCTTTACCTTCATTGACATTTTAGCCATGAAATATTTCCTCCTTGATTGATGGACTGTCTGCCTTATTTCTCGTAGGGCATGCCGAACAGTCTCAGTAACTCTCTTGCTTCCTCGTCGGTCTTAGCTGTGGTAACGATTATTACATCCATACCACGAACCTTATCGACCTTATCGTACTCTATCTCGGGGAAGATGATCTGCTCTTTGATACCAAGTGCATAGTTTCCTCTTCCGTCGAAGCTGTTGGGGTTAACACCCCTGAAGTCACGAACTCGAGGAAGTGCAAGATTTACAAGCCTGTCAAGGAACTCGTACATCTTCTCGCCTCTGAGTGTTGTCTTGCAGCCGATCGCAAGACCCTCACGGATCTTGAAGTTTGCGATTGACTTCTTGGCCTTCGTGATGACAGCCTTCTGACCTGTGATAGTTTCCATATCTGCTACAGCGCCTTCCATAGCCTTGGCATTTTCCTTAGCTTCGCCGACGCCCATATTTATCACGATCTTTTCGATCTTAGGTATCTCCATGACGTTCTTATAACCGAACTTCTTTGTCATGGCATCCATGATCTCGTTCTTATACTGATCTTTTAATCTGCTCACGTCTTAAGTCTCCTTCCTTAATCGATCACATCACCGGTGGACTTTGCGTAACGAACTTTCTTACCATCCACGGTCTTGAAGCCGATCCTGGTCGGATTTCCTTTGTGAAGATACATCACATTGGAAATATCGATGGGAGCTTCCTTTTCAACTATTCCGCCAGTCTGATTCTTTGCTGAAGGCTTCATGTGCTTTGTTACCTTATTGATGCCCTCAACGAGCACCTTGCCGTTCTTATGATCGACTTTAAGGACTTTGCCCTCTGTGCCTTTATTTGTATCTCCTGCGATGATCCTGACTGTATCGCCAACTTTTATCTTTGTCATTACCGGATCCTCCTTATAATACTTCCGGAGCGAGGGATACGATCTTCATTAACTTCTTATCACTAAGCTCCCTTGCAACCGGCCCGAATATACGGGTGCCGCGCGGAGTATTGTCATCCTTTATGATGACTGCCGCATTCTCATCAAACTTTATATAGGAACCATCCTTGCGGTGTGCGCCCTTTACTGTACGAACAACTACAGCCTTGACAACATCACCTTTCTTCACAACGCCGCCGGGTGTTGCATCCTTGACCGAAGCAACGATCACATCGCCGATCGCAGCATATCTCCTGGTAGATCCGCCGGATACCCGAATGCAGAGGAGTTCCTTTGCGCCGGTGTTGTCAGCAACCACCAGTCTGCTTTCCTGTTGTATCATGATTATAATCTCCTTCCGAATCTAAAATCCGATTACTTCGCTTTTTCAACGATGCCTACCAGTCTCCATCTCTTATCTTTTGAAAGAGGTCTGGTCTCGACAACCTTTACGGTATCTCCGATATGTGCTTCGTTGTTCTCATCATGAGCCTTGAGCTTGTAGGTCTTCTTCACGATCTTTCCGTAAAGAGGATGCTTGACATGGTCCTCAACGGCCACAGTGATGGTCTTTTCCATCTTATCACTGACTACCTTGCCGGTACGTGTTTTTCTTAAATTTCTCTCTTCCACGATCTTCTCCTCTCTACGTTCACGCCTCTGCCTTAAGCTTGTCGTTAAGCACTGTCTGGATGCGGGCAATGTTTCTGCGCACCTCTGTGATCTGTGCTGTATTGTCAAGCTGGTTGGTAGCATTGCGGAATCTTAAGTTGAAAAGCTCCTTCTTAGCATCGACAAGATCCTTATTAAGTTCATCCTTTGTCTTGCCTTCAAGTTCCTTAACATACTTATTAGTTTTCATTTGCTGCACCGCCTTCCATGACCGGCTCGAGGTCTGCCTTCGAAACGATCTTGCACTTGCAGGGAAGCTTGTGAGCTGCGAGACGAAGCGCCTCTTTAGCAGCTTCCTCGGGAACACCTGCGATCTCATAAAGAACGCGTCCCGGCTTTACAACAGCTACCCAATATTCAAGAGAACCTTTTCCTGAACCCATTCTGGTTCCGGCCGGCTTAGTTGTTACCGGCTTATCAGGGAAAATCTTTATCCATACACGGCCGCCACGCTTTGTGTAACGAGTCATAGCTACACGGGCTGCCTCTATCTGATTTGACTTTATCCAGCAAGGCTCGGTTGCTACAAGACCAAACTCACCATAGCTGATGGTATTACCCTTCATAGCCTTACCGGCCATGTTACCGCGGAACTGCTTGCGGCGCTTTACTCTCTTCGGCATTAACATTATCTGTCACTCCCTTCTTTCGAGGCCTGCTTATTTCCCTTTGAGGGAAGCACCTCGCCCTTGTAGATCCAAACCTTTACACCGATCTTTCCGTAGGTTGTATCTGCTTCTGCGAAGCCATAGTCAATGTCTGCACGGAGTGTCTGCAGAGGAATTGTACCCTCGCTGTAGAACTCCTTTCTTGCGATATCCGCACCACCAAGTCTTCCGGAAACGCAAGCCTTGATACCCTGAGCTCCGGTGATTGAATTGCCGCGGTTGTCTTTCTTCATTGTTCTTGTCATGCAGCTCTTTACCGCACGTCTGAATGAGATACGATTCTCAAGCTGTGTTGCGATGTTCTCAGCTACAAGCTGTGCATCTGCATCGGGCTTCTTAACTTCCTGAACATCAAGAGAAATCTCATTTCTTCCGATGTACTTCTGAAGAGCCTTCTTTGTAGCTTCGATACCGGCACCGCCCTTACCGATCACTACACCGGGCTTCTGTGTATAAACCACAACTTCAGCCTTGCCGCCCTTGCGTGAGATCTCAATCTTTGAGATGCCTGCTGCATAGAGCTTCTTCTTTAAGTACTCACGTATCTTATGATCCTCAACGAGGTAATCAGCGAACTCTTTCTCACTGTACCACTTGGAGTCCCAATCTTTGATAACGCCGACTCTTAAGCCGTGGGGATTAACCTTCTGTCCCATATTTACTCTGCTCCTTTCTCATCAAGAACTATAGTGATGTGGCTCATTCTCTTCTCGATCCTGTAAGCGCGTCCCTGTGCTCTGGGATGAACTCTCTTCATTGTCGGTCCCTTGTCTGCGAAGCACTCTGCGATGTAGAGATTTTCGGGATCAAGTCCGTTGTTGTTCTCCGCATTAGCTATTGCGGAATCGAGAAGCTTCTTGATGATGGATGAAGCATATCTGGGATTGTATTCAAGTATTGCCTTAGCAGTTGTTACATCCTTGCCTCTTATCGCATCAAGCACGAAGCATGCCTTCTGCACTGATACCCTTGCAAATGAAAGCTTTGCTGAGGGCCTTGTATCTTTTTCCGAATTTCTTTCTCTCTTATACTGAGATCTATGTCCTTTAGCCATAGTTTTTTTGCCCTCCTTAACCTACACTGGACTTCTTATCTTCCACCTTATGTCCGCGGAAGGTTCTTGTCGGAACGAACTCACCGAGCTTATGTCCGACCATATCTTCTGTTACATATACAGGCACATGCTTGCGTCCGTCATAAACCGCAATCGTAAGTCCCACGAATGAAGGGAAGATTGTGGAGCGGCGGGACCAGGTCTTGATCGCCTGCTTCTTACCTGATGCATTCATTGCCTCAACTGCTTTAAGTAAGCTCTGATCTGCAAAAGGGCCTTTCTTTAAAGATCTTGCCATTTGTCTGCCTCCTGATTTCTATCCGTGATCACTTTATCGCTTTGCCGTTGCGTCTTCTGACGATCAGCTTGTTAGAATGCTTCTTTGCCTTTCTGGTCTTAAGACCAAGAGCAGGCTTACCCCAAGGGGTAGTAGGTCCGGGACGACCGATACCTGTCTTACCTTCACCACCACCATGAGGATGGTCGTTCGGGTTCATGACTGAACCTCTTACTGTAGGACGAATACCCATGTGACGAACACGTCCTGCTTTACCGTAGTTGATGAGGTTATGATCACCGTTTCCGATAACACCGATCGATGCTCTGCACTCGATGGGTACCATTCTCATTTCGACTGAAGGAAGACGAAGTGTTGCGAACTTACCTTCCTTAGCCATGAGCTGCGCACCGTTTCCGGCTGCACGAACCATCTGGCCACCCTTACCGGGCATAAGCTCTACATTGTGTACCATGGTACCGATGGGGATCTCTGAAAGAGGAAGGCAGTTACCTGTTCTTACTTCAGCATCCTTACCGTTCATGATCTTCATGCCTACCTTGAGTCCCTCGGGTGCGAGGATGTATGACTTCTGGCCGTCTGCGTAGCAGATAAGAGCTATATTAGCAGTTCTGTTAGGATCGTACTCGATCGCTGTTACTGTTGCAGGAACGCCGTCCTTGCTTCTCTTGAAATCGATGATCCTGTACTTCTGTCTGTTTCCGCCGCCGTGATGTCTGACGGTTATCTTTCCCTGATTATTTCTTCCGGCTGTCTTTTTCTTTGATACGAGAAGGCTCCTTTCAGGAGTTGTCTTTGTTATCTCGGAGAAGTCGGAGCCCGTCATGTTTCTTCTTGACGGTGTATATGGGTTATATGTTTTGATTCCCATTTTTGTATCTCCCTTTCTTAAAGTTTATTATCGCACTGTCTTTGTGCTTAGTTTTACAAGCGTATCCTTCCGGATCAAAGTCCTGCGAAGATTTCAATATCCTTGCTGTCAGCAGTAAGCGTAACGATCGCTTTCTTCTTCTTAGCTGTCTTGCCGCTTGTCATGCCGCGTCTCTTTGTCTTTCCATCCATGTTGATGGTGTTAACCTTTGCAACGCGTGTGCCTTCGAACATCTTCTCAACTGCTTCCTTAACCTGTGCCTTGTTGGCTTCGGGATTCACAAGGAATGTATATTTCTTATCAGCCATACCGCTCATGCTCTTCTCTGTTACAAGCGGCTTTAAAATGACGTCATAGTACTTAATGTCTGCCATTATGCGTATACCTCCTCGATTTTCTTAACTGAATCCTTGGTAAGGACAAGTGTTCCGGCCTTCATGATGTCGTATACGTTGATGGTCTCAGGAAGTGCTGTCATAGCATCTTCAATGTTTCTTGCTGAGTAAACAACGTTCTCATCATTCTCAGGAAGGACTACGAGAGGCTTTACAGCATTGATGTTTGCAAGTACTTCAGCAAACTTCTTTGTCTTCTTCTCATCCATCTTGATCTCGTCAACAACGATGAGCTTCTCGTTTGCGAACTTGTCGCTGAGTGCTGATCTGATAGCAGCTCTCTTTTCCTTCTTGTTCATCTTTATTGAATAATCTCTGGGTACGGGAGCGAATACAACTCCGCCGCCCTTCCACTGCGGTGCTCTGATCGAGCCCTGTCTTGCGTGGCCTGTGCCCTTCTGTCTCCAGGGCTTCTTTCCGCCACCGGATACCTCTGATCTTGTCTTTGCCTTCTGTGTTCCCTGTCTGTTATTGGCAAGCTGCTGAACGACTGCAAGGTGTACGAGGTGCTCATTTATCTCAGCGCCGAATACAGCATCGCTTAAGTCGATCGTTCCAACTTCCTTGCCTTCCATATTTACAACAGAAATAGTAGCCATTGTAAACTATCCTCCTTTCGCTTAAGCATCAACCTTGGTCGTTTCCTTGATGGTGATGAGAGCCTTCTTTGCTCCGGGTACTGCGCCCTTTACAAGAATAAGGTTCTTCTCAGCATCAACCTTTACAACCTCGAGATTCTTTACTGTTACCTCAACAGCTCCCATGTGTCCGGGCATGTGCTTTCCCTTGAACACGCGGCTCGGTGATGAACATGAGCCGTTGGAACCTGCGTGACGATGATACTTGGAACCGTGCATCATAGGTCCTCTTGACTGACCGTGACGCTTGATGGCACCCTGGTATCCCTTGCCTCGTGAAATAGCCGAAGCATCAACCTTATCGCCTTCTGCGAAGATATCAGCCTTGATCTCCTGAGCAAGTGCATACTCTTCGCTGTTTTCAAATCTGAACTCTCTTAAATATCTCTTTGCTTCAGTGCCGGCCTTCTTGAAATGTCCCTGACCTGCCTTGTTTACGCCATGGCGGTGAAGAACTTCCTTCTTGCCTGACTTGTCTCTGTTTACGACTCTTTCCTTAACATCGCCGAAGCCAACCTGTACTGCGCTGTATCCGTCGTTGTCAACAGTCTTTACCTGAGTCACTACGCAGGGACCTGCCTGAAGAACTGTTACCGGGATAAGAGCTCCATCTTCATTCCAGATCTGAGTCATCCCGACTTTTGTTGCCAGAATTGCTTTTTTCATTCTCCTTTTTACCTCTCTTTTCTTGTCTGCTAAAGCGGTATCCTGCTATGGGATACATAAAGCCAGCAGAGGATTTACTGTTATATCTTCAACCGGTGTCCGTTTGCTGATCGAGATTACACCGGTAAAGTGCCAAATTATTTCATCTTTATTTCAACATATACACCGGCAGGAAGATCCATCTTTCTGAGTGACTCAGTGATCTTGGATGAAGGATTGATAACATCGATGAGCCTCTTGTGAGTTCTCTGCTCGAACTGTTCTCTGGAATCCTTGTACTTGTGAACAGCTCTCAGGATAGTGATAACTTCTTTTTCCGTCGGAAGCGGAATCGGACCTGATACTTCAGCTCCTGTCTTCTGTGCTGTCTCAACGATCTTAGCCGCTGATGCATCCAGAAGTTTGTGGTCGTAAGCCTTCAGCTTAATTCTGATTTTCTGTAACTCGCTCATTTCTTTCCTCCTATAACTTGCTTTAGTACAGTTTTCGCTATGCTTGTACAAGGGGTTCGCTCATTCGTCCGGCGCTTCGCACCTTCCGTACACTCCCTTGTGTGTTTCCATATGCTGACGCACAAGAAAAATTCAGCGAATCCCTTCGCCCCCGATCAGTGTGGGGACAATTCTCGGTGGTAACTCTCCCATAGCGCGGTAACTTCCCACTTCTTCGCCTTACACAAGCTCTAACATCATAACAAAAGCCCCTGACAAAATCAAGGACTTTTTTAAATTTTTTTCGGGCTTTGCAAAACGCTCAAATGCAGTAATATCAAGGGCTTCACAAGTTAAAGCGCGCACAC
>JAEEGJ010015474.1_pt1 | contig 17785 bp, 13 predicted proteins | sample 8958761 | NCBI WGS metagenome assembly JAEEGJ01 (sample SAMN16246546, study PRJNA631951) | gut metagenome | biome: gut microbiome; feature: rumen; material: RS-attached | host: Bos | place: Iran: Karaj | collected 2018-10
AAATGCCTGGGCGCCGATTTCTTGTACACCGTATCCGATAGAAGCTTTGCTGAGGTATGTGCACATGTAAAATGCATAATCACCAATTTCTTTCACACTTCCGGGGATTGAAACACTGCCAAGGTAAGTGCAATAGCTAAAAGCAGAATTACCAATTTTGGTTGTGCCGCTTGGAATCACGACACTGCTGAGACAAGTACAGTATTCAAAAGCAGATTCACCGATTTCTTTAATACCTTTAAGCTTAAGAGATCTGAGCAAAGTACACTCATGAAATGCGCCATTAGGAATTATTAAAGATGTGCCGGTAATCGAAACGTCTGTAAGCGCACTACAACCACTAAACGCAAATTTTCCGATTTCTTTGGCTCCTTTGATCGTGACACTTTCAAGACTGCTGCACCAAAGAAATGCGTTTTGACCAATCTTAGTTACTGTTTTAGGAATAACGATCTTGGTTAAGCTTTTACATTCTGAAAATGCTGCATTGTCAATTGTTTGCAGGCCGTTTGAGAACGAAAGATTTTTAAGTTTATAGCACTTGTTAAAAGCACTTTTTCCGATATAAGTCACTTTCTTCGGGATAACGATACCCGTCAGGTTTGAACATTCTCTGAAAGCGCCGGAACCTATCTTCCTCACACCTGTTCCGATTGAAACTGATATAAGATTGTCGTCATATGCAAATGCTTCTTCTCCGATATTGGTAACACTATTGGCGATCGCAACACTTGTAAGATTAGGATAGCTTCGGAAAGCAGCATAGCCAATTGAAGTTACACCGTTGGAAATGACTACTTTCTTGATGTCGCTTCTATATGAATACCATGGATAATCATAAGACTCTTCATCAGGCATCGCTGCTTTAGTTTTAGCCTTAGCAGGGCTGACAGTAAACACTCCCTCGTCATTCAAAGACCATTTCAGTTTGCCGAAAGGTCCACTGATCGCATCTTTGGAATCCTTACGGTCAGAGACAGAAGGAATATCGGCTTCTGGAGTCTCTGAAGGTTCTTCCGGAACTGTTTTGGCAGGCTCTTTGTCTTCTGCTTCAGAAGGCTCAGTTTCAGCTGGCTCTGAAGACTCTTCCGTCTTTGTCTCTTCGGGCTGCTTTTCCACTGTTTCGGAAGGCTCTGCCTCCTTGGAAGTTTCCGTGGGTTCTTTCTTTTCCTCCTCGGAAGGTTCTGTCTCCTTAGCCTTCTCGGAAGGCTTTGTCTCTTCGGGTTCAGTCGCCTTTGTCTCAGCCGGCTTCTTTTCTTCCGGCTTCTTGGTCTCTTTTGCTTTGGATTCGGCAGTTGTCTCGGCTGCAACCGTTTCTTCCGGTGTGTTCTCTGTCTCATCCGCAAGAACTAAAGAAGACACCATACTAACAGATATTGCTATTGCAACAAAAGCAGCCAATAAGCGTTTCAGCTTCATATAGATCCTTCCTCCCTTTTATTTCAAGCATGCAGAACTTGTCAAGATTAATTAAGTATATATTGCTAACTATATTAGAAGTAAGTGATATATCGCAAAAAATGAGCGTCTGTTTTTGGACAAAAGGCACACCGTTAAAGCTCTAAGCCCGAATCTATCACCACGAAAAAGGGCTGTTTCGATCACTGAAACAGCCCCTTCGTTTGTTCTAATCTTATCGTTCTTACTTATATGAGGATGCAGGCTTGGGGAGTACCTGGCAGTCAGCAAGTCCGTAGAGTGTCTGCTTATCCTCGGAGAAGATCGCAAGTATCCAAAGTCCCTGCTTCATGGTAGCACCGCTCTTTGTCTTAAGGCCCATTGCATAGAATGTTCCGTTGGCGTTAACGATAGGCTTTGCAACGCCGCTGATAACCGGTTTATCCTGTCTGACATTGATCTTCAAAGCATCTGCGACATTTGCGGAATAGAAATATGCAAACTGCAGATTCTCAGTCACCGACGGATCAACCTGGAACTGGAACGATACTGCCGCAGCATCCGAACCGTAAGAAGCTGCACTTACCCTCTTCTGGTCTACGTTAGCCCAGCTGGCATTCAATACCTTGCTCGCGAAATTGGTGTCATAGAACTTATAGCCCTTTGATGTCGTGCTGGGAGTTGTGGTTTCTTTGATCGTTACTTTAACGTCTACGTCAGCTGAATGCATAACGGTACCGTTGTCAGCCGTAAGAGTAAATTTGTATTTACCTGCTGCAAGGCAGTTGGACTTCATTTCCGCACCGGGATTCTGCTCTGTACCGTAATCAAGCTGGATGGATGTATCATTACCGAGCTCTATGGCATCGCTGGTCCAGACCTTCTTGCCGTCCTTTTCAACGGAGTATGTCATCTTGACACCCTTGCCTGCAAGTTTTGTGATATCAGAAGCAAACTCAACTTTAAGAGACAGCTTCTTGGCATTCTCATATCCGTCGGATCCGGCATCGCCCCATCCTGAGCCTTTGACTGCCTTTGAAAGATCAACTGCAAGGGCACCGATGTCGGCATCCATGAATTCGAAGATCGAAAGGAAGCTTGAACCCATAAGATTGTCCAGAAGCCACTCGCCGTCTTCTTTAACGAATTTTGCGGTATATGTGACCTTTACAGTGTCATCGCTGTTCCTGACTGCGGAAACGAGTTCATCGATATTCTTGTAATCCTTTTTGAGAACAGACTTATAATCCGCAAGCTTGAATTCGATATCTACAGAAGCTTCCTTACCCTTGGCAGTAAACGTGTCTTCTTTGATCTGGAATGAGATCGTCTTGCGGACCGCCGTGCAGAATTTGAGGGTATTCTCGTCAAGATAATCGCCGTTAAGACCTTTGCGGAGATCTTCAGCCTTATCACTGCCGGAGCTTAAGGTCGAAAGACTTAAAAGTCTGTCGGCGTCAAAGTCCTCAATGTTCTCTGCTACCTCTCTGGCAGCCGCGAGCACATCCTTCTTGCTGAACATGCTGCACCCGCAGAGCGAGAAAAACATAGCGCCGATGAGCACTAAAGCTCCTGTCTTCTTTATCAATGTATTTGAATTCATAATACATCCTCCCTTATTAAGGTGAGATTTTAATATCCCCATACTGAAAAAGCAAGAAAATCAGTATTCAGTAAATTATACATGACATTTGAATTTTATTCTAAAATCAATATATAATAGAAAAAAATTTAAAGGGTGATATCAACATGACCGGACAACCCAACATCTTAATCTGTGATGACGACCCCGTCGTTCACGAATCTCTGGCTTTATACCTCGACAATGACAATTTCACGCATACCGATGCCTATGACGGCAAGGAAGCGCTCGAAATGGCTCAGACCGGAACTAACGATCTGATCCTTCTTGATGTCATGATGCCCGAAATGAGCGGCCTCGATGTATGCCGTGAGGTCCGCAAGACTTTGTCCACACCAATTATCATCCTTACTGCCAAGGGCGAGGAGATCGATAAGATCTTAGGTCTCGAATTAGGTGCCGACGACTATATCGTAAAGCCCTTCTCTCCCCGTGAGGTAATCGCGAGGATCAAGGCCGTTCTCCGCCGTTTCGGAGATACACAGCAGACTTCTTCCGTCCTTAAGTTCCCCGGTCTTGAGATCAACCTCGGCAACTATTCCGTTAAGGTCAAGGGAGAGACAGTTCCCTGCACTCCCAAGGAGGTTGAGATCCTTTATCTTCTTGCTTCCCACCCGGGTCAGGTATATGAGAGAGAACAGATTCTCGAATCCGTTTGGGGATTTGATTACAGCGGAGATTACCGTACCGTCGATACACACATCAAGCGCATCAGGCAGAAGATCGCCTTTGACGGCGCTTCCTGGAGCATCCAGACGATCTACGGCGTAGGCTATAAGTTCGAGGCTGACTGATGTTTCAGAGCACACTGCTCAGAAGGACAATGTCTCTTGTCATCATATCGCTGGTTGCATCAGCGATCCTTGCGACATTGGCATTTATCGTTGCCGGTCGTACAGCTACCATCGATATCGAGACAAATCATGCAGTCAATCAGGATATCGTATATCAGCAGCTCTTCATGGAAGATCCCGGCATATTGGATAATGAACAATCCAGGAACTTCTTTTTCAATACTTCTTTCGCTTCAGGTCATGACTATTTCCTTATAAACCAGAGCGGCAAGCTCATTCAGTCAACACCGACCGATAAGATGAACATCGCCGTCAAGGATATCAACAACGTCAACAATACACTTAATTTCAAGGAATTCACAGCCGGTCCCAACGGTATTTCCACCAGGACTTATGACACCAGTGATCCTATGAAAAAGATCATCGCGATAAGCCAGCCCGTTTACTTTAACGGAGAATACTGTACTCTCCTTTCGCTTTCTTATCTGAATGCCTATAATGACCTGATCATCCAGTACATCAACATTCTCGTTCTCTCAACCCTTATGGCTGCCTGCGTAATGCTTATCCCCGCATATGCGCTCGTTACAAGGATGATCCTTCCTATCCAGGAAATGAACGAGATCGCCATGGAATACGCAAGCGGCAACTTCAGCGTCAGAGCTGACGAGAGCCACAAAGGCGAGATCGGTGAGCTCGGTGCTTCTTTCAACTACCTTGCCGACCAGCTCTCAAAATCCATCAGTGATCTTACCAACGAGAAGAACCGCCTCCAGGAGATCTTCGATGTTATTTCCGACGGTATCGTCGTTGTCGATTCAGAATCCAACCCAATCACTACCAACGAAGCCATAAAGACGCTCTTCAGCAGAGCCGACAAGAACAACATGTTCACGGAACACCTCCAGCTCATTCCTTTTGAGGAAGTCTGGAAGGATTTCGATGACTGTATCTCTTCGGGCGAGACAAAGACCAGGATGATCGAAGACAGAAGCTATGCTTATCAGTCGACCATCATCCCCAAATACGATTCGGAGGACAAGACACGAATCATCGGTGCTACGGGATTCTTCCGTGATATCTACGAAGCCCAGAAGAACGAGCACTTCAGACAGGACTACGTTGCAAATATCTCACACGAGCTTCGTACTCCTCTTCAGACACTCAGAGGACTAATCGAGCCTTTGGCCGACGGCATGGTAAAGAAAGAAGAAGACCGCCAGCGTTATTACGGAATCATCCTTAACGAGACAATGCGTCTTTCAAGACTCATCGACGACATGCTTGAGCTTTCAAAGCTCCAGTCCCGTACGCTCGCGTTCAAGACATATCCGTTTGACGTAAACAAGCTCATCAACAGCATCGAGATAAGGTTCGGACCGATAATGGCCGAAGCTGGTATCAAATTCTCCGTACAGAACACATACGGCACTCTTCCTACCGTCAACGGTAACCCTGACCGTGTTGAGCAGATCCTTGTTATCCTGCTCGACAACGCGAAAAAGTACACACCGCGCGGTAAATCGATCACGATCATCACCGACTATATCGAGAACGAGAAAAAGGTTTATATATCAGTTGCGGACACCGGACAAGGCATACACGAATACGATATAGACCATATTTTCGACAGGTTCTTCAAGGCTGACCGCGCCAGAGGCAAGAAAGGCTCAGGTCTCGGTCTTTCCATCGCCAAAGAGCTTCTCACCTACATGGGCGAGACCATCAAGGTTACGAGCAAGTATGAAGAAGGCTCAACATTTACGTTTACTCTTTCAAGGGCGGAGAGCATAGATGCCTGGGATTGACCCTGAGAACAGCGCGCCTGAAGGTATAAGGCTCAATAAATATATAGCTTCATCAGGCGTATGCTCAAGACGTGAGGCTGATCACCTGATAGAATCCGGAAAAGTAACTGTCAACGGAATAACCGCAGATCTCGGTACGCGTGTTAAAGACGGCGATACCGTTGCAGTCGACGGCAAAGCTGTTGTCCCGGAAGACAACATGATCTACATTGCCTTCAACAAGCCTTTAGGCATCACCTGCACTACTGACAGAAGAGATCCCTCAAACATAATAGATTACATAGATTTCGGCGAACGCATCTTCCCTGTCGGACGATTGGATAAGAATTCTTCGGGCCTTATCCTTCTGACTAACAACGGAGACATCGTAAACCGTCTTTTAAGATCCGAGAATGGTCACGAGAAAGAATATGTGGTCACTCTGAACAGACCTTATGACAGCGCGTTCATCAAGACAATGTCATCCGGCGTTCCCGTCCTGGGCCGAATGACGCTTAAGACAGAAGTATTTCCCGTCAACCAGAAGACGTTCAGGATAATATTAAGACAGGGAATGAACCGTCAGATAAGACGTATGTGCGAATATCTGGGATACAGGGTTACCAAGCTCAAGAGGATCAGGTTCATCAACATAAGGCTCGGCGATCTCGAACCGGGAAAATGGAGATATCTGACAGCTGACGAAAAGAAGGAACTTCTAAAAGGACTTTCAAAATGATCAATGAAAAAGGGGCTCACACTGTGAACCCCTTTATTATCAGAATTATAAAGATAGATTACTCTTCTTCCTTCTTCTCTTCTGCTGCATCAGTCTCTTCTTCAGCCTCAGCTTCGTCTGAATGAACTTCCTTTGCAGCCTTGGTCTCTTCTCTTGCCTCTTTGATCATCTTGTCGATATCGGAAACAGGCTCGGATTCGACTTCATCGTCCTTCTCATAATAGAACTTGACCTTATCCTTGCTGTTCCTTGCTCCGTATGCATCAGCGATAGCAAAGCAGTCTGCCTTGAGCTTCTCAAAGTCTTCCTTTGATTCGAGATCGGCAATTGAAGTCTGATAGCAAGCATCCTCGAAAACGTCATCAAGAACGAGATAAGCGTTTTCTGCTTTGTTGAAGTTCTTATCGATCATGGCTTCAGCCTGGTCGGGTGCGCCGTCTCTTGCATCAAAGTTCTCGAAAGGAATAAGGATCTTGCTGTAGCGGTATCTAAGAACGATATTCTTTTCGTTGTAATCAACAGCAACTCTGAACTTCGCAACCAGGAATGTCTGGCAGAAGACCAGTATGAAGCAGATAGCGAGGAGCACTCCGATTCCGCCCAGGATCAGCATAACCATTCCGTTACCAGCCTTTACGAAACCGAATACCGCGAGAGCGGCGCTCAAAATGAACATGACCAGCGACAGAATTCTGTTCCTGTTAATCTTGCCGGGATTTCCCGCGTAGCAATGAACGCCTTCCTTAGGCAGCTTTTCAATCAGTTCCTTGTTACCAAATTCTTCGGTGCTCATGTTCCGTCCTCCTTTTATTTGCTGAGTATCTCTATTCTCTCAGTGATACTCTTGTGCATTTCCTCATACTTTGTAAGCTTTGCCCTCTCCTGATCGACAACTGCCGCAGGTGCTCTAGAAACGAACGACTCATTGGCAAGCTTGCCGCTGACACGGGCGATCTCACCTTCAAGGCGCTCCTTCTCTTTTCCGAGACGCTCAAGTTCCTTGCTGATATCGATAAGGTCTTCCAAAGGCAGATAAATCTCACCGCCCTTGAACATAGCTGCTACTGCGGTTGAAGGGATACCCTCCTTATCCTTCCTTGTTTCAAGTCCGCTTACGGAAGCGAGTCTTGCAAGGAAGCCCTCACCGTTGACAAACATCGAAGCAGTCTTGTCGGAAGGAGTAACAACGATGATGTGTGCCTTTCTCGAAGGCGCAACATCCATATCCTTTCTGACTGCACGGATTCCTCTGATAGCATCCATCAATGTCTCCATCATCTCAGCCTCATCAGGCGAAGCGGGGATCTTTGAGGCGTCAGGCCAGTCAGAGATCATGATGGATTCAGCCTTACCATCAAGAACAAGGTTTGAATATACCTCTTCCGTGATGAACGGCATGAACGGATGGAGAAGCTGCATGGATACTCCGAGAACATAGTTGAGCAGATAACGTGCCTCAAGGCTTGTCGGACAGTTCTCGTCGAACAGTCTGCTCTTGCAGATCTCGATGTACCAGTCGCAGAAATTATCCCAGATGAAATCGACGATCTTGGAAAGAGCTACGCCGAAGTCATAGTTGTCAATATTTGCAGTTGCTTCAGATACAACGTTATGAAGCTTTGTAAGGATCCACTTGTCCTCTAACGTGTACTTCGCCGGATCAACAGCCTTGTAATCGATATCGTCAGGCATGTTCATGATGACGAATCTCATCGCGTTCCAGATCTTGTTGGAAAGGTTTCTTCCCATTATGATCTTGTCTTCCTGGAATCTCTGGTCGTTGCCCGGAGCATTACCTGTAACGAGAGCGAACCTCAAAGCATCAGCACCGTTCTTCTCGATGATCTCGAGAGGATCGATACCGTTGCCCAAAGACTTACTCATCTTGCGGCCCTGGGAATCCCTTACGAGACCGTGGATCAGTACATCCTTGAAAGGAACGTCATCCATATGAGCCATGCCTGCAACCATCATTCGGGATACCCAGAAAGTGATGATGTCATAGCCGGTTACAAGCGTATTCGTAGGATAGAAACGCTCAAGGTCTTCAGTCTTCTCAGGCCAGCCGAGTGTTGAGAAAGGCCAGAGTGCTGATGAGAACCATGTATCGAGCGTATCGGGATCCTGACGCATCGGCTTGCCGCACTTAGGGCAGACAGCCGTATCTTCCTTAGTAACTACGATCTCACCGCAGTCATCGCAATAGAATGCAGGGATCCTGTGGCCCCACCAGAGCTGTCTGGAGATGCACCAGTCGCGGATATCTTCCATCCAGTTGAAATAGTTCTTTGAGAATCTCTCGGGAACGAACTTTGTACGTCCGTCTCTGACTGCCTCGATAGCAGGCTTTGCAAGAGTCTCCATCTTAACGAACCACTGCAAAGATACCCTGGGCTCGATGGTAGTACCGCAACGGTAGCATGTACCTACGTTGTGCGTGTAATCTTCGATCTCAATAAGGAATCCGCCCTCCTCGAGATCCTTAACGATAGCCTCTCTCGCCTCGTATCTGTCCATGCCGGCATACTTCGGATAATCCTCTGTGATCTTGGCATCTTCAGTAAGCACGGTGATTACTTCGAGGTTATGTCTCTGACCGACTTCGAAGTCGTTGGGGTCGTGACCGGGAGTGATCTTAACCGCACCGGTACCGAACTCGATATCAACGTAATCGTCTGCAACGACAGGGATCTTACGTCCTACGAGGGGCAGAACGAGCATCTTGCCGATAACGTCCTTATAACGCTCATCCTTGGGATTGACGGCAACAGCCGTATCACCTAAGAGTGTCTCAGGTCTTGTTGTCGCGAGATTGATATAACCGGATCCGTCCTCGAAAGGATATCTGATGTGCCAGAAATGTCCGGGCTGCTCTTCATACTCAACCTCAGCGTTGGAGATCGATGTAAGGCAGTGCGGGCACCAGTTGATTATGCGCTCGCCCCTGTAGATGAGACCCTGGTTATAGTACTTGACGAAAACTTCCTTAACGGCGTCAGAGCAGCCTTCATCCATTGTGAAACGCTCTCTGGACCAGTCGCATGAAGAACCCATCTTCTTGAGCTGCTCAACGATACGTCCGCCGTACTGCTCTTTCCATGCCCATGCTCTCTCAAGGAACTTCTCTCTGCCGATATCTTCCTTATAGATGCCTTCTTTACGCATCTGCTCAACGATCCTTGCTTCAGTAGCAATAGAAGCATGGTCTGTTCCGGGAAGCCAGAGTGCAGCATAACCTGCCATTCTCTTATATCTTGTAAGAATGTCCTGAAGCGTATTATCAAGGGCGTGGCCCATATGAAGCTGACCCGTGATATTCGGCGGGGGCATTACGATCGAAAATCTTTTCTTGGATTTATCTTCTGAAGGTTTGAAATAGCCTTTTTCCGTCCAGTTTTTGTAAAGCCTGGGTTCCTCCTCGTTCGGATTGAAGGTCTTGCTTATGCCGTCAATTCTTGCCATCTGCCAATTGTTCCTCTTTTCGAATTAATTACTTTTTGATCATTGAAAGTGCGCCATACAGGATCGAATCATCGCCTAATGCCGCCTTCTTGAAAACAACAGTCTGCCTGATCGAAGGCATGCAGTATCTGTCAACTTCAGAAAGGATCTTCTGAAGGAAAATATCTCCGACTGCCTCGATGACACCGCCGCCGTATACGACGATCTCAGGGCTGAATGTATTTACGAGATTGCCGGATGCTACTGCCAGATAATGGCATGCACGGTTAACAGCCTCGGTAGCAACGGGATCGCCACTGTTAAGGGCAGACTTCAGCGCCTTGGACTTGAATACGCCTTCGCTTACAGCTTCAGCCATAGCCGACTTTCTGCCTCTTGCTACCTGCTGTCTGATATAAGCGCTCATGCCCTGCTTGCTCGAAAATGCCTCAAGGCATCCTCTCTGTCCGCAGTTGCACAAAGGTCCCTCGGGATCGAGGATCATGTGGCCGTACTCGGCAGCCTTGAACTGGTTGCCTGTATAGAGCTCACCGTTAAGGATGAGACCTCCGCCCATGCCGGTACCGACAAAAAGACCTACGACGTTGTTATAACCCTTGGCGGCACCGAACTTGTACTCGCCTAATACACCGACATTAACGTCATTGCCGATATAGAAAGGAACGCCGAATTCGTCTTCGATCGGCTTCCTGATGTTATAGTTCTTCCAGGGAAGATTGGGTGAGAAAAGAACGACGCCGCTGTCCTGGTTGATTACACCGGGAGCGCCGGCTGCAATGGCATGGATCTGGCTCTTCTTGATTCCTGAACCTTCAAGCAGGTCTTTAGCGACGTTGATGATGACCTCTTCGATATTCTGGGAGGAATCGCCGCCTGACTTGGTCTTCTTCTTCATGCGGTAAACAATTTCACGCTTGGAATTGAAGATCGCGCCAAGGACCTTAGTGCCGCCGATATCAAGACAAAGGTTGTAAGATTCAGCCATTTTGCATCTTCCTTTCTTTAATGTTTCCGTATATCCGTCAGCTTACGCCAAGTGCGTCGCTGCTGCCCTCTCCGGTACTGACAGGCTTCTCGCTCGTTCCGTTCTTATAGATGATGATAGGCTGCTTGCCTTCGGTGATGCATTCCTTCTTGATGATGCACTCCTTGATGTCGTGCTCGGACGGAACGTCGAACATGACCTGCCTCATCGTCTCTTCAATGATCGCACGGAGTCCTCTTGCACCCGTGTTCTGCTCAACAGACTTATCAGCAATAGCCCTGATCGCGTCTTCCTCGAACTTCAGATCAACGTCATCCATCTTCATTATCTTCTGATACTGCTTGATGATAGCGTTCTTGGGTTCTGTAAGAACTCTGACGAGAGCGTCGGAATCAAGTCTGTCCAGAGCAACGGTTACGGGGATACGTCCGATGAACTCAGGGATAAGGCCGAACTTCATAAGATCGTCCGGCTTTACTTCGTGATAGTAGATACCGCTGTTCATGTCACGGCGTGACTGGACGTCTGCACCGAAACCATACTGCTTCTGCTCTACACGCTTTGCGATGATGTCATCCAAGCCGTCAAATGCGCCGCCGCAGATGAACAGGATGTTTGTAGTATCGATCTTGATACACTCTTCGTTAGGATGCTTTCTTCCGCCCTTGGGAGGAACATTTGCAATAGTGCTCTCAAGGATCTTGAGGAGTGCCTGCTGTACGCCTTCACCGCTGACGTCACGGGTAATAGATACGTTCTCGGATTTCTTGGTGATCTTATCGACCTCATCGATATAGACGATGCCGATCTGAGCACGCTCGATATCATAATCAGCTGCAATGATGAGCTTGAGAAGGATGTTCTCTACGTCTTCACCGACGTAGCCCGCCTGAGTAAGACTGGTAGCATCAGCAACCGCGAAAGGAACATTTAAGATCCTGGCAAGGGTCTGTGCAAGGAGAGTCTTACCTGAACCCGTAGGTCCGAGCAAAAGGATGTTGCTCTTCTGGATCTCAGTCTCATCTGACGGAAGATCGGAGAAAACTCTCTTGTAGTGATTGTAGACAGCAACAGACAATGCGACCTTCGCGTCATCCTGACCGATGACATACTGGTCGAGCATGTCCTTGATCTGATGAGGCGTTACAAGCTTCTTAGGCTTGATGGTACGCATCTTGCGCTTCTTGTTGACCTTTTCCTCTTCAGCAATGATTCCGTAAGCAGTCCTGATGCAGTCAATGCAGATATAGCAATTGACACCCGAAAAGAGCCTGGGTACTTCATACTCGGACTTGCCGCAGAAAGAGCAGCTTAAGATTTCCCTTGAATCTCCACCACCGTATGTGTTTTTAGAATTCGCCATTTAGAACTCCCTTTTGAGTTTGGAAAGGCTGCAAAAAGACAGTCTGACCAATATATTTTATTACACTATAAGTAATTTTACCAAAGATAAATATTACTTATATTTCAACTGCGTAAAAATACTGTCACAGACGCTCGGAATCAAGGATGATTGTGAACGGTCCGTCGTTGGTCAGGGTAACCTTCATATCGGCTCCGAATTCGCCGCAACCGACCTGTTCCACGAGCTCAGAGCACTTCTTAACGATATAACCGTAAAGTTCTTCCGCCCTTTTTGGCTCGCAGGCATCGGTAAATCCCGGTCTGTGTCCTTTCTTGCAGTCTGCGTAAAGAGTGAACTGTGATATGAGAAGCAAGCCTCCGCCCACCTGTGACAAATCGAGATTGGTCTTACCCTCGCTGTCTTCGAATATGCGGAGTCCGATCATTTTCGAAATAAGCTTATCGGCAACTGCCTCGTCATCGCCCTTACCGATACCGATGAGTACGCAAAAGCCCTTTCCAACCGAGCCTTTGGTCTGTCCGTCTATATCAACTCTTGCAGAAGTAACACGCTGAATGACAAATCTCATGAATCAGACTCCCCTTCCGTCATTTTCTTCACGTAATCCAGATACTGTCTGACTTTGGCCTCATAGCCGATGTCCGTAGGCTCATAATAATTCCTGCCGAGCGTTTTGTCGGTCATGTACTGCTGCTTGGTAATATGTCCGGGGAAATCATGCGGATACTTGTATCCGACCGAATATCCGAGATCCTGCATTCCCTTGGCGGGAGCATTTCTAAGATGCATCGGAACGACTCCGGTATCGGTATTTCCAACATCAGCCAGAGCCTTATCTATGGCGAGGTAAGAAGCGTTGGACTTGGGAGAAGTTGCAACCGTAATGCAAGCCTGTGCAAGCGGGATACGGGCTTCAGGCATGCCTACCGCCTTTGCGCAGTCATATGCAGCCGTAGCAACAAGAAGCGCGTTAGGATTGGCCATGCCGACGTCTTCGGATGCGCATATCATTATTCTTCTGGCCAGGAACTCAATGTCCTCGCCGGCCTTCAAAGCCCTGGCAAGATAAAGGATCGCCGCATCGGGATCAGAGCCCCTCATCGACTTGATCATCGCGCTGATATTGTCGTAATGGTACTCTCCGCCCTTATCGAAAATCACCGCACGGTTCTGCATGCAGTCCTTCATGACTTCATCCGTTATCTCAATGGAACCGTCAGAAGAAGGCGGCGTGGTAACAACGGCGAGTTCCAAAGCATTAAGTGCGGAGCGCGCATCTCCGTTGGACGTCTCCGCGATCTTGAGCATCGTTTTCTCATCGCATTTGACGTCAATATTCCCAAAGCCCCTCTCCTTGTCAGAGATGGCGTTCTTCAGGACTTTAACGATATCCGAAGGTTCAAGAGGCTTTAACTGCAAAACCGTGGAACGCGATACCAGAGCCTTGTTCACTTCGAAAAACGGATTCTCGGTAGTGGCTCCAATCAAAATGACGGTCCCGTCTTCAACGAACGGAAGAAGGGCATCCTGCTGGAGCTTGTTGAACCTGTGGATCTCATCGATGAACAGGACGGTCTTGCGTCCCTCCGAGATAATCGGATTACGGGCATCTTCCGTGACCTTCTTGATGTCAGCAACACCCGCGGTAACGGCATTCAGCCGTTCAAAACGTGATTCCGTCGTATTGGCAATGACCCTGGCAAGAGCAGTCTTCCCGACTCCCGGAGGTCCAAAAAGGATAATCGAGGACAGACGGTCTGCCTCGATCATTCTTCTGAGCATTTTGCCCTTGCCTATTATGTGCTCCTGCCCGGCATACTCATCAAGAGTACGGGGAGACATCCTATAAGCCAGGGGCTGTTGTTTACCCTTGCCTAAGTCAGCCAAAACGGAATACCTTACTTGATGTCAGGATAGATAGGATACTTGTCGGTAAGACCCTTAACTCTTGCGATGACATCAGCTTTCTTGTTCTCATAATCGAAAATGCAGTCAGCAATGCAGTCAGCAACGATCTTGCAGTCTTCTTCCTTGAATCCTCTTGCTGTAACGGCAGGTGTACCGATACGGACGCCGGATGTAACCATAGGCTTCTCGGGATCGAAAGGAATCGTATTCTTGTTAGCTGTGATGTTGCAGTCGTCGAGTCTCTCCTGGAGCTCCTTGCCTGTAACGCCTGTGCCTCTGAGGTCGATCAGCATGAGGTGGTTATCTGTACCTCCGGATACGAGGTTAACGCCTCTGGAGAGGAGAACTTCACTCATAGCCTTAGCGTTGGCGATGATCTGAGCAGCATACTGTCTGAATTCAGGAGAAAGTGCTTCCTTGAATGCAACAGCCTTTGCAGCGATGATGTGCATCAGAGGGCCGCCCTGCTGTCCCGGGAATACCGCGGAATTGATCTTCTTGGCAAACTCTTCCTTGCACATGATGATACCGCCACGAGGTCCTCTTAAGGTCTTGTGGGTGGTTGTTGTAACGAAATCAGCGTAAGGAACCGGATTCGGGTGAAGTCCTGCAGCAACGAGGCCTGCGATGTGAGCCATGTCTACGAAGAGGTAAGCTCCAACCTCATCAGCGATCTCTCTGAACTTCTTGAAATCAATGATCCTGGGATATGCGGAAGCGCCTGCGACGATGATCTTAGGCTTAACTTCAAGAGCTCTCTGACGGATCGTCTCATAGTTGAGCATCTGAGTCTCGGGATCTACCTGATAGAACTCGGATTCATAAGTTCTACCGGAAACGTTGAGCTTCATGCCGTGAGTAAGATGTCCGCCGTGAGAAAGGTCAAGGCCGAGGATCTTATCACCCGGTTCGAGGACTGCAAAATATACGGCCGTATTAGCCTGAGCACCCGAATGCGGCTGAACGTTAACGTGCTCAGCGCCGAAAAGCTGCTTGGCCCTGTCGATAGCGAGCTGCTCAACGATATCAACATACTCGCATCCGCCGTAATAACGCTTTCCCGGATAACCTTCGGCATACTTGTTGGTGAGCGGTGAACCGGCTGCCTCAAGAACTGCCTCAGATACCGTGTTCTCAGAAGCGATCAGCTCGATCTTGTCGCGCTGACGTCCGATTTCCTGCATTATTGCGGAGTAAACCTCGGGATCCTCAAACTTAATGTGATCGTACATTTATAGCATCCTCCTTGGGATAAAGAAATCAACGAGGGTATTTTATATTAAAAATATAGATTAGTAAATTGAACATAAGGACAAAAAACTAATTAAAAAGGCTGCTCGGTCCTGACAGTAACCGGGCAGCCTTCTTTATATTTCTGGCTTTATGAAATTGACTGATTAAACCTTTGTGCAGTAAACGTAAATAGCGTCTGTCTGCCTTGTAACTCTTGTTATCTTAAACGTAGCAGTGTTGCCGGGTACCATTCCGGGATCGGAAGAAAGGCAGAAATTGAACTTTCCCTGCTGAACGATGTATCCGGAAGCTCCGTCAGACATAACCTTCTCTGCTGTAACCTTAACAGTCTTACCCTCAGGATTGCCGTTAACACCGAGAGACTGCTCAAGATTGGAAATGGAAGGATAATCAACAGTTGTAAAAAGATCTCCGCATGCTGTCAAAGCAAGAACGAGCGTAAGAACAAGAACAACCGAAACTACTTTAGAAGCTACGTTTCTCATAACAAATCCTCCTTAGGAAGCGATTTGTCAAATTATATATATAAATTTTCGAAAAATATACCGAGTTTATTATTTTTTGACAATTTGTCAAATACTATATATCTCATCTGCCCCGGGAGGCGACAAATTGACATAAGAACCGTCGTTTTCTATATATAAGAATCCTTCGGACTTATCGGTGAACTTTCCGATTACCGTTGAAGGTACTCCCTGCTTCTCGAGTTCATTAATAACCGCTTCCGGTTCCGGTGATGCGATCATGAGAGAACCTGAAGATATCAGTCTGAAAGGATCTAATCCCAGTGCGGAACAGATCGAAGCCGAAGCCTTGGTAAAAGGTACGAGACGCTTATCAATAACTACTCCGGTCTTGGAGAAATCGGCCATCTCAAATGCCGCACCGAAAACTCCTCCTTCGGTAACATCGTGCATCAGGTTTACTGCACTTAACGCAAAACCGTCTTCCCGGATCTTGCCTGATGAAGACCTTAAGCTTCCGCACGCAGAACCCTCTCTTACGACGGAAATGAGACTCTTATAAGACAAAGCCTCCTTAATATCGTCTTCGCTGACCTTGCCTTCGAGTTTGCCTCTGTGCTCGTTTGCAGCTATGAAGCTTCCCTCAATGGCAGCTGTCTTGGTCATTATGAGACTGTCGCCCGGCATAGCTTTCCCCAGAGGCACGCATCCTCCCTTTCTTACCAGACCAAAAGCCGTTGATACTACGATCATTTTATTAACGGCATCAGAGATCTCAGTGTGGCCTCCGACGATATCGACACCGAGAGACTGAGCTTCCCTGCTCGCCTGATCGACCGTCATTCTTATGTCGTCTTCTGTAGCCGAAGGCGGCGCGATGATAACGATAAGGATTCCGGAAGGTCTTACGCCGCAGGCGGCTATGTCATTGCAGGATACATGAATAGCAAGCGTTCCGGACTCTACACCGCCGGCTGTTATCGGATCGGATGAAGTAACCATAAGATCTTCGCCCGTTTTGATCCATGCGCAGTCAGCCCCTATTCCGGCGCCTGACAAAGTCGTGGCCGAAAGAGCCGGAAGTCTGCTCAATACCAGCGTCTGAAGCTGTTCGTCTGTAAGCTTGCCTATCTTCATATCAGAACGGTGTTATCTCAATATCTTCTGTTCCAGCCACTCCCTGTTCGACCATTGCTTCAATGTCGAGGTTCTTCTCAGCCTCGATGACGTCTTCGGGATGAGGATGTGTCTTGGGGTGCTTTGCAACGAATACCGTGCAGCAGTCCTCATACGGAAGGATCGATGTCTCGAATGCACCGATGTCTCTGGAAATGTCGCATGTGGCCTGCTTGTCCATTCCGATAAGAGGACGAAGGATCGGCATCTTGACCACTTCATTGGTGGCGACCATTGCCTCAAGCGTCTGGGATGCGACCTGACCCAATGATTCACCGGTGATCAGGCACTTACAGTCATGCTTTTGGGCAAGCTTTTCGGCTATGCGCAGCATAACGCGGCGCATCGTTACCGTAAGCATGTCCTGAGGCGAATTCTTGTACATGTCGAGCTGTATCTGCGTGAAGTTGACGATATGAAGCGTCATCCTTCCCGAGTAGCCGGATACAATCTTGGCAAGGTCAATGACCTTCTGTTTTGCAAGATCGCTTGTATAAGGATACGAATGGAAATACACAGCGTCCAAAGGCATTCCGCGGGAAGCCATCATGAATCCGGCGACAGGACTGTCAATGCCGCCAGAGAGCAGAAGCATTCCGCGGCCTGCGGTTCCGACCGGCAGTCCCCTGTGTGCCATCTTCTTGCCGGAATAGACATAGTTATATTCCCTGATCTCCACATTGATTATGAAGTCAGGATTCTTCATCTTAACCGTCAGATCCGGGAAAGTATCAAGAATGAATCCGCCGAGTTCATCGCAGATCGTAGGCGAATCCATGGGGAAAGCCTTGTTTCCGCGCTTGCTCTCGA
>JAEEGJ010015475.1_pt1 | contig 17785 bp, 15 predicted proteins | sample 8958761 | NCBI WGS metagenome assembly JAEEGJ01 (sample SAMN16246546, study PRJNA631951) | gut metagenome | biome: gut microbiome; feature: rumen; material: RS-attached | host: Bos | place: Iran: Karaj | collected 2018-10
CATGCGCTGGGTCCCGGCCTCGGGAGCGAAGGTCAGGCCCGCCTTGCGGACGGACTGCATCTTCTCCAACTCCTCCTTGAGGAGGGAGTCGATGCGCAAACTGGGCAGGGCCACGGACCCCCGCTTCTTCTCCATCCGGTCCATGACCTCGGGCAACAGGTCGTGGAGACGGGAGTAGTCGCCGGTGGACAGGCTCAGCAGGGAGATCTCGTCGTATCCCGTGCAGTTGACCAGATGCTCCGCCTGCTCCAGAAGGGTCCTCTCCGACCGCTCCCGGACGGGCCGGTAGATGTACCCCGCCTGGCAGAACCGGCAGCCCCGGGTGCAGCCCCGCATGACCTCCAGGGCCACCCGGTCATGGACGATCTGCATGTGGGGCACCAGTTGCGCCCCCACAAAGGGCGCCTTATCCAGATTCGCAAGGACCCGCCGCGTGATTTTCTCCGGGGCCTTGTCGTTGAGGCGGCGCAGGGCCTTGAAGCCGTGCTCGTCATACTCCGCCTCATAGAAGGAGGGCACATAGACCCCGGGGATGGCGGCCAATCGCTCCAGCAGCTGCCGCTTGGTTTCCCCCGCGGCCCGGGAGGTCCGGTAGGCGTTCACCAGCTCCGGTTCCGCCTCCTCCCCGTCGCCGACGACCACCACGTCGAAGAAGGGGGCGATGGGCTCCGGATTTACGGCGCAAGGCCCTCCCGCGATGATGAGAGGATACTCCGGTCCCCGATCCTGGCTCAAAAAGGGGATGTGAGAAAGCTCCAGCATGGTCAAAATGTTGCTGTAGCACATCTCGTACAGCAGGGAGAACCCCACCAGATCGAAGCTCTTCAAAGGCCGCCGGGTCTCCAAAGTGAAGAGCTCCTCTCCCGTCTCCCGCAGCGCCTGCTCCATGTCCGACCAGGGGGCGAAGCACCGCTCACAGCTGACGCCGTCCATGGCGTTGAGCACGTGGTAGAGGATGCGGGAGCCCAGATGGGACATGCCGATCTCGTACACATCGGGAAAACAAAGGGCAAAGTGAAGGTCCGCCTGTTCCTTCAACTGCATGTTGTATTCGCCGCCGATATATCGGGCGGGCTTCTCCACCCGTGAAAGGATGAGATCAAAAACTTCTTCCGTCATGACGCCGCAACGATGATTCCCTGCCTATATTTTTCCCCGGTTTGCCGCGTTTTTAGCCTTGTGCACATAAAAACGCAGTTTACAACTACTATACTATATCACAAAGATTTCCCCCGGTCAAACAGAAAAAAACGGACCCGGGCGGGGCTGGCCTTCCCTATGGAGGGGAGGAACTGGCCCCTCCCGCAAAGGAGAGCAGCTCCTCCAGCGTCGTCCCTTCCCCTCGCTCCGAGAGCCCCTGCAGCAAAGTCCCTTCGTCCAACGTGCCCAGAAGCCGATCCCTGGGCCCCACCACCCGGATCAGGGTATACCGGCCTCGGCGCATGGCCCGCAGAGCTTCCCCCAACCTCCGATCCGACCGAAGGGCCGCCTCCCGCACCTCCACGGGCCGCCCCGCCTGAAGGGAAGCCTGCCTGTCCACGTACGCCGCCAGAGCCCTGTCGTCCTTCAGCAGGGCGCGCAGGCCCGAGAACACAAGGAAAGCCCCAAACAGCACCGCCATGGCGCTGCCCATCCCCAAAAAGGCGCCGTACACGCTCAGCGCCAGGAGCGCGCCCCCCAGCAGGAGCCCCATCCAGGCCGTGATACGCCCGGCCCGGCCCCTCCCCAAGCCGGGCGCCAGCAGGGCGGCAAGGGCCCGCCCGCCGTCCAGGGGCTCGGCAGGCAGCAGGTTCGCCGCCGACAGGGATATATTTATTAGGAAGAAAGGCTCCATGACCCCTACGCTTGAGGGGATGAGCCGCAGCACCAGCAGGCTCATGGCCGCGGTAACCATGCTGCAGAGGGGCCCCGCCAGCGCCACGGGCAGGCTGGCAGCTCCCGGTCCCATGGGCAGGGCCGCCCCAAAGGGCCACAACTCCAAAGACCGGATCCGGTACCCCAGGCCCCGGGCCGTGAGCAGGTGGCCCAGCTCATGGAGCAGCAGTGCCAGCGCCCCCAGGCCCACCTGCCGGGGTCCCTCCGTCACCAGCAAAAAAAGGACGGCCGGCAGCACCGTCCAATGGGCCCAGACCTCCGTCTCGCCCCACAGAAACAGCCGCTTCACGCCTGTTTTTGGACCGTCAAAGACACATAGGCCCGCGGGTCCTGGGGCGCGCCCTTCTTCGACACACTGAGGTACACCCGCCGGCCCACGGGCACCGTGCCCAAAAGCTCCCCCGCGGCCACGCTTTGCCCTGCCAGGACGGTGACCTCCTCCAGGCCGTAATACACCGTGTCCAGGTCCTCGGCGGAACGGACCCGCACATATTTGCCCCAATCCTCGTCCTCGCCTACCGCGAAGACCTGGCCGTCGCAGCAGCAGCTGACCTCCCGGTCCAGGGCCGAGAAGCCCACCACGCTGTCGTCCCTGAGAATGGTCACCTCATCTGCCCGGACCGGCGGGGCCCACTTGATGCGTTGGACCAGGGCGCCTTCGGTGGCTGCCGCCCCCTCCGTCCGGCCGGTCTCCACAAAGTAGATGGCCCCCAGATTCTCCTCCCGGGCCGTGGCTTCCGGCCGTGCCGCTTCCGCTGCGAAGACCTGCCGCTGGGGATCCCTTCGGACGCCGCCCAGCTCCAACACCAGGGCGATGAGCAGCACCCCCAGGCACAGGCTGATCTTGGCCATCATGCTGCCCGCCCTCACCTGCACCTTGGTCTCCGGCTCCCGCACCGTAAATCGGCCGCAGGGCCCCGCGTTCCGCTGCCGCTCATGCACCTTCATTTCCCCGAAATCCATCCTTGCCTCCTTGTCGCGTTTTGTTCCAAAATACGCAATAAGGCGGCAAGATATGCAAAAAGCCCGGCGGACCGGGCTTTGGGCATATGTGCTTTTACTGGAAATCCGGCAGCATTTGGGCCACCAGCTTCTCGATCCTGCCGGAGCGGATGAGCTCGTTCATGGCGGCCACGTCCAAGCGAAGCTCGTGATCGTCCTCGCAGAAGGGGACCACCTCCCTGACCAGGTCGTAGATCTGCCGATGGACCGGGGAAAGCCTGTCCGAGATGCCGCGAAGGTCTATGGCCTGGACCGCCGCCATAAGCTCGAAGGCCAGGACGGAGTAGAGGTTCTTCACGATGGTCCGGCACTTGCGGGCGGCGGTGGTGCCCATGCTCACGTGGTCCTCCTGGTTGGCAGAGGAGGGGATGCTGTCCACGCTGGCGGGATGGGCGTGGACCTTGTTCTCGGAGACGATGGACGCCGCCGAATACTGGCAGATCATGTAGCCGGAGTTGAGGCCGCCGTGGGGGGTCAAGAAGGCGGGCAGGCCGTTGCTTAGGGTGGGGTTCACCATGCGCTCCAAGCGCCGCTCGGAGATGGAGCAAAGCTCCGCCGCCGCGATGCCGAGGAAGTCCATGACCAACGCCACGGGCTCCCCGTGGAAGTTGCCGCCAGAGATGACGGACTCGTCCTCGGGGAAGAGGATGGGGTTGTCGGTGACCGAGTTCATCTCGATCTCCAGAACGCTCCTGACGTAGGCGACGGAATCCCGGACGGCCCCGTGGACCTGGGGGATGCAGCGGATGGCGTAGGCGTCCTGGACCCGGAGGTCTTTGGAGGCTTCCGCCGTGGGGCTGTTCTCCAAAAGGAGGCGGATGTTTTTCGCCACCAGGCTCTGGCCCCGCTGGGGCCGGAGGGCGTGGATCCGGGGATCGAAGGCGGAGGTGAGAGCGGTGAGGGCCTCCATGGTCATGGAGGCGGTGATGTCCGCCAGCTTCGCCCCCCGGTCAAGATCGTACCACACCAGAGAGCCGATGGCGGTCATGCACTGGGTGCCGTTGATGAGGGCCAGGCCCTCCTTGGCCAAGAGGTGATAGGTGGGGATGCCGGCCCGACGCATGGCTTCGGCCCCAGGGAGGCACTCGCCCTCGTACCAGGCTTCGCCCCGGCCGATGAGCACCAGCGCCATGTGGGCCAGGGGCGCCAAATCGCCGGAAGCCCCCAGGGACCCCTGCCGGGGCACCACGGGGGTGACGCCCTTGTTGAGCATGGCGATGAGGCACTCGATGAGCTCCCGCCGGATACCGGAGTTGCCCTTCACGAGGGCGTTGGCCCTGAGGAGCATCATGGCCCGGACGATCTCCCGGCCAAAGGGCGTGCCCGTGGCCACGCAGTGGCTCAAGATCAGGTTCTCCTGGAGCTGGGCGCTCTGCTCGTGGCCCACGTTCACCTTGGAGAATTCGCCGAAGCCCGTGGAGATGCCGTAGACCCGGCGGTCCTCCCGCAGGATCTTTTCCACCAGGGCCCGGGCCCGGTCGATGCCCTCATAGCAGCTTTCGCTGAGCTCCACGGGGGCGTTGTATCGAGCCACGTTCACCACCTTCTCGATGGTCAGGCTCTCTCCGTCCAGAACGACCGGGGCAAGGGAATGGTCCACATCCATGGCAAGCATACCTCCGCACGATGTATTTCTCTATGGACCATACTACCATTCTCCCGGGGGCAAGTCAATTTGCCGGAGAGAATATACACTTTCAAAAAAGGGGGGCATATATGTGCGGGCGGCTCCCGCCGCCCTATATATACTCTCTTTGTCCTCGTCTTTGTCTTTGTCTTTTTCTTTCTCTTTGTCTTTATCTTTGTCTTGGCCATGTTTGCCATGAAAAAAATGGCCTGGCCATGCTTTGCCATGAGGGAATTGACAGCGGCCCCGTTTTCTTCCTATAATAGGCAAGAAACCTATGGAAAGGTGCGAAGAAACATGGCAAGAGAGATCACGCGGAGCGAGGCCTGGGACCTGCTCACGAAATACAATCAGGAGCCCTTCCATCTGCAGCACGCCGAGACCGTGTCAGCGGTCATGGGCTGGTACGCGGACAAGCTGGGCTATGGGACCGAGAAGGAATTCTGGCAGCTGGTGGGGCTCTTACACGACCTGGACTATGAGAAGTGGCCGGAGCAGCACTGCGAGAAGACCAGGGAGATCATGGAGGGGCTGGATCTCGATCCCCGGCTCATCCGGGCCATCGTGAGCCACGGCTACGGCCATCGGAACGACGTGAAGCCGGAGCACGAGATGGAGAAGGTGCTCTACGCCACCGACGAGCTCACGGGCCTCATCGGGGCCGTGGCCCTGATCCACCCCAACAAGCAGGTGGGCGAGGTGAGCCTCAAGTCCCTGAAGAAGAAGTATAAGACGTTGAACTTCGCCGCCGGGTGCTCCCGGGACGTGATCGAGAAGGGGGCGGACATGCTGGGCTGGCCCTTGGAGCAGCTTTTGTCCGACACTTTGGACGCCATGAAGGCCTACGAGGCGCAGCATGCGTAAGGAATTCCAGGATATTTGGGACGCGGTCACCGCGGGCCGGGAAGCGGACCTGGTCCGCACGGTGGACGGGCGGCGGGTGGTCCGCCGATTCCTGCCCCCGGAGCGGCTGGTGCTGCTGGGGGGCGGCCACGTGTCGCTGGCCCTCTACGAGGCGGCGCTGAAGGTGGGGTTCGCCGTCACGGTGGCGGACGATCGGCCCGCCTTCGCCAGCTACACCCGGTTCCCGGAGGCGAAGGAGGTCATCTGCGACAGCTTTGAGAACGCCCTGCCCCGGCTGAATATCGGTGCGGGGGACTTCGTGTGCGTGCTGACCCGGGGCCACAAGGACGACACCGTCTGCATGAAATACCTGCTCCGGGGGAACGAGCCCCGATACCTGGGCATGATCGGCTCCCACCGGCGGGTGAAGGGGCTGTTCGAGCTTTTGGCCGAGGAAGGGTTCGACAAGGAGCGCATCGGCCGGGTCCACGCGCCCATCGGCCTGGCCATCGGGGCGGTGACCCCGGCGGAGATCGCCGTGTCCATCTGCGCGGAGCTGATCGCCGCCCGCCACGCCCTGCCTGCGGAGGCGGGCCTGCTGCCCCAACAGAACACGGACCTGGACGCCCTGCGGTTTTTGGCGGACGATACCCGGCCCGCCGCCCTGCTGCTGGTCCTCGCCACCAAGGGTTCCACGCCGGTGAAGGGCGGGGCCCTCATGGGCGCGGACAAGCTGGGGAACGCCGCCGGCACCATCGGGGGCGGCTGCGGGGAGAGCCAGGCCATCCTAGCGGCCCGACGGCTCATGGGCACGGGCAAAAGCCAGGTGGTCACCGTGGACATGACCGGCGAGGTGGCGGCCATGGAGGGCATGGTCTGCGGCGGCACCATGGACGTGCTCATCGAAGACCTGCCTGTCGATAAGGAGTGACCTATGGAGGATATGTTTTCCAGGACCCGGATGCTGCTGGGGGACGAAGCCCTGGACCGGCTGGGGAGGGCCCGGGTGGCCGTGTTCGGCATCGGCGGCGTGGGCGGCCACGCGGTGGAGGCCCTGGCCCGCAGCGGCGTGGGGGCACTGGATTTGATCGACAGCGACCGGGTGGTCCTCTCCAACCTGAATCGGCAGATCGTGGCCACCCGGGACACCCTGGGCATGCTGAAGGTGGAGGCGGCCAAGGCCCGGGTGCTGTCCATCAACCCCGACTGCGCGGTGCGGACTTACCCCCTCTTCTACCTGCCGGAGACGGCGGATCAATTTGATTTTACGCAATACGACTACGTGGTGGACGCCATCGACACCGTGGCCGGGAAGCTGCAGCTGATCGCGGCGGCCAAGGCGGCAGGGGTGCCCGTGATCTCCGCCATGGGCGCCGGGAACAAGCTGGACCCCACCGCCTTTCGGGTGGCGGACATCTTAGAGACCTCCGTCTGCCCCCTGGCCCGGGTCATGCGCCGGGAGCTCAAAAAGCGGGGCATCGACCACGTGAAGGTGGTCTACTCCACGGAGCCGGCCCTCTCCCCCGCCCCCGCGGACGAGGAGACCCACCGCCGGGCCACCCCCGGGAGCGTAGCCTTCGTGCCGGCGGTGGCAGGGCTGATCATCGCGGGGGAAGTGATCCGGGATCTGGCCAGTGCCTAAAGAAAGCACAGAAAAAAGGAGCCAACGCGGCTCCTTTTTTGTGGTCTGTCACATGACGTTGACCCGGTCGAACTCGGCCTGGACCGCCTTGTCCGGGGCGGGGGTGAGCCGGGACACCACATAGATAGCCAGGGCGGAGAGCAGGAAGGCGGGCAAGAGCTCGTAGAAGTCCAGGAAGGGGACATGGGGCCGAACGAGGAACTTCCAGAGGAAGATGGTAGCCCCGCCGGTGATCATCCCCGCCACGGCGCCCTGGAGGGTGGTCCGCTTCCAAAAGAGGGAGAAGAGCATCAGGGGCCCGAAGGCGGCGCCGAAGCCCGCCCAGGCGAAGGACACCACCTTGAAGACGGAACTGGTGGGGTCGTAGGCCAGCGCCGCCGCCAGGATCGACACGGCCACTACCGTGCCCCGGGCGATCCACAGGCTCTGCTTCTCCCCGATGCGCCAGCGGAAGGCCCCCTTGAACAGGTCCTCCGATACCGCCGAGGCCGCCGTCAGCAGCTGGGAGTCGGCGGTGGACATGGTGGCCGCCAAAATGCCCGCCAGGATGAGCCCGGCCAGGACCGCCAGGACCGCCCCGTTGCCGCCGATGATATGGGCGATGGCCACCAGGATGGTCTCGCTCTCGGAGGTGCTCCCATAGGGGCCCACAAGGCCCTGGTCCATGAGCGCCCGGCCCACGACGCCGATGACGATGGCGGCGCCCATGGAGATCACCACCCACACGGACCCGATCCGGCGCGCCAGCTTCAACTCCCCCTCCTGACGGATGGCCATGAACCGAAGGAGCACGTGGGGCACGCCGAAGTACCCCAGGCCCCAGGCCAGGGTGGAGAGGATGGACAGAAAACCGAAGCTGCCCGCCCCCTGCTCCGACACGGCGATGAGGCTCAGGTACTGGGGGATGCTTTGGGCGTTGGTCACGACCCTGCCGAGGCCCCCGGCGTAGACCAGGCCGAAGCCGATGACGGCCAGGAGGGCGAAGGTCATGAGTATGGACTGCAGATAGTCCGTGACGCTGGCCGCCAGGAAGCCGCCCAGGGCCGTGTACACCACGATGATGGCGGCGGACAGGAGCATGGCCCGGCCGTAGGACATGCCGAAGAGGGCAGAGAAGAGCTTGCCGCAGGTCATGAAGCCGGAGGCCGTGTAGGGCACGAAGAAGACGATGATGATCGCCGCCGCCAGGGTGGACAGGACGTGCTTCTCGTCCCGGAACCGGCGGGAGAAGAAGCCGGGGATGGTGATGGAGCCCGTGAGGACGGTGTACCGTCTGAGGCGCTTGGCGACGACGAGCCAGTTGAAGTAGGTGCCCACGGCCAGGCCCAGGGCCGTCCAGAAGGCCTCCGCCGTGCCGCACAGCAGAGCCAGGCCCGGCATGCCCATGAGGAGCCAGCCGGACATGTCGCTGGCCTCGGCGGACATGGCAGTGACGAAGGGACCCAGAGACCGGCCACCCAGGAAGAAGGCGTCCGCGCCCTTCCCCGCCCGGCGGCTGTAGAGGGCCCCCACGCCCACGATCAGGGCCATATAGACCAGGATGGTCCCCAGCATGATCCATTCCCTATATTCCATATCTGTCTCCTTTTGCATGAGTCTCTTTCATGCCGTGTTTTAAATTGCCTGTAGTATAGGGCATCACGCAAAAGGGATCAAGTGCCTTTTCTCGTATTTTTTATTGATTTTTAGTGATTTTTCGCGTATACTGTACGCACGGTCATGCAGGGCCGAATTTAGATGAATATTTTTCATACGAGGCGAATATGAGCATTCAGAAATATGAGATCTTCCTCCGCACCCTGGAGGCCGGGAGCGTGAGCCGGGCCGCCCGGGACCTGGGCCTCACCCAGTCCGCCGTGAGCCACGCCCTCTCCTCCCTGGAGGAGCGGTTCGGCTTCCCCCTGCTGCAGCGGAGCCGATCGGGGGTCCGACTCACGGAGGAGGGCAAGCGGGTCCTGCCCTCGGTGCGGACCATCCTCTCCGCCGAGATGCGGCTGCAAGAGACCGTGGCCTCCATCCACGGCCTGTCCACCGGCACCATCCGCATCGGCACCTTCACCTCCGTGGCCGTCCACTGGCTCCCCTCCATGCTGAAGGGGTTTCAGGAGGAGCACCCCCATATCCGCTTCAAGCTCCTGAACGGGGACTATCACGACGTGGAACAGTGGCTGGAGGAGGGGGCCGTGGACCTGGGGTTCGTGTCGCTGCCCACCCGGGCCCCGGGGGAGGTGACGCCCCTTATGAAGGATCGGCTGCTGGTGATCCTGCCCAAGGACCACCCGCTCTCGGGCCTCCCCTGCTTCCCCATCAGCTTCGCCAAAGAGGAGTCCTTCATCTCCCTCCTGGAAAGCTCCGACCAGGACCTAAGGCGAGCCCTGGACGCGGAGGGCATCCGGCCCAACGTCCGCTTCGTCACCAAGGACGACTACGCCATCATCGCCATGGTGGAGAAGGGCCTGGGCATCGCCATCATGCCGGAGCTCCTGTTAGAGGGACGGCGGGACAACATCGCAGCCTTGGAGCTCAAGCCCCAGGCCAGCCGCACCATCGCCCTGGCCGTCACGGAAGCGGGCCAACAGAGCCCCGCCACCCGCCTCTTCGCCGACTACGTGATCCGCCGGGTCAAGGCCCAGCATCCGAAGCTCTGAATTCTCGGCAACATAAAAAGGACCGCCAGAATCGGCGGTCCTTTGTGTCTTGGCAGCTTAGAGCAGCAATTCCGCGATCTGCACCGCGTTGGTGGCGGCGCCTTTGCGGACCTGGTCGCCGCAGCACCAGAGGTTGAGTCCGTTGTCGGAGGTGAGATCCTCCCGGATGCGCCCCACGAAGATGAGATCCTGGTCCGAGGTATCGAGGGGCATGGGGTACACGTGATTGGGAAGATCGTCCACCAGCTTGCAGCCGGGGGCGGCGGCGATAAGCGCACGAGCCCGGTCCACGGATATCTTCTCCTTGGTCCGCAGCACCACGGACACGCTGTGGCTGCGGAGCACCGGCACCCGCACGCAGGTGCAGCTCACCTTCATGTCGGGCAGGTGCAATATCTTCCGGCCCTCGTTCTGCATCTTCATCTCCTCGCTGGTGTAGCCGAGGTACTGCTCGGACCCGATCTGGGGGATCACGTTGTAGGCGATCTGGTGGGCGAAGGCCTTGGGCGCGTAGGGCTCCCCCTTCAGGCCCGCCTCGATCTCATCCGTCAGCTCCCGCATGCCCGCCACGCCCGCGCCGCTGACGGCCTGGTAGGAGGAGGCGATCATGGTCTCGATGGGGCTCGCCTTCGCTAGCGGCGCCACGGCCACCAGCGTCACGATGGTGGTGCAGTTGGGGTTGGCGATGATGCCTTTATGCCACTTGGCGTCCTCCGGGTTGATCTCCGGCACGATCAGGGGCACGTCCTCCCGGAGCCGGAAAGCGCTGGAATTGTCCACGAACACGGCCCCCGCGTCCAGGATATGGGGCGCAAACCGCTTTGCGATATCGTTCTCCGCCGCGCCCAGGACCAAATCGAGGCCCCGGAAGGCGTCTTCCTTCGCCTCCACGATGGGCACGGTTTCGCCCTTGAACAGGATCGTCTTGCCCGCGCTCCGGGCGCTGGCCAGGGGCCGGACGCTCCTCACGGGGAAGTCCCGCTCCGCCAGTATCTTCAGCATCTCCTGGCCCACCGCGCCGGTGGCGCCCAGGACGCCTACGTTCATCTCTTTCATGGATCTATCCCCCTTGACAGGATAAATATATTATCGCACCACCCCACCCCATGCGCAAGGGTGGAAATGCAAACAGAGCGTTAAGTTTGGCGCTTGTCAAAGCGCCTGAGCCATGGTAGCATAGACTTATGGAAGACGAAACCCTGTACACCTGCACCACATTGGATCGGACGGTCCCCCTGGACGAATTTCGGCGGGACCTGGTGGACGTGCCCCGGTTTTCGGGATACTGCCAGGACTGCCCCAACTACGGCCGGTTCTGGTCCTGCCCGCCCTTTTGGTTCGATCCCATGACCCTGTGGCAACGGTACGACGCCCTCCGCCTCTACGCCCGAAAGCTGGTCTTCACCAAGGACCGGCTGTTCCCCGGGGAGCGGCGGGCCTTCGAAGCCACGGAGCTGCCCAAGATCAAGGGCGATCTGGCCCGGGAGCTGCTGGCCATGGAAGCCGAGGCCCCCGGGAGCCTGGCCTTGTTCGCGGGCAAGTGCGACCTGTGCCCCGCCTGCGCCCGGACGGAGGGGAAGCCCTGCCGGATGCCCGAGAGGATGCGGTACTCCATCGAAGCCCTGGGCGGCGACTGCGGCGGGGCCCTGGAGAAATACTTCGGGGAAACCCTGCAGTGGTCCGCGGGCCAACGCCTGCCGGAGCAGATCATCCTGCTGGGCGGGCTGCTGCTGAAGAACGAATAAAGAGGAGGCGCCTATGAAGGAGCATCACGGCCCCATCGGCCCGGAGGACTACCAGGAGCCCGCCTGCGTCCTGTGCATGGATAAGGACCGGCCCGCGCCCATCCCCCAGCGGCGGGTCCGGGAAAAGCTGGACGAATACATGAGCCGCCGGGACTACGCCGGGGCGGAACGGCATTTGAAGTACTGGCTGGCCGAGGCCCAACAGAACGGGGACCTGAGGGGCGAGTTCTTCGTCCGGGGCGAAATGATGGGCCACTACCGGAAGGTGGGCGACAAGGACCAGGCCATCCTGAACGCCAACGAAAGTTTGAACCTGATCGACCGGCTGAGCTTCGAGGGCACCCTGTCCGCCGGCACCGCCTACGTGAACGCCGCCACGGTCTACGACGCCTTCGGCATGCCCGAGCGCTCCATTGAGCTATTTGAAAAAGCCAAGGCCGTCTACGAGGGGAATCTCCCCGAGAACGACGGACGGCTGGGGGGCCTCTACAACAACATGGGCCTTGCGTACATGGCGCTCGGCCGCTTCGGGGAGGCCTATGAAAGCTTTTTGAAGGCCCTGGACGTGATGGGCAAGGTGGAGCACGGGGCCCTGGAACAGGCCATCACGTACCTGAATCTCGCCAACGCGGTGGAGCTGGAGCACGGCCTCGAGAAGGGCGAGAAGAAGATCGAGCAGTATTTGGAGAAGGCCGCCGCCCTGCTGGACGATGGGACCCTGCCCCGGGACGGGTACTACGCCTTCGTGTGCGAGAAGTGCGCCCCCACCTTCGACTACTACGGCTGGTTCCTCATAGCCGACGATCTCAAAGAAAGGGCCAAAACGATCTATGAACGGGCTTGAGCTTTCCCGGGCGTTCTACGAAGAGTACGGCGCGCCCATGCTCCAGGAGCAGTTCCCCGCGCAGGCGGGGCTCATCGCCGTGGGGCTTTTGGGCAGCGGGTCCGAGTGCTTGGGCTTCGACGACGAGGTGAGCCGGGACCACGACTTCGAGCCCGGGTTCTGCCTGCTGCTGCCGGACGAAACCAGTGTGGACCGGCGGACCGCCTTCCTGCTGGAACGGGCCTACGCGAAGCTCCCCAAGGAATTCATGGGGTTCCGGCGCAGCGCCCTGGCCCCCGTGGGCGGGGCCCGGCACGGGGTCCTGCGGACGGCGGACTTCTTCACCGAGAAGGTGGGCGCCCCCGACGGCGTGCTCACGGTGGACCAGTGGCTGAAACTCCCCCAGCAATCGCTGCTGGAGGCCACGGGCGGGGAGCTCTTCCGGGACGATCTCGGGGAGGTCACGGCCATCCGGGCAGCCCTGTCCCATATGCCGGAGGACGTGCGCAAGAAGCGCCTCAGCGGCCACCTGCTCCTCATGGCCCAGGCGGGGCAGTATAACTACCTCCGGTGCCTGAAGCACGGGGAGCCCGCGGCGGCGCAGCTGGCCGTCAACGAGTTCGTGAAGAGCTGCATCGAGGTGGTCTTCCTGCTGAACCGGGCCTACGCCCCCTACTATAAATGGAGCTTCCGGGCGTTGCGGCGGCTACCCAAGCTGTCGTTGACGGCGGAGACGCTGGAGTATCTTTTGACCACGGGGAACGACCCAGAGCTGGCGGAATCGAAGTATGACATGATCGAGAGCACAGCGGCGGACGTCATCGACGAGCTCCAAAACCAGGGCCTCACCAAGGCCATTTGCGGGGACCTGGAAAAGCACGCCTACTCCGTCAACGACGGCATCGAGGACGGGGACGTGCGGAACCTGAACATTCTATACACGATCTAAAGGAGAGCAACCATGAAGATACAGGGCTTACAGAAGATGACGCTGCTGGACTTCCCCGGACGGGTGGCCTGCACGGTGTTTTTGGGCGGCTGCGACTTTCGCTGCCCCTTCTGCCACAACGGGGAGCTGCTGGACGGCTCCGCCCCGGCGGTGATGGACGATCAGGAGCTCCTTCGCTTTTTGAAGGGCCGCCAAGGCCTCTTGGACGGGGTGGCCATCACCGGCGGCGAGCCCCTGCTTCGAAAGGACCTGCCGGAGCTCCTCCGCGCCATCCGTGAGCTGGGCTTCGGGGTGAAGGTGGACACCAACGGCAACCACCCGGACGCCCTGGCGGCGCTCCTTCAGGAGGGGCTGGTGGACTATGTGGCCATGGACCTGAAGAACAGCCCCGAGAAGTACGCCCTGACCGTGGGCCTCGAGAGCCTGGAACTTTCCCCCATCCGCCGGAGCGTGAAGCTCCTCATGGATAGCTCCATCCCCTACGAATTCCGCACCACGGTGGTGGACGAGCTCCACAAGGCGGCGGATTTCGAGGCCATGGGCCGGTGGATCGCCGGGGCGAAGGCCTACTTTTTGCAGCCCTTCACCGACCGGGATTCCGTGCCCTTCGCGGGCCTCCACGCCCCCACAAGGGAAAATTTAGAAAAATACGCATCTATGGCAAGGGTATACGTGCCCTATACATCCATTCGCGGCCTATAATCAGGCTTTTTTGCAGATCACCTCTGTATACTGCGCCGTATAAATACAAGATATTGTGTGATTTGTTAACAAACAACACAAGATATTGACACAGCACCACAAGATATGGTAGAGTAGCCATGCTCGGGTGCTGCGGCTGTATCGGGCTGCGCCCCATCAGATTTTGAAATTTACAACAGGAGAAACACCTATGTACCAAGTCAAAAAGCGTGACGGACAGATCACCGAATTCACCATCAGCAAGATCACCGGCGCCATCACCAAGGCCTTCGTGGCCCTGAACAAGGCCTATCATCCCAGCGTGATCGACCTGTTGGCCCTCCATGTGACGGCGGACTTCGAGAACAAGATCCAGGACGGCTGCATCGCCGTGGAGGACATCCAGGACAGCGTGGAAAAGGTGCTGTCTGAAAGCGGCTATGCGGACGTGGCCAAGGCCTACATCCTGTACCGCAAGCAGCGGGAGAAGGTCCGGAACGTGAACTCCGCCCTCCTCAACTACAAGGACCTGGTGGACAACTATCTGAAGATCGCCGACTGGCGGGTGAAGGAGAACTCCACCGTCACCTACTCTGTGGGCGGCCTGATCCTCTCCAACTCCGGCGCCATCACCGCCAACTACTGGCTCACTGAGATCTACGATCAGGAGGTAGCTGAAGCCCACCGGAGCGCGGCCATCCACCTCCACGACCTGTCCATGCTCACGGGCTACTGCGCGGGCTGGAGTTTGAAGCAGCTCATCCAGGAGGGCCTCGGCGGCGTGCCCGGCAAGATCACCTCCTCCCCGGCCAGCCACCTCTCCACCCTCTGCAACCAGATGGTCAACTTCCTGGGCATCATGCAGAACGAGTGGGCCGGCGCCCAGGCTTTCTCCAGCTTCGACACCTACCTCGCCCCCTTCGTGAAGGTGGACAACCTCTCCCAGAAGGAAGTGAAGCAGTGCGTCCAGAGCTTTATCTACGGCGTGAACACGCCCAGCCGCTGGGGCACCCAGGCGCCCTTCTCCAACATCACGTTGGACTGGACCGTGCCCAAGGATCTCGAAAACCTGCCCGCCATCGTGGGCGGCAAGGAGATGGACTTCACCTACGGCGACTGCAAGAAGGAAATGGACATGGTGAACAAGGCGTTCATCGAGGTCATGATCGAGGGCGACGCCAACGGCCGTGGCTTCCAGTACCCCATCCCCACCTACTCCATCACCCGGGACTTCGACTGGAGCGAGACCGAGAACAACAAGCTCCTCTTCGAGATGACCGCCAAGTACGGCACGCCCTACTTCTCCAACTACATCAACTCCGACATGGAGCCCAGCGACGTCAGGTCCATGTGCTGCCGGCTGCGGCTCGACCTGCGTGAGCTCAGGAAGAAGTCCGGCGGGTTCTTCGGCTCCGGCGAAAGCACCGGCTCCGTGGGCGTGGTGACCATCAACCTGCCCCGGCTCGCGTACCTGGCCAGCGACGAGAAGGACTTCTACGCCCGCCTCGATCGGATGATGGACATCGCCGCCCGGAGCCTCAAGACCAAGCGGACCGTCATCACCAAGCTCCTGGACGCGGGCCTGTACCCCTACACCAAGCGGTACCTGGGCACGTTCAACAACCACTTCTCCACCATCGGCCTCATCGGCATGAACGAGGTGGGCCTCAACGCCAAGTGGCTTAGGAAGGACCTGACCCATCCCGAGACCCAGCAGTTCGCCAAGGACGTGCTGAACCACATGCGGGAGCGCCTCTCCGACTACCAGGAGAAGTACGGCGACCTCTATAACCTGGAAGCCACCCCGGCGGAGTCCACCACCTATCGCTTCGCCAAGCACGACAAGGAGGAGTTCCCCGACATCATCACCGCCAACGAGAACGGCACCCCCTACTACACCAACTCCTCCCACCTGCCCGTGGGGTACACGGAGGACGTGTTCTCCGCCCTGGACATCCAGGACGATCTGCAGACCCTGTACACCTCCGGCACCGTGTTCCACGCGTTCCTGGGCGAGAAGCTCCCCGACTGGAAGGCGGCCGCCAACCTGGTGCGGAAGATCGCCGAGAACTACAAGCTCCCCTACTACACCATGTCCCCCACCTACTCGGTGTGCAAGGACCACGGCTACATCACGGGCGAGCACTTCACCTGCCCCATCTGCGGACAAAAGACCGAGGTCTACAGCCGCATCACCGGCTACTACCGGCCCGTGCAGAACTGGAACGACGGCAAGGCCCAGGAGTTCAAGGATCGGAAGGTCTACAACATCAGCCGGTCCGTGCTGACCCACGTGGGCCCCAAGCCCGAGGGCGCAGCCGCGGAGAAGCCCGTGTTCACCGCGCCGGTCGAAGAAGTCAAGGCCGAGCCCGTGGCGGAGGTGAAGGAAGAGGTGAAGGCGGGCAACGCCAGCATCCTGCTGTTCAAGACGCCCACCTGCCCCAACTGCAAGCTGGCCATGGCGCTCCTCGACAAGGCGGGCGTCGTCTACACGCCGCTGAACGCCAACGAGAACAAGGAGCTGGTCAACCAGTACGGCGTGAAGCAGGCCCCCACCCTGGTGCTCATCGAGGGAGACGGGTTCACCTCCTTCCGCGGCGTCAGCGATATCAAGGGCTGGCTCATGGGGAAAAAGTAATAGAGGAATCTATTGAAAGCCATTCAACTTTTCTTGAAAGAAAAGTTGAACAAAAGAACTTTAAGAAGGGAAAGATCGCTTCAGCGAAGCCTTTGATCCCTTCTTAAGCTTCTCTTTTTTCGGTTCCTTTTTTCTCTTCACCGAAGAGAAAAAAGGAACACAACAAAACTTGAGGTATTCATCATGTACGACATCATCGTCATCGGCGGCGGCCCGGCGGGCATGACCGCGGCGCTGTACGCCCTGCGGAACGGCAAAAGCGTGCTGGTCCTGGAAAAGCACGGCTTCGGCGGCCAGATCACCTACTCCCCCAAGGTGGAGAACTACCCGGGCACCATCCAAATGAGCGGCAACGAGTTCGCCGACAAGCTCCTGGAGCAGATATTGGCCCTGGGCGCCGAGGTGGAGCTGGAGAAGGCCGTGGCCGTGGAGGAAGCGAACGGCCACAAGCTGGTGAAGACCGAGGAGGGGAACGCTTTCGAAGCCATGGCCGTGGTCATCGCCACGGGCGTGAAGCATCGAATGCTGGGCCTGTCCGGAGAGAACGAGCTGGTGGGCAACGGCATCTCCTTCTGCGCCGTGTGCGACGGCGACTTCTTCTCCGGCCAAACCGTCTGCGTGGCCGGCGGCGGCAACTCCGCGCTCCAGGAGGCGATCCTGCTGGCGGAGAAGTGCCGGGAGGTCATCATCCTCCAGGATCTGCCCGAGCTCACGGGCGAGGAGACCCTGCAAAAGATCCTCCGAAGCCGCAGCAACGTGACGATCGAAACCAACCGGAAGATCGTGGGCGTCCAGGCGAACGGCGACGGCCTCACCGGCGTCACCGTGGCGGACCGGATCACCGGCGCGGAGCGGACCATCCCCTGTGAGGGGCTGTTCATCGCCATCGGCCTCATCCCCGAAAACGGGCCCTTCGCGGACCTGGCGGAGCTGAACGGCTACGGCTACTTCGCCTCCGGCGAGGACTGCCTCACCCGGACCCCCGGCGTGTACGTGGCCGGGGACTGCCGCAGCAAGGCCATCCGCCAGCTCACCACCGCCTGCGCCGACGGCGCCGTGGCCGCTTTGGCCGCGTGCCGGTACGTGAACGAGAGGAAATAAGAATACGTATTTATGCCGCTTTTTCTTTTCAGTGAAAAGAAAAAGCGGCGCAAAAAGAAAAGCTTAAGAAGATAATGGGAGATTACTTCTTAAGCTTTTTTCGTTGTATCCAATGAAGTATCAGCAAGAGGAACGCGGCGCCCAGGAACACCCCGGCAAAGTCGATGCCCATGTCCCGCAGCTCGCAGGAACGGCCGGGGACGAAAGCTTG
>JAEEGJ010015477.1_pt1 | contig 17782 bp, 14 predicted proteins | sample 8958761 | NCBI WGS metagenome assembly JAEEGJ01 (sample SAMN16246546, study PRJNA631951) | gut metagenome | biome: gut microbiome; feature: rumen; material: RS-attached | host: Bos | place: Iran: Karaj | collected 2018-10
CATTTTTTAGGAGCGTCGACTTCACCTCGATGCCTTCGATGCGACCCCACTGGCCCGTGAGGGAACCTATCTCGTCGGTGGTACCTTCAAAAATGACGGAAATGAGGCTGTAATGTTCGCGCGGAAAACCTTGGCGGCAGATGATAATATCCGCATGGCGGGAGAGCACCGCGTTGACTTGGGGCGCGGCTTCGCGGTTTCCCACATAAATAAGGACTGTGCCTATTCTCCTTTCCATTTGAATGACCTCCGGATCAGATGATTATGATTCCCGCATGAGCTTCGATGTCAACGCATTGTCTTCATTTCAGTGTGGTGCGGCTTTAATTTGCGGGTGCAAAATTAGGCTTTTTATCGATAGATACCCTCAAAAACGCCTAAAAAACTATCAATTTCGGTCGTATGGAATTATTATCGTACTTTTGTGACCGTAAACCAAACCTATGCAGCCATGTTTTCGATAAAAGTCAGGCCCGAAATCATCCAGCATTGCCAGCAACAAATCAAGAGATACAACTTTGGCCAACGTTGTGTTGCAAATGGAACTCCGGACCAACAGCTTACAGGGATCATTGGACAAACCGTGATTATGGAACAGTTCGACCTAGGGTTTATTGACGGCTCCACAGGCTTTGATGGCGGAGTTGACATTGTGTATGAAGGTATCAAGATGGATGTCAAAACAATGGGAAGAACCACCGATGTCCGCAAAGACTATGTGAACAACTTCATCGCCTTGCAAATCAATTTCGACAATGATGTTTACGTATTTTGCTCGTTTAATAAGACCAAAAACGAACTGACGGTTTGCGGCTGGACTACCAAAGCCGACTTCCTGAAAAAGGCGCATTTCTTCCCGAAAGGCAGTACCCGAACCCGCTCGGATGGAACCACCTTCGAGACCTTCGCGGACTTGTACGAAATCGCCAACAAAGACTTGGTCAACGTGGATTCCATCAACGAACTGAAAGCCTGTCTTCGGGAAATAAAAAAGACTGCCCGTGTGGAATGAAGAAAATTCCCTATTTTTGCAATCTTGAAATTTTGAAATAATAAATCTTGAAATTCAATAATTATGGAGAAAAAAGACTTACTGAAAGACGTTGTCGAACATATCGACATTAAGAAGTACGACTCAACCGAACTCATCAACGCTATGCGCAAGATGTCGTTCACCTCGCGCGACACCGCCCGCGCTGCTGACATCCTCTGCCAGATGATTGCGGAGAAGGACTGCACCAACATCCTCACCATCGCCGGCTCCACCTCGGCTGCTGGCTGCATGCAGGTGTATGTGGAGATGGTCCGCAACAAGATGGTTGACGCCGTGGTTAGCACGGGTGCTAGCATCATCGACATGGATCTCTTTGAAGCCCTTGGCTACAAGCACTACATCGGCACGAAGGAGAACGTCATCCCCGACACCAAGCTGCGCGAACTCTATATCGACCGTATCTACGATACATTCATCGACGAGGAAGAGCTACAGGCTTGCGACCAAGCCACCTGCGACGTGGCCGACACCTTGGAGTGCCGTCCCTACAGCAGCCGCGAGTTCCTCTATGAGGTCGGCAAATGGTTGGCCAACGGTCATGGCGTGAAGAAAGAGAGCCTCATCCAGACCTGCTATGAGTGCGGCGTGCCGATCTTCTGCCCCGCTTTCAGCGACAGCTCGGCTGGCTTCGGCATCGGCAAGCACCAGTGGCTCCGCAAGAAAGCCGGCAAGCCCTATGTCAGCATCGACTCGGTGGCCGACTTCCTCGAACTCACCGAAATCAAGATGAACAGCCCGCAATCGGGCCTCTTCATGGTCGGTGGCGGCACACCCAAGAACTTCGCACAGGACACCGTCGTCTGCGCCGAAATCCTGGGTCACGAAGTGCCTATGCACAAATATGCCATCCAAATCACCGTGGCCGACGTCCGCGACGGCGCCTGCTCGTCGTCGACATTGCTCGAAGCCGGCTCATGGGGCAAGGTGAGCGAGGAACTGCAACAGATGGTCTATGCCGAAGGCACCACCGTCATCCCCGCCATCGTCAGCTACGCCTACCACAACGCACCATGGCGTGAGCGTGAGTATAAGAATTGGCAGAAACTTTATAAATAATTTTTTGACGCGAGACTTCGAGACGCGGGACTTCGAGACTTTGACCCGCGTCCCGTAGTCCCGTAGTCCCGTGTCAAATAAACACCATGGACATCAGTATTTTCCTTGAGCCAGTAGCAGAAAAGTGTTTCAGCAAGATTTTCCGGCCCGGAAAAATGACTTTGGGAGAAACCATCGCCATCTATCGCTCAGAAGACGAATTCCCCAACTTTGATGGCGCAGATTTAGCTATTGTTGGCGTCAAGGAAGAACGCGGTGCGGTCGACAACAAAGGCTGTGCCGATGGCGTGGACCACATCCGCAAGGCGCTTTATCCTCTCTTTGACCATTGGCCGCAACTCCACATCATTGATATTGGAAACGTAAAGCTCGGCAAGGAACTTAACGACACCTATTTTGCTTTCAATCAGGTGCTTACTGAACTGATGAAAAACAAAATCGTGCCCATTGTCATCGGGGCGGGCCAAGACCTCACCTATACGATGTACCAAGTGTACGAGCCGACGGGCAAACTCATCAATATTGCTGCCGTTGACCCAATGTTTGACATCGGCAACGACGAAGAAACGCTCAACTCGCACTCTTATTTGAGCCACATCATTCTTCACCAACCCAATTTCCTGTTTAACTTCACCAATATTGGATATCAATCGTATTACGTTGATACAGAAAATATTGAGCTGATGAAACAATTGCTTTTTGATGCCTATCGTTTGGGTAGCGTCAAGCAAAACATTGAACTGGCAGAACCACTCATCCGCAATGCCAACCTGTTGAGTTTTGATGTGTCGGCCATCCGTGCCTCCGATGCCCCTGGGGTTAGGAACGCCTCACCCAATGGTTTCAACGGTGAGGAGGCCTGCCGCATGACGCGCTACGCAGGTTTGAGTTATAAGCTTTCATCCATCGGTTTCTTCGAATACAATCCACACTATGACATCAACGCACGTACGGCCAACCTTGTCGCAGAGATGATTTGGTATTTTATCGAAGGCTTTGCCAACCGTCAGGACGATGTGCCGACAATGGAAAGCACAGACTTCACCCGATACAATGTGCAAATCGGTGATAATCAAAACGATGTAGTGTTTTTGTGTCACAAGATTACAGGCAAATGGTGGATGGACATGTCGTTCCTCCAGACCGCCGACCAACGCATTGAGCGGCATCATTTCATTCCTTGTTCGAAGGAAGATTATGAACAGGCCATGCGTAACGAACTGCCCGACAAATGGTGGCAGTTTTATCAGAAGTTGATGTAGAACAGAAAGATGTACCCCCCCTCAAATTCCTCGTCCAAAACTCGTCATTTTTTATAGTTTTGGCTAAAAATGATGAAATTTTCGTCCAAAACTCAAATTTTTTCAGAGTTTTGGCTAAAAATGCAGTTTATTTTGTACTTTTGCAACATTAAAAACTGAAACGGTATGGAAAAGGCTTTAAGTATTATTGGAAGGGAAAAGGAAATCGTCGATTTTGAAAAATACGTCAAATCTGGAAAACCAGAGTTTATCGCAGTTTATGGACGTCGAAGAGTAGGTAAGACTTTTTTGGTTAATCAGGTTTTCAATGGTAGGATGGCTTTCAGTATGACAGGTGTTTTAGAAGGGAACTTCGGCGAAGAAATAGAAGCTTTCATGGATGCCATGGACCTTTATGGTTTTGAAGCAAAAGAACAGCCTGCCACTTGGATGCGAGCGTTCATGCTGCTTCGCAAGGCCTTGCAACCAAAGGTAGAAACGGGGGATGATTGCATCATTTTTTTAGATGAAATTCCAAGTTTGGACACACATGGTTCAGGATTTGCAAAAGCCTTGGGGCATTTCTGGAACAGTTGGGCTTCACTGTACAATAATATAAAACTTATTGTGTGCGGTAGTGCCACCACTTGGATGATTAAAAACATCATTGACAGCCACGGTGGACTACACGACCGTATCACACACGAAATGAAGCTGTTACCTTTCACTCTGAAAGAAACAGAACAATATCTAACAAATCAAGGGTTTCATTGGAGCAGACTATCTGTTGTACAATCCTATATGATGTTTGGTGGGGTGGCGTATTATTTGAGTCTTTTGGATGCAAGCTTAAGCTTGACCCAAAATATTGACAACTTGTATTTTGATGTCAATGGTACGTTGCGCCGGGAATACAAGCGCCTGTATAAGACTTTGTTCCGTTTGCCCGAACCTTATACGACCATAGTGGAATTGTTAGCCCGTCACAAAAAAGGACTGACACGCGCCGAATTGATGCAGAAGTTGAACAAGGATTCGGGTGGCAATCTGTCGGAACAGCTTGATAACTTGCTGGAATGTGGATTGGTGCGGAAATACAAAGTGCGAGAAAAAAAAGTGGTAAAAAACAAGGGCAGCATTTATCAGTTGGTGGACATGTTCTCGCTGTTCCATATTCATTTTGCAGATAAGTCAGGCAGCGACAATCATTATTGGGCCAATCATTTAGGCACATCCGAAATCAACACATGGCTTGGTTTGGCTTACGAGCGTGTCTGTTTGCTTCATGTTCAAAAAATCAAAGAAAGCCTGCATATCGACACGATTGCCTCCGAACAATACAGTTGGCGGAGCAAGGAAAGCTCACCAGCTGCACAAATAGACTTGATTATTGACCGCGCCGACGATGTGGTCAATGTCTGCGAAATAAAATACTCTACGGACGAGTATAGTCTTTCAGCAGAAGAATCCCAAAAGATGGCTTATCGTTTGGAAACATTTCGCCGTGAAACAGGAACGAAACAAAGCTTATATCCCACATTGATTACAGCTGCACCCTTAACCGAAAACGCTTATTCCAACGACATTCCAGTCAAACTTTCGATGAATGCATTATTTGGATAATGTATCTTCGTTTTTCAAAACATTTTTCTACCTTTGCCGCAAATTCTTAAATCAATGAAAAAATCCTTATCAATCTTCACTTTAATCCTTCTGCTGGCCACTACGATGCAGGCTCAAGACCAGAAGAAACCCGACTGGATGAGATGGCACTATCTCTCCGAAGAGGAAATGCATGACAAATCCCGTGGAATGAACTTCGTCGAGACCGACCCGCCTGCGGGCGAGCCGCGTTTCGTGGCCGAGTTTGAGCCCATGCAGGGCGTGATGATCCGCTACCCTTTAGGCATCCCGACCAGCCTAGTCGTGCAATTGGCCAACAACTGCCAAGTGTATTGCATCGTCAGCAACTCATACCAAAGCCAGGCCCAAAGCAGCTTCCAAAATGCAGGTGTCAACATGGACAGGGTCACCTTTGTGAATGCCCCTTCAGATTCCTATTGGGTGCGCGACTACGGTCCGTGGTACATCTTTGAGGACCGCAACCCCGCCATTGTTGACAACATCTACAACCGCCCGCGCCCCAACGACGACAACATGTCGCAGGTGTTTGCCAACTTCTGGAGCATCCCCATGTACGGCATGCGTCTTGAACATACTGGCGGCAACATGATGGAAGACGGTCGCGGTCACGGCGTGAGCGACGACCTTGTCTTTCAGGAAAACTTGCAAGACTACGGTTTTGACGAAGAAAACGTCCGCCAGAAAATGAACGACTATCTCGGCATCAATCCTTATCATGTCACCATCGACCCACAAGGCGACTACATAGCCCATGTGGACTGCTGGGGCAAGTACCTCGCTCCCGACAAAATCTTGATTGCCCAGTTGCCACAAAGCAATCCACGTTATCAGTATTATGAACAGGTGGCCGAGTATTTTGAGACCACCAACTGCTGTTGGGGTTATCCCTATCGCGTGTATCGCGTTCAAGAACCAGGTGGCTACACTTTGGCACCTTACACCAACAGTCTCATTCTTAACAAGACTGTGTATGTGCCACTGGGTACCAACAACACCTACAACAACGATGCTTTGGCCGTTTATCAGGAAGCCATGCCTGGTTATGAAATCGTTGGTGTGCCCAGCAGCGGCTATTCAGGTTGGGAGAACACCGACGCCCTCCATTGCCGCACCCGTGGTGTGATGGACTTCAACATGCTTTTTGTTGACCACCGCGATGTGCTCTTCGGCGAACAAGATTGGCAAGACTCTATCCCTGTGGTCTTCAAATTTATCGCCTATAGTGGTGCTAACTTGAAGCAAGACTCGCTCCTTGTCTATTACAGCATCGATGGCGGCACCTATCAAACGGCTCACATGACTGCCACGGGCAATCCTGATGAATATGTAGGCTACATCAAAGGCTATCAAGGCGAGTCGGAAATTGACTATTACGTGTTTGGTGCCGACGAATCGGGACACCGCTACACGCAGCCCGTTTTCGCCGACCTCGACCCGCACCATTTCACTGTGGAGGCGCATGAGCCTTCAGGTGAATTGATTATTACGCCGGATACGCTGTGGTTCACCCAAATGGGACAGGAAAGACAGTTTAATATCATCAACGAAACAAACGAAGCTGTCACTATCATTGATGTAGTGCCCGAAGCACCTAGTTTCAATCTTTGGGACAACACTTTCCCGTACACCTTGCAACCTGGGGAAACGCTTACGGTTACCATAAATTTCCAATCCGCACCTGGTAAAGACACCTACATCCCTTACGAGATTCTGGTTCGGACCACGTTGGGCGACAGGATTGTAATGGGTATGGTGCTGAACACATCCCTTGACAGTGGTTTTGTGATTGTGGGTGCGCCCGTTGTGGAATTCAACGAGCCAGACAGCCTCCCTCAACAAGTGTGTATGCAAAATCGTTTCTTTGGTAGCCAAATTCCGGTCAAGGTGCTGGCTGTCACAGAAAACGAAACGAACTATTTGCGCTTGGAGCCCCATGGTACCTTGCCCTATACGGTGGAACCAGCGGATTATTTCTACCTTGATGTGTATGTCAATGCCTTGGCGAAAGGCTATGTAGTCACTACTTTTACGGTTCAGACCGATCAAAATGACTGCACTTATAGTGTCGCTATCAACGAAGACATCTTAACGGTCACTGAACTCTCCGCCGAGACCAAACTCTACCCCAACCCGACCACAGGCCAGTTCACTGTGGAAGGTGCCAATGTGGCCAAGGTGGAGGTGTATAACCTCGTTGGACAAAAGGTACACGAAGCCGAAGGCAAGACCGTCAGCATCGATGCCACCAACTGGAACAAGGGCATCTATCTCGTCAACATCATTGAGGAGAAGGGTGCCGTGGTGACCAAGAAATTGGTGGTGAGATGATATAGAGATTAACGAGTGGTGTCTTTACAGAAAAAACCTGTAGCATGATCAAATGCTACAGGTTTTTTTCTAATCATTTGGATTTTTGAAAAATGCTGTTTAATTTTGCCGCATAATCCTAAGATAACCTATTATGAAAAAGCACATACTCTTTATCTTGTTTTTCTGTTTGCCGTTTGTAACAGTTGCGCAGGATATTGGAAACAGGGACAATCCCTATTGGACTGAAATAGTCACTTCACAGCCCGAAGGATATGTGGTGTTGGAAAACGGCGATGTTGAAATCTCATCTGCCGAAGGGTTGGCGTGGCTTATCTCCGTGGTAAACGGGCTGAATGGATGTGGAGCAGATGATTTTGAAGGGCGAAAGGTGGATTTGTTGAGAGACGTTGACCTTTCAGGAGCGGACTGGATTCCCATAGGCGATATATTTTCTGATTCCACTCTTGTATTCAAAGGAATGTTTGATGGCAAAGGACATACTATCAAGAATCTGTCCGTCGGAGATAGATATGGGCATTATTTGGGTTTATTCGGCTACCTAAACCATGCTGAAATTCACAACCTGTATCTTTACCAAGGTGGGGTTACGGGCGAATGGTACTGCGGCGGCATTGCTGGGTGGAGCGACAACGGTTCTCTTGTTGAGAATTGCGTTGTCAATCTTGAAGTTGGAGGATGGTTCTATATGGGTGGCGTAATAGGATACAACAAGAACTCCTCGATAAGAAACTGCTGTTATGTTTGTTTCAAATTTCAGCCCGTGGACACTTTTGGTGGCGGAATTGCAGGCCGAAACGAGGCCGAAGGGCAAGATGCTGTAATTGAAAACTGCTATTATGAATCTCAAATTTTGGGGTCTTTAAACACCTGTTGGGCTGGAGGCATTGTTGGATACAATATTGCAAGTGGTGGCACCGCTATAGTGAAGAATTGCTATGCTGCCTTACATGGACGGGATTGGTATGAGGAAGGTGGTATTGTAGGATGGAATCTAAACGGTACGGTCACGAACAGTTATTATTGCGTAATTTACAACTACATTAGCGATGTGCCAGTTATTGGATACGGTGACATGAACTACTCGGATTGCTCTTTTTTTGATTATCAAGAGGGCGTGGCATCGGTGCTTGAGCATCCTGTTTCGGTTGGAGAATACCAGACCGACAACCTTCTTGATGCGTTAAACCTGTGGCGGACAATTCAAAGCCCGACAATATGGTATCAGGAATGGTGCGAAAGAGAGTCTCTACCGTTTTTCTGCGACCAATTGGATGAAACAGAAGAACAAATGATTCAGTTGGATGGCATAACGGTTTCTCCCAACCCCTCAAGTGGACTTGTTCAAATCAATGGCATTGATGTAGCTGAAGTGACGGTCTACAACATATTAGGCCAAATAGTGAAGACCGAGCGAAGCACCAACGAAATCGATTTGGAAGGCTTGCCGCAAGGGATTTACACTTTGCGCATTGCGGATGAGCGCGGTTTCGTTGTGACAAAGAAGGTAATAAAAAAGTAAGTTGTTTTTGTCGTAAAAACTGAAAATTAACTATAAATCTATACATTATGAAAAAACACATCTTTATTATTTTGCTTTTCTGCTTGCCGTTTATGGCGGTTGGGCAGGATAAGGATTTCCTGCGTGAGTATCCGCTGCCGAATTGGACCGACACCATCATGTCGCAACCGGAAGGCTATGTGGCGGACGCCGAAGGCAATGTGGAAATATCCTCTTCAGATGGCTTGGTCTGGCTCATCTCCACCGTGAATGGATTGAATGGTTGTGAGCCTGATGATTTCAATGGCCGTACTGTGAGTTTGGCAAACGACATCGATTTTGGGGAGACAGGTTTGAACTATTGCTTCAGCCCTATCGGTACACGTGAGACACCGTTTTTGGGAACCTTTGACGGCAATGGCTACAGGATTATGCACCTTTGGCAGGTTTACTCTCGATATGTCCCTGATTATCATTACTATTTCGATATGGGCTTTTTCGGATATATCCGTCATGCTGTGGTGAGGAACGTTACCATTGATCCGACAAGCGGGATAGGTTCATCAGCTAACGATGTCGATTATTATAGAGGAGGCGTGGTGGGCTTTGCTGACTCCCTTTCCATCGTGGAGAACTGCCATATTAGTAATTCCATAGGTATTCATAGTTACGGTGGTGGGGTAATTGGCATGAACCGCAATTCAACCGTAAGGAATTGCTCTTGTGGTGGGCCTAATAATAGTTTAGGTTCTCCAGAGGAAGCTGGGGGAGTGGTGGCATTCAACCGTTCCGAGGCTGGCTATGCCGATGCTATTGTAGAGAACTGCTATTTTTATGGAAGAGTTGACCCGTCATACAGTACATGGTATCTTGGTGGTCTTGTGTGTTACAATGAAACTGTAACCAACGACAATGGCAAGCGAGCCATTGTGAGGAACTGCCATAGCACTCCGACAAGTGATTTTTGGGCTTGCAAAGAAGATGGTGTCTTTGCAGCGGCCAATTCTGAAAGAAGTTGCTTCAGCAACTGTTACACCGATTTTACAAAAATAGACCCACACTACCTGTCCATGGTCGGCCTTAACAATGGGGAGTTGGATGACTGTTATTCCTATACTAACATTAACGGCGTGGGCACATTGTCCAATCCCGTCACCGTCAACGGTGTGACCACTGACAACCTGCTTGATGCACTCAACCTTTGGATAGCCAACCAGGAACATCCTGAGCTTTATAGAACTTGGACGATAATCAACGACAGCATACCTGTGTTTGGGGATTATTATGTTGGTGTCCCTGAAAACGAGGCAGATAATGGCAATATATTGCTCTATCCTAATCCCACAAGCGACATTGTATGCATCCTTGGCCCAGAAAATGCTGAAGTCCAAATTTATAATGTTATGGGCCAGTTGGTAAAGATTAAGCAAATGGTCAACGAAATCAACTTGGAAGGCTTGCCGCAAGGGATTTACACTTTGCGCATTGCCGATGAGCGCGGTTTCGCCGTGACAAGGAAAGTAATAAAAAAGTAAGTTGTTTTTGCCGTAAAAGCTGAAAATTAACCTCCCGACAATGGTGATGGGCAATTGGCAGAACCTATTTCTATTGGCCCCTACGAGACTACCAGTTTGCTTGAAGCACTAAACAATTGGGGTTCCCTTCAGGTATTGGCTGAATATAACGATTGGTGTGAAGGAGAAGCATTACCTGTTTTTTGCAGTGATGGGTATGGAATAAAAGAAGCACAACTTAAGCCTGAAAGCTATATTATTTATCCTAATCCCACCAATGATCGATTCACCGTGGAAGGCGCGAATGTGGCCAAGGTGGAGGTGTATAATCTCGTGGGACAAAAGGTCTGCGAGCAGCAAGGCAGCAAGGTCGTCAACATCGACGCTGCCAATTGGCACAAGGGCATCTATCTGGTCAACATCATTGAACAGAACGATGCCGTCGTGACTAAGAAATTGGTGGTGAGATAAACCTTGTAGGGACACGATTAATCGCGTCTTGTTGAAAAATCAAAGAATCCCTGAATCCATTTCGGGGATTCTTTTTATTTTTGCAGGGACGAGACAATAGACTGGGAAGGACACTCCTAAAGCCTTTACCGTCATGGCGGAGAAGCATCCGCCATCTCCCAAGCGCGAAGACGACACCTTATCGTTTGGGAGATTGCGGGTCTAGCGCCCGCAATGACGGCTTTGAGTTGAGAGTCGTCCTCTGTGGTCTCATGTCGAATAATACGATAACCAACACTTCAAAATAATGAAAAGAATCACTCCTATACTTTTTTGTGCTCTCCTAGCATTGGCCTCCTGCCAGAAGAAAAATGCCCCACTGTTTCGCGGCGACTACTCGTTCAAGACCTCTGGCAGCGTCACCTTGGAGGAAATCGTGCCCCAAGGCGAAACGGGCGAGACCTTCACCGTTGGTCTGCCCAACGAAATCGGACAGCTGGAAATCAGCACCTTAGACAACGGCAAGGACAGCGTCCTCGTGGTGATGAACACCATGGGCGGCGAGGTCATCGTCACCCGCGCCCTTTGTCAGGACAACAAGATTTTCCTCTGCGACTTCACGAAAAACACCCTGCTTTTCACCGGCGACTCCATCACTTTGAAGAACGAGGTGCGCGTCCAAGCCTCGGGGCAGATGTATGAGAACAACATGCTCATTATCAACATGATTTATGATGGCGAGGCCGAAACTAACGAACGCAACTTTAAGATTTACGGCGACGACATCCGCATGGCGGCAATGAGGAATTAATTAGACACGAGACCACGAGACTTCGGGACACGGGAGAATGGTTCTACCCGTGTCTCGCGTCCCGCAGTCCCGCGTCAAAAAAATACTGAAATGAAAACCAAACACATCCTATGGCTTCTTCTCCTGCTACTGACCGCCTGCGGCGACTCCGACCCACAGCAATTGAAGGAAAAACTCTTGGGCGGTCCCGCCGAGGAGCGTGTCATTCCCGTTGGCGTTCAGGTGATTGACGAGGTGAGCGGTATTGTCAGCAACACCTATCCGGGCTATTTGGAGGAAGGGCAGTCGGTAGACATGGCCTTCAAGTATGGCGGCACTTTGCAGCAACTCTTTGTGAGAGAGGGCAGTAAGGTGCGCAAAGGCCAAGTTTTGGCGCGTGTGGCCTCGCCGCAGATGGAAAGCACCCAACGCTCGGCACAAGCCACGCTCGAACAAGCCCAAGACGCTTACGACCGCCTGAAAAAAGTGTACGACAACGGCAGTCTCCCCGAAATCAAGTGGCGCGAGATGGTCGCCAACCTCGAAAAAGCCCAGTCCGCCTTGGATTTGGCCAATGCCATGTTGGAGGACAACACGATTACGGCACCCTTCGACGGCACGGTCAGCGGCCTCAACGCCGAAATTGGGGAGAACATTGCGCCCTTGAAGCCCGTCATGCGGCTCATCAACACGAAAGGCATGGCCGTGAAAATCTCTGTGCCAGAGAATGAAATCGCCAAGGTGCAGGTGGGCGACACCGCCGAGGTCGTCATTCCCGCCTTGGGCGACAAACGACTGAACGGCAAGGTGATGGAGAAAAGCATGACCGCCTCGTTGCTCACGCATAGTTATCCCGTCAAAGTACTCATTGAGCAGCCCGACAAGGAACTGACCCCCGGCATGATTGGCAAAGTGGTATTGAAAGCCGATGTCAGCAAGGGCATTGTCGTGCCGGCCAATGCGGTGTTAATCAACCAGGAAGGCAAGTTCGTTTGGGTGGTGGAAGATGGTCGCGCCACGCGGCGGAACATCACGCTTTCGGGCTATTCCGGCACGGGAGTCATCGTCAGCGAAGGCCTGCAAGTCGGCGACAAGGTCATTGTGGAAGGCTACCAGAAAGTGAGTGGAGGAATGAAAGTAGAAGAAACCCTCCTCAACAATGGGTCATGACCCCTTGTCCCTACCGGACGAAAGGCGAAACATCGCTAACAATGGGGCATGCCCCATTGTTGTCCCTACCGGACGAATGAAATGAATAGGAAAAAATGACAAAAATAAAAGAACACGGCATCATCGCGGGGAGCATCGACCACCAGAAAATTGTTTGGGTGGTCGTAGCCATCATCGTGGCCTTCGGCATCTACGCCCTCGCCAAAATGAAGAAGGACGAGTTTCCGGCGTTCAGTTATCCGCAGGGCATTGTGGCGGGCGTGTACCCGGGCGCCAATTCCGAGGAGGTGGAAGCACAACTGACCAAGCCTTTGGAAGAAATGCTGTTTGCCCTGCCTGAAGTGGACCGCGAGAGGACCTACTCTGTGACCAAGGAAGGCATTTGCTATACCTATGTGATGCTCGACCTGACCAAAGCTGAATACAATCAAACTTGGACGAAAATCCGCAACAAAATCAATGAAAACAAAGCCTTGACTTTTCCAACGGGTGTGTTGGCCATTGCCGTGATTGACGATTTTGGTAGTACATCCTCGTTGCTTATCGCCATGGAATCGGCGGACAAGACCTATCGCGAAATGCGCGAATACACCGACGACCTCACTCGCCGTCTGCGAGACATTCCCCAAACGGGCAACGTGCGCGTGATGGGCGAACAAACTGAGGAAATCGCGGTCACCGTCGACAAGGAGAAACTGTCGTTCTATGGCATTAGTCCCAGCACCTTGATGCTGCAATATGCCTCTCAAGGCTTCCTCACCACTTCCGGCACAATGGAAACTTCCGACTTCGACCTGCCGCTGCATATCGAGAATCCCATTGTTTCGGAGGAGGAGCTTGAGGAACAAATCATCTATTCCGACCCGGCAGGCAACACCGTGCGCCTGCGCGATGTGGCCACTGTCGAACGCCGCTTGGCCGCACCTTCAAAAGTGGTGAATTTCAACGGAAACGATGCCTTGATTATCTCCGTTGAGATGCGCAAGGGCTTCAACATCGTGGCTTACGGAAGGGAAGTGGAAAAGGTGCTTTCCGAGTTCAGGAAAACCCTGCCCGACAGCGTGAAAATGTATCGCATCACCGACCAACCCAAGGTGGTCGAAAAATCGGTCAATTCGTTTTTGCGCGATTTGCTCATCTCCATGATTGTCGTCATCGCGGTCATGCTGTTGCTTTTCCCCATTCGCACAGCCCTCATCGCCAGTTCGGGATTGCCAGTCTGCACCGCTATGAGCATTGGATTGATGTATCTTTTTGGCATTGAGTTGAATACGGTTACTTTGGCTGCTCTTATCGTCGTGCTCGGCATGATAGTGGACGACTCTATTATTAATATCGACGGCTACATCGACAAATTGAGCCAAGGCTACAAACCCTTCGATGCCGCCGTGAGCAGCGCGAAGGAGTTGTTCATGCCTATGCTCATTGCCACGAGTGCCATCGCCACCATGTTTTTCCCGATGACGCGCATCATCACGGGGCCTTTGGGTGACTTCGTGCAGCTCTTTCCTTGGACCGTCGCCTTCTCGCTGATGGCTTCATTGGTCTACGCCATGCTCGTCATTCCCTCGTTGGAAATCATGTTCATCAAGCCAAATGATAAGCCCAAACATAACGGCTTCCTGAAAGCCCAAATGCGGTTTTTCGCCTTTCTGCAAGGGTTTTACGACAAACTGCAAAGCCATTGTTTCAATCATCCGCTGTTCACCATTGGCATGGGCATTGGCTCTATCGTTTTGGGTGTCTTTATGTTCCTCGCCCTGAACGTGCAGATGATGCCTAATGCCGAGCGCGACAGTTTTGCGGTGGAAATCCGCCTGCCCGAAGGCAGCAGCCTCGAAGCCACCACGCGCATCAGTGACTCGTTGCAACAGATGATGCTCACTGATAAACGCATCACCTCAATCACCGCTTTCATCGGTGAAACCGCGCCACGTTTCCACGTGACCTACGCGCCAAGCATCCCAGCCAACAATCTCTCGCAACTCATCGTAAATACCACCTCGAAGCAAGCCACAGAAGACCTGCTGAAGGAGATGGACGACAAATATTCCTATTATTTTGCCGAGGCTCACGTGCGCTTCCGCCAAATTGACTATCAGGCTGTTACAACACCAGTGGAGGTCTATGTCTATGGCGATGACTACACCGAAACCGCTCCTGTGGCGCAACAAATCAAGGACTATATGCTCACCTTAGACAAGGAACTCCGTTGGGTGCATACCGACTATGACGAGTTTTTGCCCTCGGTGAAAGTGACTATGAAACCCGAGGAATGTGCCCGTTTCGGTATTACCAAAACCATGCTTTCCCTCAACCTCGCAGGCAGCCTCAACGGACAACCTTTGACCACTGTTTGGGAAGGCAACCGCAGCCTGCCTGTCAAATTATATGCTGAGCAGAACTACGACCCAGACGATTATGAAACTATTGGAAATCAACTGATTCCGACAATGGTGCCTGGCACCAATGTTCCACTCCGACAGGTCGCCGACATCGCTCCCGACTGGCATCCCGCCCGTTTGGTACACTACAACGGCAAGAACGCCATCACGGTAGCCGCCGACATGAAATTCTGGAAGTCGCAGACCGCCAGCATGAAAAAAGTGCAACACTACATCGACACGGAAGTACGACCCAACATGCCCGAGGGCGTGAGCATCGAATACGGTGGCCTGTCGTCGCTCAATACTATGGTCATTCCGCAACTTCTCAAGAGCCTGTTTGCCGCCATCGCCGTGATGTTGGCCTTCCTCGTGGCCTATTTCAAGAAACTTAACCTTGCCCTGTTGACCCTGTGTTCCAGTAGTTTATGTATGTTCGGAGCCTTCTTCGGCGAGTGGCTCTTCGGCCTCGATTTCGGCATGACCTCTTTGTTGGGCATCGTCAGCCTCATCGGCATCATCGTCCGCAACGGCATCGTGATGTACGAATACGCCGAAACGCTTCGTTTTGAAGAAGGCCTGCCTACCAAGGAAGCCGCTATGAAGGCTGGTAGCCGCCGTATGAGGCCTATTTTCCTTACCTCGGCCACCACCGCCCTCGGCGTGCTCCCGATGATTATCACCCGCAATCCGCTTTGGATGCCGATGGGCGTGGTCATCTGCTTCGGCGTGGTGCTTTCGATGGTCATCATTTTGGCTGTAATGCCTGTGATGTATTGGCTGATTTTTCATGAGAGCAAAAAACAACTTCAAGCCGCATGAAACAAGTCCTCATCATATTATTCTTTTTGCTGACAAGTGGCGTCATGGCTCAGACTGATTCACTCCACCTCTCCGTGCAAAACTGCATCGAAATGGCCTTGGAGAACAATATCGAACTGAGAAACAGCCAATTGGAAATAGACAAGGCAAAAACAACGAAAAAAGAGGCCGAAACAGCCTATTTTCCCACCGTCACGGCGCAGGCCTTGGCTTTCGATGCCCTCAATCCGATGCTTTCCTTCGGCATTGACGACATCGACAACGCACAAGTGCGGCAAATCCTCTATACGCTTTATGCCGAATATGGCGCTCAATTGGGTCTAAAAAAAGAGTATTCCTTTGTGCAAGACGGCGTGATACTCAACGCTATGGCCATGCAACCGATTTATGCCGGCGGGCGCATCCGCAATGGAAACAAACTCGCCAAATTGGGCATCGAAGCTGCTGAATATCAATCAAAAATAAAGGAAGACGAGGTGCGTTTGCAGACGGAATGCCTTTATTGGCAAATCATCGCTTTGGAGGAAAAAAACGTCACCTTGAACTACCTTGACCGCCTTTTGGATACCTTGGACAGATATTTGGACGGTGCTATCGAAGCGGGTTTGGCCCTGCCCACCGACCAATATAAACTGCGCGTAAAACAAAACGAAAGCCAACTCAACCGCAAGAAACTGAACGATGGCATCACCTTATTAAAAATGGCTTTGGCACAATACATCGGCGCAGACTGGCAAACCATGACCCTTACAGACACGCTTGGATTTGAAATGGAACCTTCGACTTATTTTCAAATCGCGGAAAACGCCGTAGCCCAACGAAACGAAAGTCATCTTTTAGACCTCTCTTTAAAAGCCGAAGACCTGAAAAAGAAGATGACTCTTGGTGAAGCCTTGCCTTCCTTGATGGTGGGCGGTAGCGCAAGTTATCACACCATTTTTGAAAATACGAAACCCAATGCGATGGTCTTCGCCATGTTGCAAGTGCCTATCACCGACTGGCATAAGACTTCGTACAAGCTGAAAAAGCACGACTTGGAGGCCGAGACAGCCGAAAACACCCGTCGCGACCTCACCGAAAAGATGGAATTGCAAACCAATCAGGCGTGGTTCAACCTCGAACAGAGTTGGCTGCGCATCACTATGGCGCAAACCGCCTTGAAAGACGCTGAAGCCAACCTGAAAATCACGCAAGACTATTACGATGCCGGCTTGGTCGCCCTTTCGGACGTGCTCGAAGCCCAAACCCTTCTCAAGCAAAGCCGCGATGAATTAACCGACAGCCGCGTGGAGTATCGGATTAATTTGGTGACTTATCGGCAGTTGACAAAATAATCCTCAAATTCTTCCGTTTACATTCCAAAAGTATTTATCCCTATGAAAAAACTCCTCTTCCTACTCCTTTTCCTCGCCACGTGGACTTTTGCCCAAGCCCAAGTGAGCAAGATGCTCGGACAATGGAACACCTTCGACGACAAAACGGGCGACATGCGTTCGTGTGTCAACATCACGGAAAAAGACGGCGTGTATAATTGTGAAGTCATCAAGCTTTACGAGAAAGACGCCGACGGAAACTACAAGGTGATGCAACCTCCTTACGCGAAGGAATACGAAGGCGTGGTGGGCACCCAACTTTTCAGCGAGATGAAAGTTAGCGGCGACCATTTGAAGGGCAGGGTTTATGACCCCGAAAGCCAAAAAACCTACTTCGGCAAGGTTTCCTACAAGGCCAAGACCGACGAACTCGTCCTGCGCGGCTCGTTGGACAAGGCCGGGCTGTTGGCGCGCTCACAGACTCGGAAACGGCAAAAATGATATTTCCTCACGCA
>JAEEGJ010015478.1_pt1 | contig 17780 bp, 15 predicted proteins | sample 8958761 | NCBI WGS metagenome assembly JAEEGJ01 (sample SAMN16246546, study PRJNA631951) | gut metagenome | biome: gut microbiome; feature: rumen; material: RS-attached | host: Bos | place: Iran: Karaj | collected 2018-10
CCGCCCTAAATTATAGCAAAAAAGCGACTATGTTGAACACCTCGCGATTCCGCTCTACAAAAAAATTCTAATTTAAAGGCATGGCTAAAACACCCTGTACTAAAGAAACTTACGACAAATTGGTTGAACGTTACACCTTCCTCAAAAAGGTCGAACGTCCCCGCGTTGTAGATGAAATGGAAGAAGCCCGCAAGCAAGGCGACCTGAGCGAAAACGCAGAATACCACGCCGCCAAGGAAATGCTGGCTCATATCGATCTGGAAATTCCCAAGCTGGAAGACCAGATTTCCAATGCAATTATCGTTGAATTCGACGCAAACTCCGACACCGTGCGCTTTGGCGCTACCGTCACCGCTAAAAACCTCGCTACCAAGAGGGAAGTGGTTTACCAGTTGGTGAGCCCCGAAGGCGTTGATCCGATGAACGGCAAAATCAGCTTCAAGAGCCCCATGGGTTCCGCATTCATGGGCAAAAAGAAGGGTGAAATTGTCGAAGTCGTGACCCCCAAGGGCAAGAACCGCTTCGAAATCGTCGACTTCAAGTAAGCTATGATTCTCGCCCTCATCGGCAAAGACCAGTTTTCCAAGGACAAGCAGGTCGACAAGTTCCTGACTGACGCCCTTGGAGACCGCAAGAACGACCCGCTTTCCAAGCAGGTCGTGTATGCCACCGACACGAACATTCCGTCGGTCGCCGGGCTCATTATGGAAAGCTGCGGCGCCGTTTCGATGTTTGCGCCGGAACAGGCGGTGGTCGTCCGCAATGCCGACGCCATGAAGGCCGATGAATCCAAGGCACTCGCCCGCTGGCTTAAAGACGCCCCCGATTGCAAGCTGTTGCTCGATTTTGACGAACTCCGCGCAACTTCGGAACTCTACAAGATTCTGCAAAAAGTCGGTAAAATCGAAAAGTACGAAGAACCCAAGCAGTACAAGATGCAGGAATGGATTGCATCGAACGTACCCGCCCACTTCGGAAAGCCGATCGAGCCCGCCGCCAGCCAGTACCTGGCCGATGCCCTGGGCACCGACACCAAGCTCGTTTGCGAAGAGTTGGAAAAGGTCCTTACCTACGACCCCGACTGTGCCAAGTTCACCTACGATCTCGTGAAGACGATGATTATGCCCCGCCGCGAAATCCCGCCTTACGAAATCCTGAATTTCTTCGGCATGCGAGACGCCGTGGGCTTTACCCGCAAGCTTCACGAATTCCTTTACAACAACAGCAGCAAGAATGCCGACGCCATCAGCCTCGTGAATGCGCTTTACAGCCATTCCATCGACCTGCTGAACTTCATGTCGCTCACCGCCAAAAAGATGAGCGCCGAAGACGCCGCCAAGGCATTAGGCAAGAACTATTTCTTGTTCTGCAAACAAGGCAATGCCGCCGAATGCAGCCGCCGCTGGGGCAAGCCGCTCCTGTGTCGCGTGATTCGCCGCCTCGCCGATCTCAATTACGAATTCAAGAGTTCCAGCTGGACCGTGACAAGCCAGGAACTTGCCCTCGCCGCCCTCGTGGTGAGATAGCTCGCTAGAACTTAGTTGGTAGAACTTAAAAAGCCTCGAACAAAGTTCGAGGCTTTTTTCTAAGCTCTGTGAACTAGATTAGTTCCAACCGCCGTCATCTTCTTCGATGGCCGGAGCTGCCGGAGCCTGATCTTCGGATTCAGCCTTCGGGGCTTCCTGAGCCGGCTGCGGTTTCGGTTCCACGATCGGAGTTTCGCTATCAGTCGGTTCGGTCGTCGTCTCGGTCTTCTTGGCAGCCGGAACGCCCTTGCCATCGGCAGAAGCTTCAGAGAGTTCCACAGAACCCACATAGTTGCGAATGATACGCGGAGTCACGAAGATAATCAGGTCTCGCTTGGTGACAGCCTTACGGCTGTACTTGAAGAGGTTACCGAGCAGCGGAATGTCCTTGAGGAACGGAATACCGGATTCACTTTCGGTATTTTCGTTACGGGTAAGGCCACCGATCACAACCGTTTCGCCATCAGCCACCACGACCTTGGTCTTGGCTTCCTGAGTACTGATTACCACCTGGCCCTTTTCATCGTAGCCGTAAGAGTTGTTTTCGGGGTGGAGGTCAAGCAAAATGCGGTTGTCGCCAGAAACGTGCGGAGTCACCGTGAGCTTAATACCGGTTTCCACGAGCTGCGTCGAAGATTCACCGCTATCGTCAATCACACGGATAGAAACCTTGTCGCCCATGAAGACCTGGGCTTCGGTGTTGTCGAGAGTCGAAACCTGCGGGCTGGCGAGCACTTCGGTAGAAGCGTCACCCATAATGTTCGAAATGGCAATCTGCAGGTTGTTGTCCAGCAAACTTGCAGTAATAGCAGTCGTAGCATTGCCCACTGCCGGCGAAGCACCACCATTCGGCAAAGAATGAATGGCTGCGCTGGTACGGCTGTCGCCTGCACCGCTACCCTGCGGGGTCGTAACCGTTCCCGGAGTCAAGGCAGTGGTACCCATTCTTGCGGTCCAGTCCACACCGAGTTCGCGAGCACGTTCGCTGTTCACGACCACGAGCTTGGCGGTAATCATGATCTGGAGCGTTTCCACGTCAAGTTCGGTCAAAGCCTTTTCCATCTGCTCAATCTTTCCGTCGGTATCGTACACGATAATCGAGTTCGTGCGTTCCACCGTCGTAATACGGCCACGGTTAGACTTCATGCTTTCGAGCACCTTCACCAGTTCTTCGGCCTTAGCGTGGTGCACCTGGAAGTTCTTACGGACCAGCGGGGCATTCTGTTCGGCCTGAGCTTCTTCATCGGCAATCTTCTTCTGCTTTGCCTGGTAAGTGCTGGAGCGCTGGATCAAGATGTACTTGTCTTCGATGATCCAAGTCAAGTCGTTCATGCTACAAACGATGTCGAGCGTTTCTTGCCAAGTCTTCTTGGTCACCTTGAGGCTTGTCTTACCCTTGACTTCGGGAGCAAGGATAATGTCCACGCCGGCAATCACGGAGACAGAGCTAAACACGGCTTCGAAGTTCATGTCGACGAAACTGAAGTCATACAATTTCTTGTTGGGGGTTTGCACCGTACCTTCGGCAGGAGCACTCCATGCAGTAGTGAGACCCACCACCAAGAGAAGAACAGTAAGGATTTTTGTCATCTTTTTCACTTTTGACCCCCAAGTTTATCGGGAAGACCCATGGAGTAGCGACGGCTCACCCCGAATTCCTGGATCAGGAAGAGAACGTCAGTTTGTGTGATTTTAAGTACTTTACCGTTGAGAATCTTGTCGCCTTCTTTGACGGTGTACGAGATAGACGGATTCTTGGATTCGACAAGAATTGCAACCGGCACATCCGATTCCCAAATGATACCCACCAGTTCGACCTGGTCAATATTGATACCTTCTTCGACTAAGCCATCGACTTCGACAAACGGATCGCGACGGCCAAAGGAACTGTAAGTCACGCGGTCTTCGTAGAGGCCATCGAGCTGGCTACCGATCTGCGGAGCATTCGCCGTGAGGTTTGTACCACGTTCCTTGTCTACCTGTTTCAGGCGTTCTTCCTGCACAGAAGAAAGTTCATCAAAGAATCCGACAGCGCGACGGTCGACGTAGCCGACCTTGTTGCCGGACTGCACCTTGCGATACAGGCCCTTCATGTCGAGGCTCACGAGACGGTCGCCAAAAACAAGGCGCTGCATCACCTGAGAGTTTTCATTCGGGGCGGCGTAGAATTCCGTTTCGTCGGCGACCACGATCAGTTCGCGGACGACAGGACGCAGGTGGAACGTCTGCGAGCCCGAAATAATTTTCTTGCTGCCCTTGTCAAGATTCTTGACGAAGGTATCGAAATTCGGCTTTTCTTCTGCAGACTTCATCCAGTCGCGAATGAAGATGCCCTTGGGCTGTGCAGACCAGAACATAAAGCCATCCTTGTTGATTCCCTTTTCGGCAATCTGCAGGACAAGCACGCCGTCTTGCACAAGAACTGCAGGCTGTACAGAATTCTTCAACTGCACCTTGAGACCGTTAGCGCCCCAGGTCACAGACTTGACAATAGAACCGGCACCGATTCTGAATACAGGAGATTTCTGCGGACCGGCAAGACCAATCGTAATGGTATTGTTCTTGTCGACGCTAGAAACATTCTGCATGACGATGTTGTCATCGGCGACAATGCGGAACTGTTCCAGGCCGGAACCGATCAGGACCGTCATTTCCTTAAGCTTCGGGAGCAGGGCCGAAATGGCACCGCCTTCGGCAATCGCCTTGTCGATCTGCTTCTGCTGTTCGGCCATCAGCTTTTCAGCTTCGCGAGCGGCCTTTTCAGCAGCCTTCTTTTCTTCGGCGAGACGCTTCTTTTCTTCGAGAGCAGCCTTCTCCGCGGCCTTCTTTTCTTCAAGAGCACGGCGTTCCGCTTCCTTCTTTTCGGCGGCCAAGCGCTTCTTCTCTTCGAGAGCGGCCTTCTCGGCAGCTTTCTTTTCTTCGAGAGCCTGCTTGGCGGCAAGCTTCTTTTCTTCAGCTAAACGCTTTTTCTCTTCTGCAATGCGCTTCTTTTCTTCGGCAGCAGCCTTTGCAGCAGCCTTCTTGTCTTCGAGGGCCTGCTTCTCGGCAGCCTTCTTTTCTTCAAGCGCACGCTTTTCGGCAGCCTTCTTTTCTTCGGCCAAGCGTTTCTTCTCTTCAAGAGCGGCCTTCTTTGCAGCCTTCTTTTCTTCGAGGGCAGCCTTTTCTGCGGCCTTCTTGTCGAGAGCGGCCTGCTTTTCGGCGGCCTTCTTGCGGTCAGCAAAGAGCTTCGAAAGCGTCCAGGACTTACCGCCCTTGCTCTTGAGCTTGATCAAGAAGTTGGACTTGTCCAAAGCGATTTCGTTCTTGTCAGAAGTAATGGCAGCGCCCACATCCATTTCAATCTTCAAGAAGGCCATGCCCTTGTAGGCATCCTTAAAGACCTTCATGGACTTCACGAACTTGGAATTGGCATCGACATCGTAGCCGCCTTCACCAAGAGCAAATGTCGTTTCAGAGAAACCGACCGTCAACTTCTTCGAAGAAGCATCGTACTTCTGGAAGAACGTCGGCAAGTTCTTTTCGGACGTAAAGGCAAATACCACCTGGCAGCCCTTCGCGTCGCAATTAAAGCGAACATCCTTGATCTGGGCGGCACCTGCAAAAGCCATAAAGGCGAGCAACAAAAGAAGAATCTTCATTTTCATTATTTGCCCACCTTCTTAGATGTGTACGTTGTCAGGTTGAACGTGACCGACATGGTGATCGGTGTCCAGCCGTGAGTTTCAGACTTTTCGACTTCGGCCTTGATACCCGAATAACGGTTCAAGCGAAGGTTCGTAATGGCAGTCGGGTAATTGAAGTTTGCAATTTCTGCAAACAGGTAACCCAGCATGTGGTAGCCCGAATTGACTGCAATCGAGTAACGGTTTTCGATGTAGTGTTCCTTTTCGGCGCGGCCTTCAGGATTGAACTTCTGAATCTGCACCATGGAGCTACGAATCACCGCGTAAAGGTCCTGCAAGCGCAGCGGCACCTTTTCTTCTTCGGGGAACATTTCCTTCAGCTTTTCGAAATCCTTTTCGGCCTGGGCCAATTGCATTTCGAGTTCAGCCACACGATGTTTCTTGGCGTTGATCTTATCCAATTCTGCCTGAGCCGACTGGAGATCGCGTTCCAAGGATTCGCGCTGATAGGTAAACGGATCCCACATATAGTTATACACTAGATGTGCGGCCGCCATAATCAATAAGCACACGATTATGGCGTATACGTTTCGTTTGTCTTTAAGATCTATCTTACCCATTATCACCCTCCCCAAGGCCAAGGTCCCGCTTGAGGATTACCTTGATGGTGAAATTATAGGCTTCTTTCCCTTCCTGTTTCGAGGTCGAGATGGTCACCAGCGAAACCGACTCGATGCTCACCTGCTTCTCGAGTTTCACCATGTATTCGGCAACTTCCGAGAAGTCGTAAGTGACACCGCGCATTTCAAGATCGAATTCTCCCATCTGGTTGATGCTTGTGATCCACATGTTCGGCGGAAGCACAGACGAGATGTTTTCGAACAAAATAACCCAGCGTTTCTTGCTCACCTGAATAGACTTGAGTGCGTTGATCTTCGTGTTGATCACGCCCTGCTTCTGTTCGAGGTCGCTAATCTTGGAAAGCAGCGGACGTTCGCGTTCCACTTCTTCTTGAACGCGCGACAACTCTTGGCTGAGCCCGCTAATGGTTTCGTTAATATAGGTCTGCAACATGAGCACGGCGACAATTGCGACAATCAAGCCAACTGTCGGCCAAATAATGCGACGGTCCGTTATCCATGTAAAGTCTTTCTGCTTCTTGCGGTATTCCGGAGGAAGCAGGTTGATGGAAATGGCCAAGGCATTTCTTGTGGTTTCTTTTTTCGTAGACGCCATTAGAATTTCCTCATCGCCAAGCCCAACGCAGGGGCATAAATATTAGACAAGGCAATAGAAAGTCCGCCTTCGCCGAAAACCTTGGAATCACAAGGCACGAGCCTGAACGGGTTCACCGTGTCGGTTTCAATGCTTGCGTGTTCCGCGACAAATTCCCTTAGACCAGGGGCGGCGGCTCCGCCTCCGCCCAACAAGATTTTGTCGAGCGGTTTAGAATCTTCCGAAGACGAGAAGTAGCGGATACCGATATCGATCTGCGCCATCAGGTCCTCGTATGCCAGTCGGAGCGCTGCTTCGACTTCTGCTTCAGAGAAACCGTCCACCACGGACAGGTCACCCTTGCTTAAAATTTCATGACATTTTTCAGAATCAATGCCCAAGTTCATGCAGGTCTTGCTGATGACCATATCCAACGAACCACCGGCCATGGCACGCATCGAATGGAACTGGCCATCCTGAACAAAGGCAACACTCATCTTCTTTTCGCCGATATTGAAGATTGCGACGGTCTTGTCTTTTTCGGAGTCTTCTACCGTTGCTACGTAAGCATTTAGCAAGCCAAAAATATCGACATCCAGCGCTGACAGTTTGAGCCCGCGGCGATTAAAGAACTGCGCCCAGGAGTCCAAAAGAGCACTCTTTGCAGCCACCACGTTCACTTTGACGTCATCGCCTTCGCGAGAATAGATTTCGTAGTCGATCACGTTGTCCTGGTCATCGAAGGGAGGACGGGACTGGGCGGTCTGAAGAATAATAGCGGCTTCGTTTCCGTTTTTCGGGACCTTGACCGACACGCGATCCACCAGCACACCACCGGCGCCGGCTCCACAGTTCACCGAAGCGACAATTTCGCAGGAATCATCAATCGGATGGCGGATCAAGAGCTTTGCCATTGCTTCGGCAAGCAGTTCTGCACCATCCTTTTCGCGTTTACCGTCCTGATCGGTCGGGGCATCCCCTTCGCGCACCTGGATTTCACCGTTTACGATGCATCCATCCGGCACGCGTTCCAGGTCGGCATCCAAAACAATCTTGTTTCCGCTCGCGCCATGCAAGACCTTTACGTACTTGATGCTGTAATGGCCAACATCAATACCGACGGTCTCGCGCATGCCACGGATTTTAGAAATCAATCCTAAAGCCAAAGTTAACTCCGATTGTAAAACATTTCCTTACTAATTCTACCTTTATAAAAGGAGAATGTCAAGCGAAAAATTCATCTAAGTCATTGAAAATGAACTACTTAGACCTCTTTTACCCACTTTTTCGTCTCTTTTTTGGACTTGCTTAGCTCAAACAGATACTGAAGCACCCTTTCCTGGGTCCAACCGAACTTACCACGGAAAGAGGCTGTAAGGCAATAGTAATTGGGAAAATCTTGGTTTCTTTGGCCTAAATTGCGCAAAATCTCAATTTCCACGTCTTCGTCGCCGAAGCTCGGGAGCTCAAACTGGATGCGCATGTGCTGGCCCGGATAGCATTCTTTGGGCAGTCCAATCATGATACCGCCAGCGGAAAGGTCGAGCAAAGTCCCGTACAGGGTTTCACCGTTTTCGAACACGGCCGTTACAGGGAACGCGACCTGTTCACGAACCCAGCGACGCAGCTGACGCTTATCCAGGGATGCAGAATGAGGTAAAACAAAATTTGCAGAGTCGTCGAGACGGCGTATTGGAACCATGGTCGAATAAATGGCATCGTCCGGACGAGTCCAGCGAATGCGGATATTTCGGCCAACCATTGAACTTGCAGGACCATCGCTACCGTCGTAAGAGATTGCCCATTCCTTTTCGGTACGCCAGATAATTTCGGACCTCTTGATCAAGGTCCCGTTTTCAGGGATTATGTCAATTCGATCGCCCACATTAAACTGTCTTGTCGAATAGATTTCAGACAAAGGATTAGATGCCGTGAAGTTCATCTTGTTGCGCAAGCGCTCTACGGCTTCCACGGTTTCGTCACGGACACTGAAGACGTTGCGAACATCGTAGAACGTAGAAACAGCCTGTTCAAAAAGACCTGACGAATTCAGAATGGCATCCTTATTTTCAAAGGACGACATTCTGATTATTTTGTCTAAAGTCCTGATCTCTTTGTCAGAAAAACCGCGTTCCGATACCTGAGCATCAAACGTCTGGGTTCCAAACATTTCTTCGTGTTCACGACGACGGTTAATGCAATGGACTTCCCACAGGGCAAACAACGCAAAGAACAAAAAAACGATTATCGCCACCCACACCAGATAACGCGGGTCGGGCGGTAACTTGGGCGGCCATTCAGGCAGCCAAGCAGATAACCATTGTATTATTCCTTGCATCTAGAACCCTTAGAGTTTGGTCCACACACCGCTGACGAAGGTCGCCAGAATCGAGGACGGAAGAGTCTTGCCCAGCAACGGAGAGTTGCTCACGTGGCCAGCAAAATCCTTCTTGGAAACTTCGTGCGGTTTGTTCGGATCGAGAATCACGATATTCGACATCTTCTGATTGCCATCAAAAGCAGGCTTTGCTCCGACCAACTTTGCAGGAGCAAGCGACAGAAGTTCAATCGCGCGAGCCTCGCCCACTCGAGCGCTCAGATCCTTCCAAACGGCAGGGAGAGCGATTTCGAGAGAGAGTGCACCCGGCACGGAATCTTCAAAGTTCACTTCGGTATCTTGTCCAAGCACCGGCGTATGGTTCATGCTGATGGCATTCACCGTACCGTCTTCGATGCCTTTCCACAAAGCCTCGCGGTCAGCAGCAGAACGAATCGGAGGCAGAATGTGGTATGCGGAATCCAGAGTTTCCAAGCAAGAATCATCCAGAAGCAAGTGGTACAGACCGACATCGCACGTGACATCGATACCCTTCTTGCGGGCTTCGCGAACCAAGTCGAGCGTTTCGCCGCAAGTCACCTGCTTAAAGTGCACCGGCACCTGCAAGAAGCGGGCCATTTCAAGCACCGTATGGGCAGCAATGGTTTCTGCAATACGCGGAATGCCCTTCATGCCGAGCATGTCGGAGTAGGCGCCTTCATGAACGCAGCCATGCTTGCGCAGCGACTTGTCCATGGGCTGGAAGAAGAAACGTTTGCCCGTCATCTTGCCGTATTCCATGGCAAGACGAATAAAACGCGTCGTCGGAATCGCTTCACCGCCATCGCCAAAGCCGGCGACGGAATCGTCTTCGGCAAGTTCCATCATTTCGGCGAGGCTATCGGAACCGAAGCCCTTGCTGTAGGCGCCCAGGAACTTGATGTCGAAACGGTTAGCAAAGTTGTATTCCAAATCGGGAGAGTTCACGCGGAACTTCATTGCCGAAAGCTTGTCCGCATCGTCAATCGGATTGGCGGCACTTTCGTACAAGGCGCCGCAAAAACCGCCACGGTGCAAGGCATCGAGGCCGTCTGCAAACGTGTAGACGTCGTCGCGGAGCGGTTCCATAAAGTCAACGCCCAAGCCAAACAAGGCCGGCATTACCAAGGCGCCGTTGCAATCAAATTCTTCTGTCGCTAAGCCCTTTCCCTGTTCAAAAGCGACTTCGTTACGATCTTCAAAAGACTTGCCGTTCCAAACTTTCGCATTCTTGAGGACGAGATTCTTGATATTCAATTCCTTATGCATTTTCATTTGCACGACCTCCAGCCAAAAGGTAAAGCACCGCCATACGCACGGCAACGCCATTTGTCACCTGATCCAAAATCACGGAATGTTCACCGTCAGCGATATCGCTATCCAGTTCAACGCCTCGGTTGATCGGACCCGGGTGCATCAAGATGACCTTGTCCTTGGCTTCAGAAAGAACCTTCTCGGTAATGCCGAAGAAGTTGCGGTATTCGCGCATGCTCGGGAGGAGGGCGTCATCCATGCGTTCCTTTTGCAAGCGGAGCGCAATCACGGCATCGGCGTCTTCAACAGCCTTGTAGACATCGGTTTCCCAAGAGACGCTACCGGCGAGTTCCTTGTACTGCAGAAGTTCGGTATTGCGCGGCACCAGCGTGCTCGGACCACAAAGCGTCACGTGAGCACCCATGGTGGTCATGCCCCAGATGTTGCTGCGGGCCACGCGGCTGTGGCGGATATCACCAACGATTGCCACCTTCTTGCCTTCAAGCGTTCCCAGCTTTTCTTCGACCGTGAGCATGTCCAAGAGGGACTGCGTCGGATGTTCGTGGGCACCGTCACCGGCATTCACGATAATGGCGTTGCTGTGTTCGGCGAGGAACTTGGGCACCCCAGTCCCCTTGTGGCGGACCACCACGATATCGATTTTCATCGATTCGATATTGCGGAGCGTATCGACCAGCGTTTCGCCCTTCTTCACACTGGAGTTCGAGCTTGCAAAATTCACCGTGTCGGCAGAGAGGCGCTTTTCGGCCAGTTCAAAACTCGTGCGGGTGCGGGTACTGTTCTCGAAGAACAGGTTCACCACCGTCATGCCGCGAAGGCTCGGGACCTTCTTGACCGGGCGTTCCAAAATTTCACGGAACTGCTTGGCGTTATCCAAGATAGTACGAATATCGGACTTGGATACTCCCTGAAGTCCGAACAAATGCTTGATCTGAAGTGCGCTCACGTTATCCCTCCACCGCTACGAGGTATACAGAATTTTCTTTGTCAATCGGTTCAATTTGCACGCGGACTTCCTGGTCCTGTGCGGTCTCGACCGTAAGTCCTACGCAATCGGGCGCGATCGGAAGTTCACGATGGCCGCGGTCCACGAGCACGCAAAGGCGGATAGCCGCCGGACGTCCGAGGTCGAGGATTGCCTGCATGGCTGCACGCACCGAGCGACCCGTGTAGAGTACGTCATCCACGAGGATTACCGTCTTGCCTTCGACTGTGGCAGGCATTTCGGTAATGCGCATTTCGCTAGAACCCATGTGGGTGCGGTAATGGAAATCGTCGCGGTAGAAGGTCGCGTCGAGGCTTCCCATCGGGACAGTCTTGTTAAACTTTTGACTTAAGCGCTCGCAAATCTTTTTAGCGAGAGGGATTCCGCGGCTTGCCATGCCGAGCACCACCATGTCATCGGCAGTCGGATGCATCTTGGCAAGCTTTGCCGCCATTTCGTCGAGGGCGAATTCCATCGCCTGCGCAGACAGCAATTCTCTGATCTTTTTGCAGTTGTCTTTCATATCTATGTTAGTTAGCAGAACTTAGTTGGCAGTAGGCAGATATCTTTTAAGTTCTGCAGCGAAGCGAGCTAAGTTCTAAGTTCTTTTACCTGAATCTAGCATTTTTTGCCCTTTTTTGCCAAAATGTTTTCAAAAAACAGCCTCAATATTTGTATATATAAGAAAAGAATCATTAAACCCCGGCAGCGCCCTGTCGGGACATTAATAGGAGATTTTATGTTTAATCAGCTTGGCAAACCCGAAGCAGGCGAAACCATCGCCATCATGAAGACCAACCACGGCACCATGAAGCTGCGCATTTTCGAAGATATCGTTGGCGAATGCGCCACGAACTTCGTTGAACTCGCCAAGCAGGGCAAGTACGACGGCGCACCGTTCCACCGTATTATCAAGGACTTCATGATCCAGGGTGGCGACTTTACCCGTAGAAACGGCACGGGTGGCCATTCCGCCAAGGGCCCCGGCACCACGATCGGCGACAAGTACGATCCTCGCCTCACCCACATGCGCGGCGCCCTGAGCTGGGCCAAGACCGCCATGCCGAACTCCATCGGCAGCCAGTTCTTCATTGTCCACGGCGACAACGTGCACTTCTTGGACCACGACCAGGTTGGCCCCGGCCCCGCTGACGGTTACTCCGTATTCGGCCAGCTCTACGAAGGCTTCGAAGTCCTCGACGAAATCGCAGGCGTCAAGACTGACCGCCGCGACGCCCCGTACGAAGACGTGATTATCGAATCCGTGACCATCGAAAAGGCGTAGTTAGTTGGTAGAGCTTAGATAGATTGCCGAGCTTCGCTCACAATGACGCTATTCTAAGCTCTAAATTCTAAGTTCTAAGCTCTAAAGAGAAAAAAAATCATTTTTTTTCTCTTTGTCCCTTGACAAGTCAGATTAGTTCTTCTATATTTGGCTCGTCCTTCGGGGTTATAGCTCAGTTGGTAGAGCGCCTGCATGGCATGCAGGAGGTCAGGAGTTCGACTCTCCTTAGCTCCACTAGACAAGAACCGTTTGCTTAAGCAAACGGTTCTTTTTTTTGTATCACATAAAACCTGCAAAACAAACAACCTCGCCCGCTAGTTTGTAATAATTTTGTATTTTTGTGGTATGGATACTACAATCTTGAACAAACTCGCTAAAATCACCCGCAAGGGTATGTTCTTGGGCACAATGGCCGGCATTGCCTTAGTGCCTACCACCTTCGCCGCCGAATGCAACGAAAAGACCATGGATGCCTTCGCTTACGAAGACTGCATCAAGGCAAAATCCGGCGAAAAAGTATCTAACGACAACTTCGGCGCAAGCGCCGATGCGAACAAAGTCAATAACGCCGACGGCATGGCGGAAAAGAGAGTTCTCAAAGCAGACGAACCAACTTACCGCCCGTTCAACCGCGACGCTTACCTGACCTCGAGCTTTGGCGAGAACCGCGGCACGCGTTACCACGCAGGCTTTGACTACTCCACTCAAATGGAAGAAGGCTGGCCCATTTACGCGCCCGAAGACGGCAAAGTTGTAGAACTGCGAGTTTCCCCGTTCCACTACGGAAAGCTGATGCTCTTCAAGGGCAACAGCGGCAAGACCTGGGCATTCGCTCACCAGAGCAGCTTCGGCAAGCTTGACGACCAGATTATCAAGAAACAGTATGCATCCAAGAAGAACGACGTCACGATCAAGACAAATGCAAGCTACAAGAAGGGCGACACGCTGACCTTCTCGGGCAGCACCGGTATCGGAAACCCGCACTTGCATTTGGAAGTCCGCCTGGACAACGACCGTATCGTGAACCCCGTGCAGGCAGGCGTCGTGATTACCGATACCTTGGCCCCGCAGATTTTTGGCGTTGCCGTTTGGCAGGGCAACCACATGGCCATCACCAACCCCGAAGCATTGAACAAGGGTTGCGTCGAAACGCCGGTGAAAAACGAATTCAACTTGAGCATGGCCGTAAAGATTGCAGACTACAGCCGCGAACCCAAGGACAATCCGATGTCCGTACGTCGTCTTACAGTGTGGCGCTACGACGAAAAGATTTTTGAAGAAGTGCTCGACACCTTGCGCTACAGCAAGATGGCTCTGATTCGCGACCAGCTCCTGTGGGCCGAAGAAGCCGACACCGCTGGCGACTGGCACTTTGTGAACGCCAAGCTCGCTCCGCTTTCGACTTACACGATTGAAGCCGAAGACTATAGCGGCAACAAGGTCAGCAAGAAGTTCACGTTCCACCCGCGTTGCAAGAGCGACAAGCCCATGCAGCTGTACAAGGACCAGGCTTCCCCGCTGTTCACGTTCCTCAGCCGCCCGATGCTCGACTTGTTCCGTTGCAAGAACGGCATGAAGTTCACCGCCATGGCCGGTGACCAGATTATCGAAGAAGACATGTGTAAGGCATTCAAGCCCGCACCGATTACTATCGGCCGCCTCCTTGAAATCTACCCCGAAATGACCAGCATCCACTATACCGCTGACGCTCGTTCTACGGGCGATGGCGTCGGTGCAGATGCAAGCATTGAACTTTACGCCTTCAACCAGTACCAGAGAAGCGTCAATTGGTCTACCAAGCTTGGCAACGTGGGCATTACGCAGAAGCTCACCGGCATTCCGACGGGCCGCGACACCACCAAGAAGATTTTGGCCGTGACCCGCACGCATACCGACAGCCTGGATTATTTTGAATTCCACCCGAAGGGCATGCAGCTCGGCAACTGGACCGTCTGCATTGACAATCCGGAAAACAATCAACCGCTTTACTGGCTCGGCGAAACGACCCGCAACTGGTTCTACTTTAGCAAGCAGACCAAGGGCAAGAACCGTTGCGCTACCATGAACGAAATTCGCGACATCGCCAACATCGAAAACACCGAAGCGCCGACACTCGGATTCCCCTACTGGTCAGACATGATGATCAGCGGCGTCCGTCAGCCGGCCCTGAAGGTTCCGGTGCTGTTCAAGTATGCAGGCATTCCTGACGGCAACGCCATTACGGTGCAGGTCGGCAAGAAATGGGTTGCTGCCGAATACGATTCTGAACCTCGCGAAATCGTGATTGAAGGTGCCCAGCTCCCCGAAGAAGGAACCTTCACCATCAAGCTCGTGGACGAAGCCGGTCACAAGGCAAGCTATAACGTAGACATCCCCGAGATGTAACATGGCACGCCTGACCGAAGCTGAAGCATTAGACTTATTTTTAAACGCCCCGCTCGACGAACTCTGTGCCCACGCGAATGCCGAAAAGGAACGCAGGCACGGTAAGTCCGTGTATTGGGTGAACAATCGCCAGATCAACTACACCAACGTGTGCGTGTTGCACTGCAAGTTCTGCGCGTTCTCTAAAATCAAGAAAGATAGCCCCACCGCTTACGACTGGGACTACGACACCATTCGTAACAAGGCCGCCGAAGCCATTGCAGGCGGTGCGCGCGAACTGCATATTGTAGGCGGTTTGCATCCGGACCATCCGTTCGATTACTACATCGAAATGCTGCGCAAGTTGCGCGTGGAATTCCCGAAGGTAAACCTGAAAGCATTTACCGCCGTGGAGATTTGCCACTTCGCCAAAATTTCGGGACAGACTCCGCTGCAGATTATGAGCACGCTGAAAGAAGCAGGCCTTGACGCTCTGCCCGGTGGCGGTGCCGAAATCCTGGTGCAAGATGTTCGCGACCAAATTTGTCCGGGCAAGGAAACCGGCGAAGAATGGCTCGACGTTCACCGCGCGGCCCACAAGATTGGAATCCCGACGAATGCGACCATGCTGTTCGGGCATATCGAAAAGATTGAAGACCGCATCGCCCACATGAAGATGTTGCGCGACTTGCAGGACGAAGCTCCAGGCTTTTTCGCCTTCATTCCGCTGGTATACCATCCGGAACACAACGCGTTGCACAAGATTGTTCCGAACATTACCAGCGAAGAAGACATTCTGCGCACGGTCGCGGTCGCAAGACTTTTCCTCGACAACTTCCCGCACATCAAGGCATACTGGATTCAGATGGGAATCGAGACCGCAATGAAGGCGCTCCACGCCGGCGCATCGGATTTGGATGGAACGATTATCGAAGAGAAGATTACGCACGCCGCCGGCGCCACGGTTCCCGTGGGCATGAGTCCCGAGCGCATGAAGAGCCTTATCTTGAACGAAGGCTTGGAACCGGTCGAAAGAGATGCGTTGTACGAACGATTTTCTTAATTAGAAAAAATTCCCACCTACGCTGCAACGTGTAGTGTGAAGTGTGAAATGACTAATTGAAAATTTCGCATTCCACATCACACATTTCACATTACACACTGTATATTACTGTCTCGTAAGAGTCTTGTACTTGATGGGCTTCGGGTTGTCGGCATCTTCGCCGAGGCGCTTGCGACGATCGGCTTCGTATTCGCTCCAGTTGCCTTCGAACCACACCACCTTGGAATCGCCTTCGTAAGCGAGGATGTGCGTGGCGATGCGATCCAGGAACCAGCGGTCATGGGAGATAATCACGGCGCAGCCTGCGAACTTGAGAATTGCCTGTTCCAGGGCCTGCAGCGTTTCGATGTCGAGGTCGTTGGTCGGTTCGTCAAGGAAGAGCACGTTGCCCGGCTTCTGCAGGTTCTTGGCCATGAGCACGCGGTTGCGTTCACCGCCCGAAAGAGCCGTCAGTTTTTTCTGCTGGGCAGCACCGGTGAAGTTGAAGAGTCCGCAGTAGGCACGGCCATTCATCTTGCGGTCGCCCACCATAATTTCGTCGTTACCGCCGGTGATTTCTTCCCACACAGTCTTGGAATCGTCAAGGCTTTCGCGGCCCTGTTCCATACTGATGATTTCGACGGTTTCGCCAATTTTGAGCGTACCACCATCGGGCTTTTCCTGGCCCATAATCATCTTGAACAAAGTCGTCTTACCAGCACCGTTCGGACCGATAATGCCCACAATGCCCGAGCGCGGCAGACTGAAGTTCAAGTCGTCGAAGAGCACCTTGTCGCCAAAGGCCTTCTGCAGGTGTTCCGCCTGGATCACGATATCGCCCAAGCGCTTGCCGTTCGCGATATGAATCTGTGCCACCTTGATCTGTTCGCGAGAATCTTCAGCAAGCAAGTCTTCGTAAGCCTTCAAGCGGGCCTTGCTCTTGGCCTGACGAGCCTTCGGAGACGCCTTCACCCATTCCTGTTCGCGAGCGAGGCGTTTCTGACGGTCAGATTCGCCCTTTTCTTCGTTCTTCATGCGTTCAAGTTTCTGATCAAGCCACTGGGCGTAATTGCCTTCCCAAGGAATGCCGCGACCGCGGTCGATTTCCAGAATCCAATTCGTTACGTTGTCGAGGAAGTAACGGTCATGGGTCACCAAAATCACGGAGCCCTTGTATTCGCGGAGGTGGCGTTCGAGCCAGGCGACCGTTTCGGCATCCAAGTGGTTCGTCGGTTCGTCGAGCAGCAACAAATCCGGTTCTTCGAGGAGCAGGCGGCAGAGGGCCACACGGCGCTTTTCACCACCGGAAAGGTTCGTCACCGGCCAGTCGCCCGGCGGGCAACGGAGAGCGTCCATCGCGATTTCGATATTACGGTCGAGGCTCCACAAATCCTGCGCATCGATGATATCCTGGAGTTTCGCCTGTTCGTCGAGGAGCTTGTTCATCTCGTCGTCTTCCATGGGTTCGGCAAACTTCATGGAAATTTCGTTGAAGCGGTCGAGAATGGCCTGCTTCTTGGCCACAGCCTGCATCACGTTTTCCTTGACGGTCAGGTTCGGGTCCAGCTGCGGTTCCTGCGGCAGGTAGCCTGCGGTGCGGCCCGGTTCAATCCAAGCTTCGCCCTGGAATTCCTTGTCGATGCCAGCCATGATGCGCAGGAGCGTCGACTTACCGGCACCGTTCTGGCCGATGATACCAATCTTTGCGCCATAGTAGAAGCTCAAAGAAATGTCCTTCAGCACCTCCTTGTTAGGCGGATAGGACTTGGTCATCTTGTACATGTAGAAAACGAATTTTTCTGCTTTATTCTGTTCGGCCATATGAACTCACTTCAATTTTGTTTATTCTAAACAAATATAACAAAAATGTTTGCTATACTTATCCACATGAAGTTGTTCTTCACCATTATCATGTGCCTCGTGCTTACCGTTTTCGCACGCGCCGCAGACAGCACGGCCGTTTCTAGCGATTCAGCGGATAACGACAACTTCCAGCGATTCTCAGTACTACCCTTTGGCGCCTACACCGAAGAAACCAAAATCCAGTACGGCGCGGTATTCGTCTTGTTCTTCAGGCCGTTCCAAGAAGGCGACAACATTTCTTCGCTG
>JAEEGJ010015479.1_pt1 | contig 17778 bp, 14 predicted proteins | sample 8958761 | NCBI WGS metagenome assembly JAEEGJ01 (sample SAMN16246546, study PRJNA631951) | gut metagenome | biome: gut microbiome; feature: rumen; material: RS-attached | host: Bos | place: Iran: Karaj | collected 2018-10
CCGACTTCACCGAGGATGGGCGCGACTACTGGGAGCACTACCACTATGTGGTGGAGCCTGGACAGGTGTTGTTGCGCATCGATAAGTATCTCGTGGAACGCATCAAGGGCACTAGCCGCAACCGCGTACAGAATGCTGCCGAGGCACAATGCATCCGCGTGAACGGACGCCCTGTCAAGAGCAACTATCGCGTGCATCCTGGCGACGTCATCAGCGTGGTGATGGACCGTCCCCGCTATGAATGTGAAATCGTCGCCCAGGATATCCCGTTGAACATCGTCTATGAAGACGCCAGCCTGATGGTCGTCAACAAGCCAGCGGGCATGGTGGTCCACCCCGGGCACGGCAACTTCGACGGCACGCTAGTCAACGCCCTGGCCTGGCACTTCAAGGACAACCCTGACTATGACGTGACTGACCCGCGCCTGGGTCTCGTTCACCGCATCGACAAGGACACCAGTGGCCTGTTGGTTATCGCCAAGACGCCCAACGCCAAGACCTCACTCGGAGCCCAATTCTTCAAGAAGAGCACCAAGCGACAGTACATTGCTGTGGTGTGGGGCGAAATGAAAGAACTTGACGGGACTGTAACGGGCAATATCGGGCGCGACCCGCGCGACCGTGTGCTGATGAAGGTTTTCCCTGACGGCGACCAAGGCAAACACGCCGTCACCCACTGGCACACTGTCGAGAACCTGGCCCACGTGGCCGTCGTGCGTTGCCAGTTGGAGACGGGCCGCACCCACCAGATACGTGTACACATGAAACACATCGGCCACCCGCTGTTCAACGATGCCCGCTACGGCGGCGACCAGATCCTGCGCGGCAACCGCTCATCCAGCTATGCCCAGTTCATCCACAACTGCTTCGAGCTGTGCCCCCGCCAGGCCCTGCACGCCAAGACCCTCGGTTTTGTCCACCCCGAGACCGGCCAGCAGATGGACTTCGACAGCGACCTCCCCGCCGACATGGCCGCCCTCATCACCAAGTGGGAAGACTACGCCCGCAACCTCGCCAACAAGTAAAAAAATGGGGATATCCGCCATTTTTTATAAAAAATTTTGGGGGTCAGCAGATATTTTCCCCTGCAAAATGACCCTTAGGTCGTATTTTAAGAACAACGGTTGGTTTTTCCTCTTAAACAAGGTAAACCAACCGTGTATGTCATGAAAAGACGATATATTATTCTTTATCAATCAAGTCTTGCAGTTGCTTTATAATCTCCATATCTCTGGCGCGTACCGAGCCAGGTTTATTGGTTACGTATATCAAGTATACCAATACAACAAACGCGATAGCCAATAACACATGTTCAAAGCCGATTGTGGTGGTTCTAAAATAATTCACAAATTTCACTCCAAACAATGCAAACCAAAGAACAAGACAAAATATGGTGAAGATTCGGCTTTTCTTTCCAAAGTAATGCAATAACTCACTAGGTTTGTCTATTTTTTCTATTTTCTTTTTATACCAATAACTGTACAGAACCAGCCATCCCGCCATACACACAAGAGTTATAGCAAAGATGGAACTGAAGAAATTTGCATCATCAAATAAAATTGTCCCACCGCAGATGAGGTCGATGAACAATGCAATTATAATGATGAGGATGATAATTCCACCGTAGAAATCGACACGTGCTCTTGAGATACACTTGCGTTTGATCTTCTCAAACAATTCATCTCGGTTCAAGTTATCTAATTCTTTTGTTTCCATATTGCCTCGTATCTATCGGTTAATTTATGTCACTCTTTCTCATCTACCATGTCGCAAAGTTCTTGTTATTTATTGATAAACTCCAGGACTTGCTGTGCGATTGCCTTCATTCCTTTTACCGTGGGATGATTGAGTTTTTTGTCAATATCCTTGAGCTCGATATATGGAATGCTGTAATGACTGCAGATCACCTTAGTTGATTCTACAATTTCTTTTCGCAACTCGCTATTAATGATGAATAAGATTTTGACGTTGGGATACCTCTCCTTTGCCTGCTGGAGCAAGTAAGCCAATGCAGGACGATAGGTATAGAAATCCGCCTGAGTAAAATGATCATATTGATACTCGCCCAGTTCTGCCCCCGCCCAGTCGTCGTTGGTACCGCCAAAGATGAAAATCACATCAGGGCTGCCAAGGCGCGGTAATCGGGTGATAAATGACCGGGCACTGTAATCCTGATTATCATATCCGTGGTAGCTGACTGTGGCACCGCTGTAGGAGTCATTCTTCTCAATGAGGCAACCCGCCTGATTGATGACCTGCCACCACCACGTCTGGGTCACATTGTCCACATCGGTTCTGGATGTGTCGACTGGAGTGTAGTACCAGGCTTCGTTACCTTCAGGTATATACCCTTGAAAAGTCGAGTAAGAGTCACCCAAAACTGAAACACGAGGTCGATTCTGTGCGCAGACTAACAGCGGAATCAACAGCGCAAAAAGCAATGATAAGAGGTTCTTTTTCATAATCTGTTATTTATAAAAACGACCTGATACATAGTATTTCGCATGTTTACAGCGACTTGATATCTCCTGAGCTTTCGGGCATCTGGTAACGGGTACCGGTGTCCTTGCTGATTTGTTCACGGAACTGCTGGTCATAGCCTGGTGTAGTATAGCGCCCTGGAACGACGACACCATCCTTTGATGGCTTCATGATCTGGTCGTTGTGCTTGACGGCGATGAGGCGGAAAAGCTTGTCCCAACGTTGCATCATGCGGGCGGTGTAGGCAGCACTCTTGCTGGTGAGGTAGCTGACGCGCTCACGCTTGGTGAGTGGCTCTACGTCTTTCAACACCTGTGCCTGATCGGCGGCGTAGAAGTCCTCCAGCTCCTGCTGCGCCTCACGCAGGTCACCTATCATGACGCTATAGCGCGGATAAATCATGTTGGCCACCAGATTGTTCAACCAGAAAGCGCTATGCTCGCTGAACTCGTTGCTCACGTTGTTCTCACGGCGGAAGGCTTCGGGCACCTCAATCACGCAGCAATATACAGGCACGTAGGCTATCATGTTGGCATCGTCACAGTTGAAGTACATGATGCCGCCCACGTCATCGGGGAGCCAGTTGCGAAGCTGTGACACCAGCGTGAAGCCCGACTGCGGGGTGCCGATGGCACGCTCACGGAAGTAGTTCTTTCCGTCGACTTCCCAGTTCATGGGCAGCGGGCGGTAAGGTGAGCTCCAGGGGCCCGCACTCACGTCGGCTGTCATATCCAGCGGAGTGCCCTCGTAATGGTCGCGCATGTCATTCATGATGTCACGCACCGACAACTTTCTCTCGGGCTTGATGTAGAGCGGCAGATGGTCGCAAACGTCATGCTGGCCGTTGATGTAGGGCAGGTACTTGTCCATCTCGGCCTGGTCGTAGTGGTGACGGAAGAAACTCCACACGCGGGCATCGGCATAGCGCACCGAGGAGAACGAGATAGGGCAATAGGCATCGCGGAAGCTGAAGTCCTCATCCTTGCCACTGTAGTAGCCCTTCTCGCGTGCAAAGGAGATCACGTCCTTGGCATACAGGCAGTTCTTGCGATCCTTCAACGGGAACTGGCGTATGCGGGACAGATTGGCATGGGCACAGATGCAGTCGTCAGGGATGCGAACGGCTACCCACACGGCACCTATCACGCCCGGGCCCTTGCCCACGATTTCGAGAATCCAAGCCTCGTTCTTGTCACACACGGTGATCGTCTCTCCCGTGCTGCAGTAACCATACTCCTGCACGAGGTCGGTCATGATGATGATGGCCTCACGGGCCGTAGCGGCACGCTCCAGTCCCAAATGCATCATGGTGAAATAGTCGAGCAAGCCATCAGGGTTCTGCAGTTCCAAGCGGCCGTCGAAGGTGGTTTCCACAATGCTCACCTGCTTCTCGTTGATAAAGCCGATGACGTCATAGGTGTACTCCACTTGAGGCACATAGCCTCTCACGGGTCCCCGCCCCCACTCACGGATAGCAATCATCTCGCCCTTCTCATGCCTGCCGCCTGGAGTGCGCGACAGGGAACCAGCAAAGCCATAGCCATCACAATTGTAGGTACAGATCACGGAGCCATCGACCGAGGCAGCCTTGCCAACGATCAGGTTGGTACACGCCCATGACGGAGCGACTGACAGCGCCAACGTCGCCACGAGCAAACAGAGAAATCGTTTCGGTTTCATATCATTCCCATTTGTCATTTTTCTTTAGCGACAAAGGTAGCGATTATTTCGCTAAACACTTCATTTTCTTTTAGATTTTGTGAGTTGGATAAATCGTTCTCGCTCGACAATGCTCATGCAAGCATGGCATTGCCCTAATTCAACATGATTTCGTTGATAATAAATCCTGATAATCAACGTATCAAGACAGTAGAGACGCAAAAATCTTGCGTCTCTACTGACCTTGGAGCTGCTATGAGGTTGATAGAGTTCTCCAAGTTTATTTAAAAACCAAGCCCGATGTCTTGAAAAGAGACATCGTCAACTACTGGGCGAGCCGTAGCCCGCGAGCTCCATCTAAGTAAAAAGGATAGTCTGCATCACGATATGACACACGACAAGAAGCGGGGTCGCTGGTGCTCCAAAAGCCGCCACGAATGACACGAGCAACACCACTTGCCGGGCCAGTAGGATTGGTTTGTGCTGCTGCAGTGTAATCACCCCAGAAGTCGTTACACCACTCTTGGACATTTCCCGACATATCATACACGCCTAATTCGTTCGCCTTTTTAGAGCCTACGGCATGAGTGATGGATCCGCAATTCATCCAGTACCAAGCGACCTCGTCAACGTTATTGCTGCCCGAATATTTATAGCGCTTACTCTTGTTGCCGCCACGCGCAGCAAACTCCCACTCCGCCTCGGTTGGCAATCGGAATTGCTTGCCCGTCATCTGGTTCAATTTTGTGATGAATTCCTGGCATGCATCCCATGTAACCATTTCTACAGGAAGATTCAGATCACCGGTTTTGAAAAAGCTGGGATTGGTGCCCATCACAGCTACCCACAGCGCCTGCGACACCTCGGTTTCGCCAATGCTGAACGAAGATAGTGTCACTTGGTGGGCAGGCTTCTCATTATCTGCTGCATCACTGCCTTGTTCGACGGTTGCGCCCATAGTGAATGTGCCGCCAACGACTTTGACCATTTTGAAAGACACTCCCTTTACTGTAATTGTCTCGGTGGCGGACGGTGTCGGTTCATCACCACCCAGGATGATGTTAATAATTGCGTTCACGTCGGCGATATTGACCTCCTTGTCACCATTCACATCGGCTGCCGCTTCATCACCATGACCGTCCAAGATGATGCCAATGACGACATTCACATCGGCGATGTTGACTTCGCCATCGCCATTGACATCGCCAATGACATCGCTCACGCGTGAGATAATGATGTGATCGGCAAAATTATCATCCCCATAGGCGATGTAATAGCCATAATCACCATACTCGCTTTCGTCATGCACGATATAGGCATCCGCGGGATAGGTAATGGCGCAGTTCCTCAAGGTAATGCCTTCACCGATTCTCGCTACACCCCCGTGGATGTCCGCTTTCACATGGTCAAAGGTAAGCGCACACAGCACGCCGTCTCCGTTATTGCCGACACTATTGGCCGCATCCAAAGTGATGTCCCTGATGGTCAGACGTGTACACACGAGAAAAATGCCACGCAAGATGCTGGAAATAACGAGGCGGCCATCACCTTGTATCGTCACATTTTTACTGTCATAGCCATCCAATGACATGGCAACAAAACCCGTTGAGCGCAGTCTGCATTCACCGTGAATCACAATGGTCGCATTTTCTGTAACACGGATAGGGGAAATGTAATCGTAGGGCGTCTCGCTGCTGTATTCCACTCTGGCATTGTCCAGGGTGAGCGTGCGACTGGATTCGTTCCATGTGACCGTGCCGCTCTTGATGAATGGACAATCGAAATTCCCTTTATCATCGGGGAACACGCCGCAAACGCTGATTTCGGCAACAGCGGTAAGTGTTGCTACAAGTGACAGGAATAATAAGAATAACTTTTTCATATCGTTTTGTTCTAATTGGTTAATAGGCGAAATAATACTCAACTCTTCATCATGGCTCTCCATCAAGGCGATAAGAATTCTTAAAGGTGCAAAGATAACGTTTTTCACTGGTAAATACAATTTTTTTTGCAACGAAACAGCAGTTGGCCTTGCACGGTCAGGGCCAACTGCTGTTTTGTTGCCTTGTAGAGTCTCAACAGGAAGAATAGGCACCTGCCTATCGGTCATCCTGGTGCGACAAGAGCACTATGGTCGCCTCTGTCACTTCTGGGTGAGGGTACCGAGCATCTCCACCAGGATGTCGATTGCCTCGTTGGCACGGCTAATCGGGCTCTGGATTGATCCCGAGAAACCTTCCGGCTCCTTGGTGATTGTCACGAACCACACGACTACGGTTTGCGTGCCGTCGTCCTCATCGGTCTCTATCGAGCGCACGAGCGCATAGTCGTCTTTCACCAGTTTCTGGTCCACCTTGTGGCCGTTGCTCGTTTTCATGTACTCCCAATTGTCGGCGGCCATTTGCAACTGATCCTTCATCGGACCCCGCTCATTGAAAGTGACATCGAAACAGATCTCACCGTCCTCTGTAGCCACGTTCACGCAATCATCACTTTCATAGGTCACCTCCCAGTCGGCAGGATAATTGATCGTGAAGACCTCATTCTCGTAGGTTTTAAAGTCGGTAGCCGTCGAAACGAGGCTCACCATCAATGCCATCAGCAAAATCGTCAATATTTTCTTCATAATTAAAAAGGATTATATAATTAAAGTACAAAGATAGATAATATTCCCCATAAATACCTCGTTTTCTCTCTCTTTTCGCAGTATAGTCTGCAAATACCGGGTTCATGCCCCACGCAAAGCCCCCAAAAAGGAAAACAATAAATACAACAAATACAAAGGGCATCCGCACCCTGAGTCCCACGCTAAGACGCCAAGCCGCTAAGATTTTAAAAGTCTGCGAATTAAACGAATTAAACGAAGGCGTTCGTCCTCCAGTTGGCAGGATTGCGAATGCCATCATTATAATCCCTATAATCCGCCGACAAAATAAAGAATGCGGATGCAATTAGTTTCATTCGTTAAATTCGCAGACAGCAATAATTCGCCGACGACCTAAAATCTTCGCGTCTTTGCGCCTTAGCGTGAGGTCGAGTCGCGGAAAAGTTGCACACGTGTTCTCGCGAAATAAAACAAAAAAATTTGGTTTTTTGTTTGCCACTGTGTTCGGCTTGCACTATCTTTGTAGGTTGACAAGAGCTGAATCAAAAACCGAGAGGTGTCACCAAGTGCCTCTACAATACTTAACCACTATGATAGAGAACGAGAACATACCCATCCCAATTGAGTATCAGGACATCTGCCCGATTCCTGACAAGGACTTCCAGACGGCGATGACCATTCTGGTGCAGGAGCCCGGCTTCCAGAAAATCGTGGCGATGGCATTGCCCAACTACAAGTATTCCGAGTTCAAGCACGTGCTGCTGAGCATCAACTCCAAGCACGAGTTCCAGGTCAAGGTGATGAAGCCCTTTATCGAGGGCCTGATGGCCAAGACAGGCACTACACTCACCACCAGCGGCAAGGAGAACCTGGACAAGGAGGTGCCTTACACCTTTGTCACCAACCACCGCGACATCGTGCTCGACTCGGCACAGCTGAGCTACCTGCTCATCAAGGGTGGCCGCGACGCGTGCGAAATCGCCATCGGCAACAACCTGCTCATCTATGACTGGATCACCAAGCTGGTGCGCATGAACAAGAGCTTTATCGTGAAGCGCAACCTGGGCCGCATCCAGACGCTGACGGCCGCCGTGCAGCTCTCGGGCTACATGCACTTTGCCGTGGAGCAGAAGCGTGCCTCGCTGTGGATTGCCCAGCGTGAGGGCCGCTGCAAGGACAGCAACGACCGCACCCAGGAGAGCCTGATCAAGATGCTGGCCTACGGCAACCGCGACAAGTCGTTCATCGAGAGCCTCAAGGAACTGAACATCGCTCCCATCTCGATCAGCTATGAGTATGATCCCAACGACTACCTCAAGGCCAAGGAATTCCTGTGCAAGAGCAAGAATCCCAACTGGCGCAAGGCTCCCGAGGATGACCTCATCAGCATGAAGACGGGCATCATCGGCCACAAGGGCGAGGTGCACTATGCCTTCACGCCCTGCATCAACGAGGAGCTGGACAAGATTCCCGAGGGTCTGGACAAATTCCTGGAGGTGGACCGCGTGTGCGCCATCATCGACCACGCCATCCATCAGAACTACAAGATCTACAAGACCAACTACATCGCCCACGACATCCTGTACGATGACAAGCACTTTGCCGACAAATACACTCAGGAGGAACGCGAGGCGTTCGAGCAGTACCTGTCGAGCCAGATCGACAAGACCGAGGGCATGAAGTTGAGCGAGGCCGACCGCTTCTACATGTACAACAAGATGTTGCAGATGTACAGCAACCCGCTCTCCAACTACCTGGAGGCCACGAAATAGGCGAGCATGCAGAGACGCAAAATCTTGCGTCTCTACATGCGAAAGGCGAACCGAGACGCAAGATTTTGCGTCTCTACAACAACCACTGAAAATGAAGATTCACTGGGTCGGACTTATCGTCATGGCGGTGCTTTGCATCGCCATGGACGTTTACATCTGCCGCCGCCTGAGCCGCAACGGCTACCGCGTGGCAACGTGGTTCAACGCCCTGCTGGCCCTCCTGGCAGCGGTGCTGGTCATCGCCATCGGCGTGCTGCCCATGTCGAGCGCGGCGATGTCCAACGGCACCTTTGTCACCTGCCAGTATATGCTCTACACCTTCTTTGCCCTGCTGGCGCCCAAAGCGCTGGGCATGGCGGTCTATGGCATCGGGCGGTGGATGAAACGGCGCTGGGCGGCCTTGTGTTCCTTCATTGTGGCTGCGCTGGTGTTCGGCGTGATGTGGTGGGGGGCTATTGTCACTCCTGGCACCCTCGAGGTGAAAGAGGTGGAACTGGAATTTGCCAACCTGCCTGACGCTTTCGACGGCTACCGCATCGTGCAGTGGAGCGATGCCCACCTGGGCACCTATAACGGGCACACCGCCATCGTCGAGAAACAGATCCAGGCCATCAATGCACTGAAGGCCGACATGATCTGCTTCACGGGCGACCTGGTGAGCCGCGAGACCTGCGAGGCCCTGCCCTACCGCGACCTGTTGGCCAGCCTGCATGCGCCCGACGGCGTATTCTCGGTGCTGGGCAACCACGACTATGACGACTATGTGACCTGGGACGACGAGAAAGCCAAAATGGCCGACCGCAAGGCCCTGTGCGACCTGCAGACTGCTGCCGGCTGGCGGCTGCTCAACAACGACCATGCCGTCATCAGGCGCGGCAAGGACCAGATCGTCATCATCGGCACCGAAAACTTCGGCGACCACATCGGCGACAAGCGAGGCAACATCACCAGCGCCTATAGCGGCGCCCGTGACGGCAACTTCAAGATCGAGCTGCAGCACAACCCCTACGCCTGGCGCGCCAACACGCTCACCAACAGCAATGTTGACCTGATGCTGGCGGGCCACACCCATGCCTGGCAGTTCATGATCAAGCTGGGCAACTGGCGCTGGTCACCGGCTGCCATGCGCTATCCCGAGTGGGGCGGAGCCTACAGCGAGGGCAACCGCTGGCTCTATGTCAACATCGGCACGGGCATGGTGGGACCGCCCATGCGCATCGGCGCCACCCCCGAAATCACCGTCATCACGCTGAAGAAGAAGTCTTAGTTTCTAGTTTCTAGTCCCTAGTTTTTAGTCCCTAGTTTCTAGTTTTTAGTTTTTAGTTAGGATGACTGGCAAGTTTAGTATAAATCGTGTAATTCGTAGTTAAGATATGGCCAACAAACTATCGACGCTCATTTCCCAAGAGCTCAACATACCCATCAACCAGGTTGCAGGCACCGTCAGCCTGCTTGACGACGGCGCGACCATCCCGTTCATCAGCCGTTACCGCAAGGAGGTCACCGGCAACCTCGATGATTTCTCCATCCAGTCCATCGACCAGCGGCTGCGCTATTACCGCGAGCTGGAGAAACGCCGTGCCACCATCCTCAAGACCATCGAGGCGCAAGACAAACTCACGCCCGAACTGGCCGACCGCATCAACAACTGCTGGGATGCCACCACCCTGGAGGATATCTATCTGCCTTATAAGCCCAAGCGCAAGACCCGCGCCGAAGCCGCCCGCCAGTTGGGCCTGGAACCGTTGGCCAAGATCATCATGTCACAGCGCGGCGGGGACATCGAGAGCAGGGCACGCCAGTTTGTCGACGGCGACAAGGTGCCCGATACCGATGCGGCCATTGCCGGAGCACAGGACATCATCGCCGAGTGGGTGAGCGAGAACGAGGCGGTGCGCAATGCCGTCCGTCGCGGCTTCAGGTATGACGCGCGCCTGGTGTCCCACTTCGTCAAGGGCAAGGAGATTGAAGGCCGCAACTACGAGAACTACTACGAGTACTCGATGCCGCTCAAGCGCGTCTCGTCCCACCAGCTGCTGGCCATTCGCCGCGGCGAGAAAGAGGGCTTCCTCAAGGTGGGCATCGAGATCAACGACGACCGCACGCTCGACAACATCGCACGCATCGTGGTCAAGGGTAATGGAGAAGCGTCACAACTGGTCGAGGAGGCTGCCGAGGACAGCTTCAAGCGCCTGATTAAGCCGTCCATCGAGACGGAATTTGCCTCGGCCGCCAAGGAGAAGGCCGACGACGAGGCCATCGAGACGTTTGCCCAAAACGTGCGCCAACTGCTGTTTGCCCCGCCGTTGGGACGTAAACGCGTGCTGGCCGTTGACCCGGGATTCCGCACGGGCTGCAAGGTGGTATGCCTTGACGAACAGGGCAACCTGTTGCACAACGATGTCATCTACCCCACCGCGCCCCACAACGACATCGAGGGCGCGACCAAGAAGATACACTCGCTCACCGAAGCCTACAAAATCGACGCCATCGCCCTGGGCAACGGCACGGCAAGCCGTGAGACCGAGCGGTTCCTGAAGCGCATCCGCTATCGCAGGCCCATCGACGTGTTTGTCGTGAGCGAGAACGGCGCGTCGATCTACAGCGCCAGCAAAATCGCCCGTGACGAGTTCCCCGACAAGGACGTGACCGTGCGCGGAGCCGTTTCCATCGGGCGCCGGTTGCTCGACCCGCTGGCCGAACTGGTGAAGATTGACCCCAAGTCCATCGGTGTGGGCCAGTACCAGCACGATGTGGACCAGACGAGGCTCAAAGAGGCCTTGGACTTCACCGTGCAGAGTTGCGTGAACAGCGTGGGTGTGAACGTGAACACGGCCTCTAAGGAGCTGTTGACCTATATCGCCGGCTTGGGACCCACTTTGGCCCAAAACATCGTGGATTACCGCGCCGCCAACGGCCATTTCACGTCCCGGCAGCAACTGTTGAAGGTGCCGAAACTGGGACCCAAGACGTTTGAACAGTCGGCCGGCTTCCTGCGTGTGCCCGAGAGCGACAATCCGCTGGACAACAGCGCCGTCCACCCTGAGCGTTATGCCTTGGTGCAGCGCATGGCACGCGACTGCGGATGCAGCATCGCCGACCTGATCAAGGACAAGGCCCAACGCGAAAAAATCGACCTGCAGCGCTACCTGTCACAGGACGTGGGAGAACCCACCCTGCGTGACATCATGAGCGAGCTGGAGAAACCGGGCCGCGACCCGCGCTCGACGGTGCAGGTGTGGGAATTTGACGAGAACGTCAACGACATCAAGGACCTGCGCGAGGGCATGGAACTGAACGGCATTGTGACCAACGTGACGCAGTTTGGCGCCTTCGTTGACCTGGGCATCCACAAAGACGGCCTCGTGCACGTTTCCCAAATGCCCCAACGCGGACTGCCCCCCGCCCGCCAAGTCCACGTCCACCAGCACGTCCGCGTCGTTGTCACCAGCATCGACATGGAACGCGGCCGCATCGCCCTCTCGATGAAGAGCATCGACCAACCAAAGTAAATTCTAACTACGAATTTCACGAACCTTTAGATCGGCGAAACCAATTGAACTAATTGGCATCCGCATTCGATTATTACAAATTTGACAAGTCATTAACAAGGACTTAACTACGTATAGCATAGCATTTCCAAGTCATTAAGGAACTGTGCAGCATTGCCGTTGTCGTGGTGCAGGCAGATTATTTCCCATACTTTTCCTAAGCGCCATTGTGGACTTGATGCGTAAAAATATGCCCTCGTTCCCATACTTCCGAAACTAAACACTTACAAACTTCTCGACCCGCCAAAATTTGCAAACAAAAAAGTGACAAATGGATATTGGTTCTAAAAAATAATGTATCTTTGTCATTATTAACCCAAACAACTAAATATGACAATAACTATCTCGAAAAAACATCTAATTATTGCTATTTCAGTATTAGCTCTAATTGGTATATCATTTGTTGGTCACCATTTCTACTCAATATCTCAATATGAGAAAAACGCAAAAGAGTTCAAAGCTCGTGTAACAACTTTACAAGTGCCCATGGCATACGTTCTTGATGATTATCAAAAGAACTGGCGTTCGGCAATTTTTGATCATCAAGCAATAGATCAAATTGGTGTTTCAACATATTGTAGTGATTTTAGTGATGCTATTAATTGGCGAATGATTGCTAATAAAACCTCAATCCGTTTTATTGAAACATATTTTTATGATTTAGAAAGACTCATGAAGAAAATGGATAATCCACCTAGCAAATATGAAAAAGTTCAAGAAAAATTCATGAGTATTTATAATAAAATGTACAAATTAAAATCTCAATGTAAGTCACCAGATGGGTCATTGCAGTCATTTACAAATGAGATAAATTCATTATACAGTGACATTAAAACTGAAATGAATGAAACTGATTTAACAATATCAGTAGAAACCTCCATGTTAAGAGAATACCTCGAAGATTATAATCGACAATTTGAGCTTGTCTTAAAAGCAGGAGTATAATTTCTATTGTCTTTTACACATAGAGGCGGTTACCGTACCTTTGCAGTACGATAACCGTCTTTTATCATGATACACGAAAAAGAAACAACTAACATCGACTTGATGGTTCCTGTTTCTTGGAAAAAGTTAAATGAGAGATAGTTGTGCTATGTGTTCGGGGTAATTCCGAAAAAATGCTGCAAAATACTTGCAAATTTGAGGATTTGTCTCTAATTTTGCATTGAAAATGCGGAGTTGTACTCCCGATTCTATAAGAAAATGCGGAGTTATACTCCCGATTTTCAAGTTTTTTAAAGAATTATGATACGCCGATTTTCCAAGATTGAAGATGTCCGTTATGGGAGCGTGTTCTTGTTCGGAGCACGCCAGACGGGGAAGACGACTCTGTTGTTGTCTCTGTTTCCTGACAGCCGTTTCTATGACATGTTAGAAAATGACACTTATGAGCGGCTAAGGCGTAACCCGTCGTTGTTACGGCAAGAATTGCAGGACTGTGAGCCAGGAGAAATCGTGATTATCGACGAAATCCAGCTGATTCCGGAATTACTCAATGAGGTGCATTGGCTCATCACCCGCAAGGATATCCATTTCATCCTGAGCGGGTCAAGCGCTCGCAAGCTGAAACGCAAAGGTGTAAACACGCTCGGCGGACGCGCTGTAAGAAACGTACTCTATCCTCTGGTCAGTTCTGAGGTACCTGAATTTGATCTAATTAAAGCGGTAAATCGTGGCATGATACCGACCCATTATCTGGCACCAGATGACCGACAACTGCAAAAACGATTGCAAGCCTATATCTCAGTATATTTGAAGGAAGAAATCGCGGCCGAGGCTTTAGTACGCCGATTGCCGTCATTCACGCGCTTTATGGAGGTTGCGGCACTCACCGATGGCGAAATGGTGAATTACAGGAACGTAGCTCAGGATTGCGGTGTAGATGCCAAGACGGTAAAGGAATATTTCAATATTTTAGAACAGACACTCGTCGGATACATTGTGCCGGCTTTCAGCCGTACCATCAAACGAAGAATCAATCAAGCTCCGCGTTTTTATTACTTTGACGTGGCTCTGCCTAATTATCTGCTGAACCGCAATAATATGCTACCTGGCAGCGAAGATTTCGGCCATGCATTTGAGCATTTGCTCATGCAGGAAATAATTGCCTATTTGGGGTATCACGATATCGATAACGCTCTATCCTATTGGCATACATACACAGGATATGAAGTCGATGCCGTATTAGGTGACGCCCAGGTAGCTATTGAGTTCAAATCAAGTCAGGAAGTGCAGTCAAAGCATCTGCGAGGGCTCAAAGCGTTTAAGGAAGAACATCCAGATGCCCGTTTGATTATTGTCTCACTAGACAAACAACCTCGCACTTTCCACGACGTGGAAGTGATGCCTGCCATCCATTTCCTCAAAACGTTGTGGCAAGGAAATATTTTTAATGGATGATATTCAATCAGATAAATGAACTAAAGACAACGATAGAATAATGGAAAAGGAAGAGAAGCAAGAATTGAGTGCTGCAATGAAGGTGTGCCGCGTGGTGGGTATCGTGCTGGTGCTGGCAGCGATAGCTTATGTCATCTGGCCTGGTGATTTTGACAGCAAGGGTCTTGTGGGCTATGTGGACGATTTCATGGTGTTCATGGCGGCCTTCACGTTTGCCCACGGCAGTTTCCAGCGTCCCGAGCGGCGTTACATCCGCCGTCAGCTTTACATGCTCTCGTCACTGTTTGCCCTGCTGGGGCTGTGCTGGATCATCCTGCTCGCCTTCATCAAGTAGCGGTCTGTTATAGCTGGCCAATAAGCCATCACTTGTCATCGTAGTGGCCTTCAACCGAAATGACCAGAACTGTAACCACATCATCGTAAATGTCATAGATGATGCGGTCTTGCCCTGACAAACGACGGGAGTAGGTAATCCCGTTTCCACCCTTTAATGGCTCAGGGTGGCCTGTTCCCGTCTTGGGATGCTCCTCAAGTTCGGGAAGTAGCCGATACAGCTTTTTGAATGAAGTGGAATTCGACTTCTTCCACTTCTTGATCACTTTTTGAGCTTCGTCAGAGAAGTGAATGCGGTAACTCATAGTTCATCCATCCATTGCTGGGCAGCAGCAGCATTTTCAAACTCCAATGTACTGCCAGCACGGTACTCTTGACGGGCTTTGTCAATTTTCTCAGCAAGTTGAGGGGTGATTTCCAACTCACCATCCTCCACAACCACAATGGTGTAGATTTTGCAACCACGACGCACCAAAACTCTCTCTCCCTGATCGACCCGGTCGAGTGATGCAGCCAAATTACTCCTAAAGTCTCTAATTGTTAACGTAGTCATATCTGTCATTTTTTTGCAAAGATAGTATGACTTGATCAATTATCCAAGAAAATGTGTACAAAAATGTGTACACATCTCTAAAAAACACTTGCACAGATTAAAATAGAGTGACCATTAGTGACTAGAGAGATAGCGGCGAAGGGGGCGGTCGTAGAAGCGCCAGCATAGCCAGGCCAGCAGGATGCAAGCAACAGGCAGTGCGATGGCTACGGGCCATACGTCATTCATTTTGACGATGGGCACAAGGTTACCGTCGAAGCCGATGTGGGCGTAGAACAGATACATCAACGGATAGTGGACAGCATAGAGCGGATAACTCAATTCGCCCAAAAAGCGGCTTACACGCCTTGTGGCTGCACCCACAGTGAATTGCGAAGCGCCCAGCCAAACCAGACTCGGGAAGACGAGAATGACACACAGGACATCGTACAGGCCGTTTTGCCACGGCGCCATTTCGCTAAAAGCGAGTGGAGGACACCCCACCACAAAAATGATGACAGCGCAGCTCCAAAAGGCGCCATGCGCCCTTTTTAAAGGCTTGAACACTCTAGCCATGAGCATACCCAACGAATAAGGGAACAGCATGCGCACCAGACCCGTCCACAGGCCGCCATCCACCATCGACCATCCCACGCCCAAATAGCCGTCATGAACGGCTATACCGGTGAGAAGGACGCCTGAAACGGCTGCAACCGCTGCCAGCCAACGGGTGGACAAGCGACGCAACAACAGAGCATAAAGAATATTGCCGATATATTCAAAGAACAGCGACCACGAGGGCCCATTCAAGGGAAACAGCTCGCCATTGCCGCGCACATCGGCTGCTGCACCGGGCCACAACGGCAACATTAACATTCCCATCAACATGGCTACCATGACCCACCCAGCCGAAACATGTGAGCCGTCCCAGCGGACACTCCCCTGCAGGAAGAAGCACAGGACACCGATGAGGGCACCCATAATGACCATGGGATGCAAGCGGATGAGACGGCGCTTGAAGAAATGCCCTACAGTGAGCCCCTCATTCCAGCGGCTGTCATAGGCATAACCAATGACAAAGCCCGACAGCACAAAAAAGAAATCCACGGCCAGATAGCCGTGAGGAACAGGCGTCCAGTCAAAGCACTCAAACACATGATATACAATAACAAGCAGGGCTGCGACGCCGCGCAGCCCGTCCAGTATGTCATAATGTGGTTTAGCCTCGAATTGACGCATGGGGAGAATCACACGGGAACGACCAGCATCGGGGTATCGGTCTGGAACAGCACGCGGTGGGCGATGCTGGGATTGAACAGGCGCGAGAAGATGCTGGACTTCTTGTTGGGAACGGCGATGAGCTGGATACCCTCGTCCTTGATGAACTGGGCAACGTTGTCCACAAACGCCTTGGTGCCAATACGCTTGGTCTTGAAGGTGCACTCGGGATAATGCTCACGGCAGTACTGTGCCAGCTGCTGCAGGGACTGATCGACCAGGCGACGTTCTTTCTTATCGACCACAGGGATGATGGTGACTTCCACACCACGCATGTTGAACAGGCGGGCGAAACGGTCAAACGAAATCATGTCCTGCTGGATGAGGTTGGAGAAGAACACCACCCGCGTGATGTCGGCAAGGCCGATGTCGGGCATGCCGATGGGAACAGTGAAAATGGGGAACTTGCAGGCATCCATCACCTCGCCAGCCACGCTGCCGATGAGGTTTTGACGGCGACGGTTGGTGCCGCTGGTGCCCATGACGATGAGCGACACGTCATACTTTTGGGCATAGTGCAGAATCTGCTCCTCGGGAATGCCCTCGCTCACCTTGGTCTCGATTTTCACCTTGGGGAGTTCGCCAGCAGCGATTTTGTCCATCAGCACCTGCTTGAATTCGTCCATGCATTGATGCGCATTCTTCTTGATGCTCTTGAAATTATCCTCAGGACTCTCGTAGCGGTCGCTGCCAAAGGGCAACGACATCGTGTGGCGCTCATTGATGTAACTGTGCAACAATACCACACGGCCACGGCTGCGGCGGGCATATTCCATGCCCAGCTTGACCGACTTGAGCGAGTATTTGCCAAAATCAACGGGCAGCAGCACACAGCGCTTGTCGCTGGTCGCGGTCTCGGGCGACTCGATGATCTGCAGTGCCTGAGGCAAATCGCGCTCGCGTATGCGCACACGCACGCCCGACGCCAAGACTTTCTCGTCGAGGTTGACATTGTGCAGCTTCACCTCGATGCCCTCTTCCTCAAGGGTATTCTTCAGGTCCACAGCGCGGTCAAACGTGTGGATGGCGACGGTTATCAGCCGGTTCGGGTCGTTATTGTTCTTGTTACAGTCCATAGCCGTGGAGAGTTAAATGATTAGACTTCTTTTTCCAGAATATCAAGTGCCATATCCAGTATCTGAGGGTCGTCAAGTACCACAAGCCCTC
>JAEEGJ010015481.1_pt1 | contig 17777 bp, 15 predicted proteins | sample 8958761 | NCBI WGS metagenome assembly JAEEGJ01 (sample SAMN16246546, study PRJNA631951) | gut metagenome | biome: gut microbiome; feature: rumen; material: RS-attached | host: Bos | place: Iran: Karaj | collected 2018-10
TTCTTGATATAATGGTAGGGCCAAATCCCTCTTGGAACATTTCCAAGGCTCTTGCCCACTCTTCTTCTGTGTGTTTCTTATACATGAAAACCCCGAAAGTTGTGTCCAACTTTCGGGGTTCACATCAAAATGCGGGGACTAGTTATTGAAAAACTTTGTTTGTGATTGTGCTAGTGCTTGTTTTTGCGCGGAGAAATTGCAATGAATATGAGCACGCTGACAAGCAATAGGAACGGATAGAACATATAGGGGATGAGGTCGAAAGCGCTGATGTTTGCTCCCGGGATTGCCGTAGAAATTGCCGCGAGTGCTACGAGCATCTGAGCTCCGTAAGGCAAAATTCCTTGCACCACGCAGCTGAATATGTCTAGAAGCGAAGCTGTCTTTTTCGGCGAGATTCTGTATTCGTCGCCCATCTGCTTTGCGATTGGGCCTGCCATCACAATAGCAACCGTGTTGTTTGCCGTTGCGATGTCGAGTGCGCTCACCAAGAGGCCAACGCCCACTTGACCGCTACGGTGTCCCTTGAAAACTTTATGGATAAAGTCTAATAGCGCCGCAAAACCGCCGTGAATGCGGATGAGCCCGCACAAGGCGCTCACCAAAACTGCCACGAGAATCGTCTCGTACATTCCTGAAATGCCGTTCCCGATGTTCTGCAAAAGGCCAATCATGTCAAGCGTGCCGGAACCCACCATAATGATGGAGGCTGCGACAATGCCGATGAGCAAAACCGCAAAAACGTTGATGCCCGTGAGCGCGAGCGCAAGCACGAGAACGTAAGGAATAAGTTGTACGAGATTGTAGGAATTTTCTGCAACCATATTTGCCTTGGTCACAAAGGAAATTGCCGTGATGATGATAATTGCGAGAAGTGCCGCCGGAGCTGCCACCAAAAAGTTCACGCGGAACTTGTCCTTCATTTTGCAGCCCTGTGTAGACGTTGCCGCAATTGTCGTATCCGAAATAAAGCTCAAGTTGTCGCCGAACATCGCGCCGCCAATCACCGTCGCCACGCAAAACGGAACGCCAAAGCCTGCCATCTGTGCAACCTCAACCGCAATCGGGGAGACCACAGCAATCGTGCCAACAGATGTACCCATCGCCGTAGAGACAAACGCCGCGACAACGAATAGCACCACCACTGCGAACTGCGCCGGAATAAAATCCAAGAGCAAGTATGCTGCCGCCGAAGCGCTTGAACGCCCGAGAATCCCCGCGAAAATGCCCGCGCAAAGGAAAATCAGGATCATCAAGAAAATATTGCGGTCGCCAAGTGCGCCTGCCATCACATTCATCTTGTGGTCAAAATTCAGCTTGCGGTTCTGTACGCAAGCCACGAAAATCGCCACCAAGAATGCTGCGACAATCGGGATGTTGTAAAATCCCATCGGGATCTTGAGGACATATTCAAATGTGATGCCGAGTCCCAGATAAAGTACTAGGAAAACGGCGATAGGCAAAAGGGCAATCGGGTTGCCCTTGATCTTTTCTTGAGAGTTTTCGTTTTGCATGACGTGAAAGATAGAAAAGTGGGGCATAAATATTTGCTTTTTCGGGTAACGTCAACTTCACAAGGGTATCCTTCTTCTCTTTGCAAAGTAAAATGCCGATAGTCGTTTTTTCGAAATCCTGCTTTACATAACGATCATAGTAGTATACGTACATTTGCATTTGGCCGATATTTTATTGAACAACGATTCCACTGCTATTGTAGGGACATTCTCTTTATTTTTAGCCATATTAGCCTCCATGTGGTCACAATTTGTGACCGGTTGATACTCCACTCTTCATTTGCTCCTGTCGGGTATACAGTTCTTCGAACATGCTACGATAAACCTCAATGTCATCCAGTTGAACAATAGTCGTAATCTTATTGCCGGCGTCCTTACTAGAAGCCCCGCAATGGTACAGCTTTTCGCTTTTGGTCTTGATATCGATTAGAATGTATCGGTCGTGGAACTTGTGCGCAGCAGAAATTTTGTCAATCGAAATGCCCGGCATCGCAGCACGAAAATCGTTGAGCATATCGTCTGTTATGCGGGTGTATTGGTCACTCGCAATCAAGATGGAAACGCCTTTGTGCGCATTTCTGAGCAAATTCAACGTCTTGATGTCAACATAGTTATCGACAATCAACAGCGTTTTCTTCGCCATGCCGTAAATCTGTGCGTAGGCGACATCGGCTTCCAACTTCTGTCCATTCAGAATTAAGAAGTGCTTGTAAGTCGATGGATCGACGAAATTTTCCATGACCATCTGGAGGTCCATATTGATTTTTCCCAAATCACTCCGAATGTCGCGAACTTCGCCGGAAAGTTCCTTTACTTCGGCAGAAACCACTGCAATTTCATGTGTATTTTGAGCAGTCTGCGCAGCAATCTGGGCGATTCCCGCAGTTCCGAGCAGTTGCTGATTTTCTGCAACGATATAGTCTTTCATCTGCTTAAAAAGACGAATGAGAGCCATACTCTGTTGTATCGCTAAATCGCCTTTCAATACGGTCATGAGCATGTAAATACCTTGTTCCGTAAAAACAAAGGGATAGGAGCGGTTCATTGTGCTGATATTTGCGGTGCAATTTTTGCATCGCAATTCTTCAACTTCCCTTTTGGACAATTGGAACCGGAAATCCTCCGCAAAACGCTCAATATTATTCTTGACTTGCCGGTTAAAAGCTCCGGTACTATACCCATAAATTTCGGCTAAATCGGCATCAAGCATGACCTTGACCCCTCGGATGGTATAAATACGCGATTTGAGCAAGTTCTCGTCTATCAGGGACATTTCTGATTTGACTGGCGCAACAGTCACATTTTTTGTGTTCTTGGTCATTTTGCCTCCATGTGGTCACGATTTGTGGCCGGTTGATGTTAGAGGCGTCCCCTAATTCTGAAATTACAGAATAAAAAAAGACGCGATTCTCCAATTGACAGAGAATCACGTGCTACATTAATGTACCTAAAATCAAAAAAGTTGGCTAGGGGTGCAAGAAAATTTTACAAGATAAATTAGGTTTGCTGTTTTTGCTTCTTAATTCACGGACTCAATACTCCCGTCTATATACGGGTAGTAGGCCACTCGCAGAGAGGGGGGGGACCGACATATTTCGGGCGTATAAATTGTATACAAGGAACCATCAAAATGGAACAAATTTCAACATGGAGGTAATATGTCCGGCGGAGCTTTTGAATACCACGAAATGTATATTGAAGAAATCGCAGAGTGCATTAGGAATATATATGTAAAACAGAAAGACAAAAAGTGGGTTGCATGGGCGCGGAACGAAGACATGTATTTCGCCCCACATTCAAAGGAAGTCCTAGCAGTGTACAAGAAAGCCTATAAAGCCCTGCGTGTAGCGCATATCTATGCAAAGGCGGTTGACTACCTAGAAGCGGGTGACTACAGCGATGAGGACTTTTTATCGAATGTCAACATGCAACATGAAAATTTGGATAAAGAATTAAAATCGGGGCTGGAAAACATTGATGGAAGCGAAATCAGCCCTGACGGATATGAGTTGCCAAGAATATATTGGGAAAATTCGGATAAAGCATAAGCGTTCCCCGGCGCGCGCGCCGGGTCGGGCTATATTACAAGGGCTCACTATCCCTAACACATAGTGCGCGCCTTTTACGACATGCAAACAATTTCTCAGAAAAAACTAAGACATAAGAGTTAACAATTCAGCGATATCGTCTTGATATTGTTTTGGTTGCTTTTCCATCCAAGGTTTAAATCTCTCAATAATATCTCGGATTACAATTCCAAGACTTTCTTCTAATAGATTCTTATCAATACGTTCTTTTTTTAACGAAAGCCTAATGTAATCAAAAAAATTGAAAACAAGCACGACAGATTCCCTTAACCCTTCGTCACTTGAGATTTTTTCTCGAATATCATCTGGAGACAGTTTATTTTTGTTGTCTTTGATTACCCTTGTAAATTTTCTTGCAATCAGTAATGACGGATCGTCCCATCTTTGAAGTAAGCACATTGTGTTTTCGACAATCTGTCTTCCATCCTCAATTTCTTTTTGTAATGTTTGTAACATTGATTGCGTTGCGGACAAATATGCAGGCAATATAACACCCAGGCTACCTAATACCAACAATTCAATTTTTACCACATCTGTTAATGGCGACGGTCTGCCCTGATCTATTGCAACCTCCCATTCTTGTATACCCATCCCAATCATTAGCAAAACATAAAGAACAACGATTCCCCAAAAGAAACGCCATCTGTATTTCAAGATTATCTGCATAAAACATCCTATGTTAAGAGTTTAACTTCATTTTATTAATCTTGACGCATAATTTATATTAGCACTCAAGCATTTTCAATAAAGTAAGTTTTTTGTATATATATATTTTTAAATAAGACTTTTTTTCACTTCATCAGCAGCCCATGTAAATTGCTGTCAAACATACACATTCAGACAGGACCGTGTTTTAGCAGCATCAGATTCACCCTAAAACGCGACCTCACAAATAATTGTCATTCTGGCCTATAAACGGTACATAAAAACGCAAGCGAGAGCATTCACTCCATCCCAGGTAAACAATAACCCTAACGTGAATGCAATATAAAACCTACAGTACCTATCAAATTATGTAAAAAACAAACAACCTAGCCTTTGCCTTAAGGCGATAAAACTACAAAACGCTTTACTTTTATCAACATGGCTCCACCCCAAATATTAGATATAATCGAATCACTAAAAAAAAATTATAATTTACACAATCATTAAAATCATTTCACATTCTTTGAAAACATCGGCATATTGACAACACCACAAAAAAGAATTATAATGATTTTTAATCACAATTCAGGAAAAAAAACATGAGCGCAATAAGTATAATTACCACTCCAGACGCAAATGAGGTATGGTCCGGCATCGCAGGACACTTCGACTCCTTAGGTCAAATAATAAATGAGTTTGTCGACAACAGCATTTCCAATTTCGACAAAAATAATACCCGACAAAAAAACATTCTAATTACATTAAAAGAGCAACCTATCAAAAACAGCGTTCTGGTAATAATTGAAGATACTGGGACAGGTATAAAGAACCTAAATTCCTGTTTTACATTAGGTTGCCGAAAAGCCGCAGAAACTCCTCTTAACGAACATGGTTTCGGATTAAAACACGCGCTGGCGTCAGCAAACCCCGAAAATGACTCTTGGGACATTTATACAAGGACAGAAGAAGATTTACACAATCATAAATTCGTCAAAATATCCGCACCTTATTCTTTTTCAGAATTTCATGCCGAAGAATACGAAACAAAAGAAACCGAATGGACAGGAACATATTCTACAAGCGGAACAATCGTATCCTTTGAATGTTCCCGAGCAATGTTTCAAACTCTCGCAAGGGGAATAAAAGGAGGTTTATCGGACTTTAAAAAAATTGCAGCGTTACTTTATGAAGATTTAGCTTTTGTATACTCTGGAATTATTAAAAGTGGAAGAGCATCCATTTCTCTCGAAGTCATTCCTGCAGATGGCGAAAAAACATTTATAACAATTGGCGCTTTAGAACCCGACTGGATAAAGCAAGTTCCTCCAGGAGAAGGAACAGATTCTCGAAATTTAGGCAATGGAGACGTCACCATCGAATATAGTTTTGGCATTATACAATCCAAAGACAGCAACGACAACTACGAATTCACTAATTCAAAAACAAAAAAATACTACCAAACAAACATGTCTTCTTCCGGTGTTGAGATTAGAATAAACGGGAGAATGATTTGTTATAATTTATTTAAAGAAATATGGGGAATAGAAAAACACAACTCATACAACAGTTTTCTCGCCATAATAAATCTCATAACGAACGATTCCAAAGCATTACCTAAAACTCGCACTTCAAAAAATGGATTACGAGAAGGGGATCCTCAACTTGAAGAGCTTTTTGAATGGATTCGAGAAATGCTCCCTATCCCAGAGCGAGATGCCAAGTATGCAGATCACGAAACAGATTTATTCAACATGCTTTGCTCTCAGAAAAACAGTTTCAACCCAGACCCAAACAAAATAATAACAACAGAACGAAAAGTTTTTCTATCTTCCGGAAACTCCAAAGACGCCGTTCGAATAGATTTATTTGAAAAAACCATGGGACAAATAACCATATACGAAGGGAAAATCGACCAAACAACAAGTAAAGATGTATATCAACTTCGCATGTATTGGGACGGATTAGTCTTTGACCGAATTACTCCTACTACCGGCATTCTAGTATCCGCAAGGCACCCCGAATCCGTGCGAAATATGATTGCATTAGTAAATACAATGAAGGATTGCAATGGGAATAATTATAATTTGATTTGCAAAACCTGGAAAGATTTAAACATTCAATACACAACAAAAAAAACTGATTCAAAACATGAAACGAAGAAAAAGGGTTCCTAGCGAATCCTTTTTTTTAATCTTTCATCTTTTTCGCATACAATTCTCAGCACATACTCTCGATTCAGCCAATAGCACATTTTCTTAACTTGAACGCCTTGCGCGCCTTCTGTGGTATCAGCGGCGTTCTGCGCTTTTGGGCGAATGTGGCAAACAGGATTTTCAGACGCCTTTATAAAATGTTCGTAGTTGCCATTGGCAACTTTTTCACGAGTATCATTCCAAAGAACCATTCCCTGTTCCAAATCTTTTACGGGCATCGTCCAAAACATCACTTTCTCTAATCGAACTTGCTTATCATCCTTTACTGCGGGCTTTCTGAAAATGATGAACAAGAATCGTTGCGTAAACATTCCATATAAAGCGGAGTCTTCCCAATCTGTTTCCTGAACAATTTCTTTGTAATTGACATTTGGAAAAGACATTGCTTCTTTTAAATTTCCATTAGCTTCAAGACGGATTGTTTTAATAGCGATTTCCGCCTTTTCAAACTCCGCAATTTTCTTAGCTTTAACGCCAAGTATCGCACGGCATACATTATATGCCATCGATTTACTTTGACCAAACTGAACACCAAGAACGTCTTCTATTTCGGCAATCGTCTTGCCGTAGTATTTTGCAAATTTTCTTTCGATTAGTTGCTCAAATGTTTCAGCTTGATTATAGTCCGTAATACTTCGGACAACACTTTCCACATCACCTTGTGCTTTTAAAATTTTTCTCTTTTGAGCATCACTGATGAAAACATCATTGCACATTTCGGAATGTGCGAGTGAATCTAAAATTATAGTGTTAACGTATTTCGATTTGATGGAATAAGCTCTCTGAGGCGCCAAATTTGTTGAATTTGGTTGGCGACGCATCTCGGCACCAGCACGAGATCCTTTTGTACACGCGGCAAGATAAAGGGTATCTCCTTCAGACAATTCGTGCGCTTTACCTGCAATAATCTTATTATGGATTATAGTCCAGTCATCTTGAATAATTTTTAAATCAGTTTCTGGGAAATTCCATAACCGAATGATTTTAAAAATTAAATCAAACGGAACTTTTCCTTCTTCATGCAAATAGAACATTAAAAGCAGAAGACTATTCTTTTTCCAAAAGCTACTTGTTGCAAAAGTCTTTGAGGCTTCCTCAATGTAATCAATCACATTAAGAACCAGTCGTTCTTTAGAAAGCATGCTCCCGTCAGAGACACGCTTTAGTGGAGTACATTTTAATTCTACACCAGCTTCTTTGAAATCCGGCTCTGACTTAGAATTTGGTTCGTATTGAAAGTGATACTTTTCGACGGCGTTACCTAAGCCGCCTTTTCCGGTTTGAACCTGTCTCGCCTCAGCATGCAAACTCCACAAGGACTTCCCGAGTAATCTTTGTGCATACTCAAGAATGGATTCCTTCGATGTTTTATCATATGGCAAAACAGATTCATCCATATCAAATCCACTGTTCTAATACTCGTCCGATATTTTCAACAATCCCGGTAACAAGCGCATTTCCCATTAAAAAAGCACGACGTAAATTGCTAGCGCCTTCTGTATGATTGTCAGGGAACATATTCAAGCGTTCGAGTTCAACAGGAACCAATCTGCGATAACGACCAGATTTTGTTTTTATAACATGCTTGAAGCGAGATGGTCCTTTGCCGCCTTCGCCGGTAATAATCGTGCGAGAAGGTTTGTCCAGAAAATCGGGGAATGCCATCGGACCTTCGCTATAATTGTATTCGAATCCTTCAGCCGTTTTCCTCTTTTCCGATTTTCCACCTTTCAAGTATTCCCATTTCGGCAGTTCTTTTTCGTCAATAAAGAACTCTTCAGGAACATCCTTTTCATCTACCAACAATTCTCCGAGAGTTAATACTTTTCCAGAATAATCAGCATCCACATCGAATGTGCAGACTTTACGGTTGGACATGAAACCGGCAGAGAAAAAAGGAGAATTTTTTTGTCCTTTATTGAATTCTTCTGTAACTTTGACTAAGTCGCCTTCTATCAAAAACTCATTTTCTTTTGTTTTTTTAGAAGTTTTGCATTTCAACGCCTGAGCAATTATTCCATCGTTCAAAATCCACTGTTCAGAATCTATTTTGAGGCTCGCTTTTGCGAGCTTTGTTCCTTCTTTGTACGCAACGATGTATGTTCTACGACGACGTTGTGGCATTCCGTAATCAGCAGCATTCACAATACGCCATTCTACAGAATATCCAAGATCAGAAAGCGAAGCCAAGATAATCGCAAAATCACGGCCTCGTTGTTTTACAGGCGACTTTAAAAGACGATCGACATTTTCAAGGAATAGATATTTTGGCGGATTTTTGCTATCGCGAAGAATGCGATGAATTTGCCACCAAAGAACGCCCTTCTTACCTTCAATACCACCAGAGCGTTTCAATGTTGAAGCGACCGAATAGTCCTGGCACGGAAAGCCGCCAACAAGAAGATGGCCTGGTTTAATATCGTCTACAGGAACAGTCGCGATATCAACATTAGAATGCCCTTCTACACCAAATCTTTTTTGATAAATTACAGAAGCATCTTGTGTTTTTGTGGAGGGTTCCCATTGACTATTCCAAACTGTTTTGTAACGGCCTGATGCTCGTTCAAGACCAATTCGAAAACCACCAACTCCGGCAAAAAGTTCAATTACACGAATATCACCCGTTTTTGTCTGAACGGCATCATTAAAAAGATTGCATTGGGCCGCATCAGCACAGTATTTTGCAATCGGTTCGCAAAGATGTTGAGATATAATCTTTGCAGGCTTTTTCTGTCCCATTTAAACGTTCCTTTTCTTTGAACACAAAAATAAATAAAAAAGATGTCACAGAAGTGACACCAGTTTAGCCATAAAAAGAAAAACCGGCCTTTGGGGACCGGTTCTTTAAAAAAAGGGACCTTTTATTTTAGCGAAGATACCTCAGCTTCGGAGAGTTTCGTTATTTTAGCGACCTTTTCTATTGAAACTCCCTCAGCAAGCATGTTCCTTGCCATTTCTCGAATATTGTCAGATACGCGCTCATTAATCTTCGCGTTAATTTCATCGGCGAATTCCTCAAAAATGCCAGGAACCATGGCGTTGTGATCATATTCCTTGTGGTACATTTTCTGATATTCCTCGAATTCTTCTTTGCTGAATTTAGATACTTTCGAACTTTCCGTCAATTGTTCGAATTTACGTTCGTTCAATTCTTCAGGAAGTTCCTTAAGGCTGTTCAGATAACGAAAAAAGAATAACCATTTGCTAATATTGTCGGATTTTTTTTCGATGAAAAAGGGAACCTTTGAAAGTTCAATAACAGTGTAATTATAGGAATCTATAAATTGTTCTCCTGTATCTAAATCAACGCAGGTTGCACGATGAATAGCTCGTGAATCTCCAAAAACAGGACTCTGCGTAAACGCGATAACGTAGGTCGGCTTTACATCGTAATCCCAGTCTTTTCCAGGTTCAGCCTGGTTGGCGACCATTTCACTAGCATAAAATGCAAGACGTTTTAGGAAGTTTTTCATTTGTCGAATTTGAACTTCAATCTCGATAAGATTCCCCATATCGTCTTTGCAATGAAGATCGAATATGGCCGTACGAGATTCTTTACTTCCGCTCAAGTTCTTCACAATATTTCGAGTCCATACGCTTTTTATTGGACGCTTGAGCTGAGGCTTCAGAAGATCATTTAGCAGGTTTACAAGATTTTCTCGACTAGTTGCTTTATCCGGGTCAAACGCTTTCTTGAAGGCAAGGTCTACAAGCAAACTAGCGAACGGGCTTATTTCGCCAGGCTTCACAATACAGTCTTTAAGAGACTTATATTCTTTCATTTTTTCTCCTTCCCCACAGACATGCGAAAACAGTGGGGCGTTAAAGTTTAATGACTGCTTATATGAGCAGTCATTTTCAATATAGGTAATAAATCGCGACTTGTCAATAGATGTAAAGAAATAACATGAATGTGTTCCGTTTAAACGAACGTTTTTCAGAAACATTTTAAGGTTATTTATGGCTCTCCCTAGTTATCTTGAAGAAGCTTTTGAAACCGCATTTTGGAACACAAATGTTGAATCTAACTCTATTTACAAACCGAAATTTATAGCTAATGAAGCCAACAATACCATGTTGGCTTTTTTGGAAAAGAATTTTCATGAATGTCAGCAGTTTGTTATAAGCGTAGCTTTCATCAACACTGCGGGATTAGATCTGCTAAAACAGACTTTGAAAACGCTTAACGAAAAGAAAATTCCTGGAAAGATTTTAACAACAGATTATTTGACTTTTACGGACCCAAAAGCTTTAGAAGTGTTAATGGGTTTTGACAATATTGAACTTAAAATGTTTTGCTGTGGAAAAAACAGTAGGGGGTTCCATACAAAAGGGTATCTCTTTTTTAAGGATAATATTGTGAGTATTTCTATAGGTAGTTCGAATTTAACTCGAACTGCCATTCTAGAAAATAAGGAATGGAACACTAGCTTTACATCATCGGGTGATGGCGAAATGTACCACCACATTATTGATGATTTCAATGCTCTATGGAATAGTGAAAATTCTCATACAATTGATGAACAGACTCTAGAAGAGTATCGTACGCTCTACATTGAACGCAAAAGGTTAGATGAAGAAAAAAAACGCATTTTAAGTTCTTCAAAGGTTATATCCATTGAGCAGATAAAGCTTGAACCAAATGAAATGCAGGCCAAGTTTATAGAGCAGTTAAATATAATACGTAAAAATGGAGGAAGGCGAGCTTTACTTATTTCTGCAACAGGTACAGGAAAAACATACGCAGCTGCATTCGCGTTGCGGGATATGAAACCGCGAAGAGCGTTGTTTCTTGTTCATCGTGAAATTATTTTAAAACAAGCGATAAAATCATTTAAAAATGTTTTTGGAGAAACTCAAACATTCGGTCTTTTGGCAGGAAGTACAAACGAATCCGACAGAGATTATGTTTTTGCGACAATGCAAACAATGGCTAACCATTACATTGATTTTGCAAAAGATACTTTTGATGTAATTGTAGTTGATGAAGCTCATCGCGCTGGAGCTAACAGCTATCAAAAAATGATGGACTATTTTACACCAAAGTTTTGGTTAGGCATGACTGCGTCTCCTGATAGACCTGATGGTTTTGATGTTTACAAGGCTTTCAATTATAACATCGCTCATGAAATTCGATTACAGGAAGCAATGCGTTTAAAGCTCCTATGTCCATTTAATTATTACGGAATTACTGATATATATGTGGATGGACAGAAAAAGGAAAATCGTGATTTTTCAAATTTAGTTTGCGATAATCGAGTTGATTATGTGATTAAGGAAGCTAAATATTTCGGACATAGCGGAAACCGTTTAAAAGGTCTTGTTTTTTGCAGTAGTGTAAAAGAAGCTGATGAGTTGTCAAGAAAATTTGCAGAACGAGGTAATTTCCGTACAGCGGCGTTGCACAGCAAATTAAATGTGAAAGATATTGAAGCTACAAAAGAAGCCGTTATTAGACAGTTGGAAACTGATGATTATGACAATGGGCTAGATTACATTTTCACTTATGATATGTTCAACGAAGGTGTTGACATCCCTCAAGTAAATCAGGTCATCATGTTAAGACCTACAGAATCCTCAATTGTTTTTATACAGCAACTTGGTCGTGGTTTAAGAAAAGCCGATGGAAAAGAGTATTTGACAGTTCTTGATTTTATCGGTAATTACAGTAATGATTATCTAATTGCAGTTGCGCTATCGGGAGATAGAACATTCAATAAAGACAACATGCGTCGTTTCCTCCAAAATGGATCAAATATCCTTCCTGGTGGTTCTACGATCCACTTTGATGAAATTGCCAAAGATAGAATCTTTAGAGCAATCGATAAAATCACAAATATTTCAACCATTATAAAAAATAGCTATCAGACGTTGAAATTCAGGCTTGGTCGAATCCCAACTCTTATAGATTTCTGGAAAAGTGGTGAAGTTGATCCTCTTTTAATTCTTGAAAAATATGAAAGCTATTACAGTTTCTTAAAAATAGTGGAACCTGATAATAAATTTGCAGGTACTTTAAGCGAACAAGAAAATAATCTATTGAAGTATCTTTCGGTCATCCTTCCAAAGGGAATGTTGATCGAGGCTTCTAAAGTACTAAGTATTTTGTTGAATAATGGTGAAACCGATTTACACTCAAATATCTGTGAAAGCACCTTGTCTATTCTTAAAGGTTCTTTTTTAAGAAAAACATTCTACAAAGACAAACAAAAAAAAGTTGTAGATACGGAAAAAACGAATTCAGATTGGAAAAATAATGTCTGTTTGATTCAAATAGATAATGATAAAATTATACCAACTAACGTGTTTTCTAGAGCTCTTTCAAAAGAATCCTTTAAAACAAATGTTAGAGATTTAATCGAATTGAGTTTGTCAAGATACAATGATATCTATAAACCGCAATTGACGAAAAATAATCCATTTGCTCTTTATGAAAAGTATTCTCGTCAGGATGTATCTTTGCTTTTGAAAGCGGAAAAAGATGAATCTTCTACAATGTATGGAAAGTGGCGTCAAAATAGAGATGTGTGTATTTTTGTAACATATCACAAAGCCGAGGCAGGAGAAGAAAAAGAATATCTCGATGGGAAACCGAACTATGCAGATGAATTTGTTAATGATGAAATATTTTTATGGGATACCAAAATTGGTCAAGATGAAAATAGCAGTTACATGGATAGCGTAGAATCGGCTGCTCATAAGCATCTTTTTGTAAAGAAGAGCGATGGTGAAGGCTTTGATTTTTATTACATGGGCGAATTTGATATTATAGACAAAAAACACGCAACAAAAAAAGATAACAAAGGTAAAGAACAGCCCATTGCAAAAGTTACCTTTAAAATGAAAAATCGAGTCAAAACGGAATTGTTGAATTATTTAAAGTCGAATTAGGATGATTATGAAACGCATCGAAGTAGTAGCAGGTATTATCAAAGACAGCAACAAGATTTTCGCAACCCAGCGCGGGTATGGCGAATTCAAGGACGGCTGGGAATTTCCGGGTGGCAAAATGGAACCTGGCGAGACACCGCAAGAAGCTCTTGCCCGTGAATTGAAGGAAGAGCTTGCGGTTGATGTAAAAGTAGGCGAATTCCTCTGTACCGTGGATTACGATTATCCGACTTTTCATTTGACCATGCACTGTTTTTATTGCTCGGTAATTGGTGGTGAGTTGACTTTGCTGGAGCATGAAGCGTCTAAATGGCTGAAGATGACGGAGCTGCATTCTGTCAACTGGTTGCCAGCCGATGTCGAAGTCGTAGCTGCGCTAGAAAGAAACCTGTAAAGCGTTCCGCGTGCGATGTGCAGGTTCTTGGCGATATCGCTCTTGGGCATTCCCTGTGAAAGCATTTCACGAATCCATTCGCGTTTCTTTTCGCATTGCTGATTGGGTATGGGCGTTTTTCCTTTCGGTCGCCCGAGAGTTACGCCTTCGGCCTTTTTTCGGGCAAGCGCTTCTTTAGTGCGTTGGCTTATTAGATTTCGTTCGATTTCAGCGGATAGGCCAAAAGCAAACGCGAGAACTTTGCTTTGAATGTCATCGCCGAGACGGTAATTGTCTTTGATTGTCCATACGCGGCATTCCTTGTTCATGCAGATGTTCAAAATTTCCATAATCATGAACAGGCTACGTCCGAGGCGCGAAAGCTCTGCGCAAATGATTAAATCGCCTTTCCGAACTTTTTTCAGTAGGCGCCCTAGTCCGCGTTTTGTATAGCTTTTTGTTCCGCTGATTGTTTCTTCAAGCCAACCGTCAACTTGCAAATTTTGTTGCTGTGCAAATCGCTTTATTTCAAAGCGTTGATTTTCGACAGTCTGTCTGTCGGTGCTTACGCGTATATAACCGTAAACCATTTTGTTCGATGTATTCCATTTTGATTCTCATATAGCAAACCAGCCTTTTATGGCCATATATTAATGATTTAATAATTGCTTGAGTTTTTTTTATTTAACTGGATTCTTTTATTAAAACAACAATGTCTCCTTCGTTATATTTATTACGATATGCCTCGTAGTAACATGATTCCAACGCTGTTTTCGGGGTGAAATATTCCTTGGACAGGACCATTCCGCTGTCGATGCTTTCCATATCGAGTTCCCCGTCATTGTCTATGCATTCTGGCTTGAATATAGACCAAAGGCAATAATCGACAAATCCTTTTTGGATGTCTTCTTGCTGTAAATTGTCTCCCGTGCCCGCCTGAATTTTCAGGAAGACTTGTTTGCTTTTGATCCATGAAAGTGATGCGTTAAACATGTTATTTTTTCCCTGTAGAAGAATTTAGATTCTTTATGCTTGAGATACAATGGCTCCGAGTTATGGGACGAATTTCGAAGAAGTTGAGTTTTGGGGGCTTGGAACCTCTTGACAGCGGTCTTTTGGTAACTTATATTTTTGGTGTGCAAGTGTGCAGATACGCTTCTGCGCATTTTGCCTGAGATTTCGAAAATCCCCGTGACAGTCGGCATAGGCCTTATGGCCCGTACGTGCATCCGCGATGGGGCGCATCCACCTTCTTGTGGGTGTTGTTGGATAGCTGGCAGGAACACGACCTGCTCGAGTGTGTGGCTAATGCCGTGCCAAGTAACGCCGGGAAACCCCCCGCCAACAACATCGCAAGATCATCCCATAAATAAACACGAAAAAAAAGTTTTTTGAGATCACAATTTGTGATTTCAAAAAAACGACCCTTTAAAGTCGCAAATTGCGACTTTAAACGAAAATCTTGCTAAAAAGGGAGATTTTTGATGAAAAATGATGAAAAAAAGTTAGAACCCGTTGTCGAGAATATACCGATTACCAAGCAAATTCTTGTCATCCGGGATAAACAGGTCATGTTGGACCGAGACTTGGCTACGCTCTACGGGGTGGAAACGAAGGCTATTAATCAAGCTGTTAAGCGAAATCCCAAGAAATTCCCAGAAAGGTTCTGTTTTCAACTCGAAAAAGATGAATTCTTGGTTTTGAAGCCGCAATTATGGCCTTCAACGAGGGGAGAAAACTTGAAGTCACAAATTGTGACTTCAAGTTGGGGCGGTATCCGTAAAATGCCATTCGCCTTCACGGAGCAGGGGATAGCTATGCTTGCTTCCGTTCTGCATAGCGATTCGGCCATTACGGCGACCATCCAAATCATGGATGCTTTCGTTGAAATGCGGCATGTTCTGCTCAGAAATGGCGGCTTGGTCAACCGCCTGTCCAACGTGGAGTCCAAAATGCTTGAGCAGGATGCGCGTTTGCTGGAGCACGACCATAAATTTGACGCTGTTTTCGAAGCTATGGACCGTGGTGAGCTGCAGTCGAAGGGGCTGTATTACAATAACCAAATGTTTGATGCTTACGTTTTTGTGTGTGGGCTGATTCGTCAGGCGAAAAAGCGGATTGTCCTTGTTGACCGCTACGTGGATGAGAAGGTTCTCGCGATGATGCTTAAACGCGGCAAGGATGTGTCGGCGACCATCTACACCTACGATAAAAGCAAGGTTTTTGAAGTGGATTTGGCAACGTATAATGCGCAGTATGCCGACAGTCCTCTTAAGATTCTGCCGAGTTACGGGATGCACGATCGTTTTCTATTTATTGATGATACTGCGTATCATTTCGGAGCTTCGCTGAAAGACTTGGGCGCGAATACGTTCTTTTTTAGTAAGGAAGATTTTACGCTGGAGGAGGTGATAAAGAAGTCGGAAGAAAAACGGAAGGAACTAGAGCGTATGAAAGAAAAGTGATACAAATTCCCACACTTTATCTGTTGTTTTTTATTCGTATTTTTTATAGTTTATCCCTACCAATTATTTAAGGAGTACACATTATGAGAAAATTGATTCTTCCTATTGCTGCCATTGCTATGGCTTCTTTTGTAGCCTGTAGCGACGACAGTTCCCCCAACGCTCCGGCCGCAGGCCCGAAACAGGATACGCTCCCGGCAAGCGTAGAAAAGTTCTTTGATCTGGATAACAACTACACTTGTTCCCAGACTGTGAACAAGTGCGCAACGGTCGTTGTTACGGGTTATTCTGAATTGGCTCAGTGTAATGGCGCTCAGTGGGATATGCAGACTTTGGGCAATCCTGTGGCAGGTTGCGAAAATGCAACTCCGGCCACGAATCCTCCTGCAACTGATACGCCTGCTACAGGCACGCCCACTACTGATACTCCGGCAACGGGTGCGATGGTTTCTTGCGATGTCCCGGGTGTCTTTGGCGAATGCCTTGAATATCCGGCAGGCAGTGCAGAAGCGGCTGCGATAGAAGCCCAGTGTGTGAGTGTGATGATGGGGACTCTCGGCACGGGTTGCGCAAAGTAATCTAAATCCTTAGAAAGGATGGAAAAGTCGGCCGCAGGGTCGGCTTTTTTTGTATCTTGTCGATAAAAACTAAGGAAACGAAAATGATCGGTTTTAGAAAAAATTTGGCGATGAAGGTCGCTATCTTTGTTGTGTCTGCGGTTCTCGCGGCAGGCGCGTCCGAAGATATTAAAATCGTTAAAATCAACGATGACAATTTCGAAAAGGAAATTCTGCATTCCAAGAAGCCTGTGATTCTGGAAGTCTCGTCGACGAGCTGCCCGCCGTGCCTTGTCATGATTCCGACGCTTATCGGTATTGCGAAAAATTACAGCGATATCAAGATTGCGTCTATCGGGATTGACGAACCGAATATCGAGAAAATCAAGAATACGCTCCCGATTCGGGCGTTTCCGACGTTCTTTTTCATCAAGGATGGTCGCATTATCAACCAGCGCGTGGGCGTTGTCAAGGAGCCGGAACTTCTGAGCGCGTTGGATTACACGCCGAAGCCGAATGCAACGCAAAAGGCGAAGAGCAAACCGAAAAAGAAGAATGCGCACAAGAATCTTGTCTGCAAGGTGGACGGTCAGTTCAATGGACTCAAGAATCTTGTGACGATTTCGTTTGTGTTTGGCGATTCAGAAATTGAAAATGTCGATATCGTGACGGACGTGTTTGTGCCGCCGGAACAGTTTGACAAGCGTGACCAAATGATGGAACATATCCGTGCAAGTGGCAAGGGCGAGGTGGCCCCGACGATGACGGGTTTCCAGATGCATATTGATAACGATTGCCGATTCATGAAGGCGATGGACATGAAGCGCACTTCGACTTATGGCGAGATGCGGGCCGGGCTTGAATTGCAAGGTTTTACTTGCAAGTAGTTTTGTCAATCCGACAATAAAAACGCTCAAATTGCTGTGAAATACCCCCTTTATGGGGGTATTTTTTATTGTGGTAAAAAGGATGTGGTATGAAAAACAAATTTCTCTTTTTATTTTTGGCGGTTTCTGCTTCTCAGGCCGCGGT
>JAEEGJ010015489.1_pt1 | contig 17771 bp, 16 predicted proteins | sample 8958761 | NCBI WGS metagenome assembly JAEEGJ01 (sample SAMN16246546, study PRJNA631951) | gut metagenome | biome: gut microbiome; feature: rumen; material: RS-attached | host: Bos | place: Iran: Karaj | collected 2018-10
TCTCCGGCCCCTCCCCGGTGGGCATCATGATGGTCGGTCTGCAGGGTTCGGGCAAGACGACTTTCGCTGGCAAGATTGCTCTCTGGATGCGCAGCAAGAAGAAGAGGAAACCGCTCCTCGTTGCAGCCGACGTTTACCGTCCGGCCGCTATCAAGCAGTTGCAGGTGCTCGGCAAGTCCATCGGCGTTCCGGTCTATGACGAAGGCCAGGGCAATCCGGTCGAAATCATCAAGCATGGTTACCAGTACGCCAAGGACAACGGCTTTGACCTCGTGATTTACGATACGGCAGGCCGTTTGCAAATCGACGAAGAGTTGATGCAGGAACTCGAAAAGGCTCGCGACGCGGTTCACCCAGACGAGATTTTGTTCGTCGCCGACGCTATGATCGGTCAGGAAGCGGTGAATGTCGCCGAGACTTTCTGGAACCGCCTGAACTTCACGGGCGTCTGCCTCTCGAAGATGGATGGCGATACCCGCGGCGGTGCAGCGCTCAGCATCAAGAAGATGACGGGCGTGCCGATATGCTTTATCGGTGTCGGCGAAAAGCTCCCCGAAATTGAACTGTTCCACCCGGACCGCATGGCAAGCCGCATTCTCGGCATGGGCGACGTGGTCAGCCTTGTGGAAAAAGCGCAGCAGGTCATCGACGAAAAGGACGCGAAGGACCTCAAGAAAAAGATTCTCAACAACACGTTCGACTTGAACGACTTCTTGAAGCAGCTCCGCACCATCAAGAAGCTCGGTCGCATCAAGGACATTTTGAGCCTCATCCCGGGCTTAAACAAACTCCCGCTGGACCAGATTGACGAAAAGCAACTCGTCTATGTGGAAGCGGTGCTCAGCTCCATGACGCCGAAGGAACGCCGTAAGCCGCAGATTATCGACGGTAGCCGCAAGGCCCGTATCGCGAAGGGTTCCGGCACGGATGCTGCCCGCGTGAACGCAGTGCTCAAGCAGTACGAAGGCATGAAGGAAATGTTCAAGAAGGTCGGCGATTTCGCAAAGAAGCAGAACAACGGCGGCACCGTGGGTTCCAACTACACCCCGCCCAAGGACAAAAACAAGAAGAAAAAGAAACGCTAGACGCCGCGCATTTTATTCGAGCATTTCAAACGCGCATTTCGCAGACGCGAGAGAGCACCGAGCATTTCGCAGACGCGAGAGTGCACCGAGCATTTTACTTGAGCTTTTTCGCACGAGAATCGCGCAGTCCACACATTTTAAAAGTCCGTTTGCAAGAGCTAGCGGACTTCTTTTATCAGCACTTTTACGCCACCAAATCCATCAAGTCAAAGTACATCAGACGCGTATGCGGGTCGTCATCTTCGGCGTTCATAAAGCGAAAGCCGTTCTTTTCGTAAAAAGGCACCGCCTTCAAATATGCATCAACCGTCAAGAATCGGCAGCCCGTTTTATTTTCAAAGACAAACATCGACTTGATGTAATCCAAAACAGTCGTACCGATTTGACATCCTTTGGCGGATTCGTCAACGCCTAGCCGGCACAGTTTAACCGCAGGATAGCTTTTCAGACGTTTTTCGTTCGGAAATCCCTGCTTTTTACGGAAACGATTGAATTCGGTCTTGTCCTTGAAATCGCCCACGGCGACCTTGTCGTTGGCAAGGCTGCAATAGGCTAGCATTTTACCCGTATCAGCGTCCGCACAAGCATAGCTCACCGAAAGCAAATGCTTCTGAAATTCCGACGCACGATTTCGAATGAAATCATCTAAATCAGGGTCGCCACAAGTAAAATCTTTGACAGAATAAGATGAACGGATTCTTATAAAACTAAGCTTTGATTGGTTTATACCTTTTTGAACCACGGATCAACACCTCCATTAGCCTCTTCGCGGGCACGCTGTTCAGCCATACCTCGTTCATAAGCTTCTTTCAAAAGTTCATAGTTCCGCAAACGGCGGGCACGAACTTCTGGAGGTTCCGGGCGGCGTTCCTCCATCGCTGCTAAAAAGCGACGGGCATCTTCACCAAATAGAATCGGAGTTTCACGAATCGGTCTAGCCATAGCTATGTCCTTTATTTTTCATATAAGTAACGATATAATAACTATGGAGCATCACTAGGCTGGTGAAACCCGGCAACACACCGCTAAGGTGGTTCCTATAATATAAAATGTTCCTTTTCCAAAAACAAGGGGTCGAACTGCGAGCCATTCATTTTGCAACCAATAGGCGACATTCATAAAAAAAATGCCAACCTAAAGTTAGGTTGGCACGTTCGTTAAGAAACTTTTAGTTTAATAACTTATATAACATTCCATATCGTCAGAAGCTTTAACTGTAAAAGTCACTCCATTGCAAACAGTTTTTACGGAACCTTCAATAGAACCAGCCCCTTCAAATTCATGCACACCAACTTTTATCGAAGCTTTTTTTGATTCGTCATCTTGATCATCAAAAGTACAGCTAAGGTTTGCTTTATCGCATTTTCCCTCCAGCATAGCTGTATATTTTCGGTCCGCATGCAGTTTAACGTTTATCTTGTCCGAGAAAACAATGGTCGAATCCGATACCCCTGCCCTTACCGACGGGCATGTCAACATTTGTGCCACACTGTAACTTTTGCCATCCACACTCACACTGCTATTGACGGCAACCGATGGCGTGACAATTTCAAACGTGTTAAACTTCTTATAGGCTTTGGCACCCGATGTTGTCACATCCTCAGATCCTTCACCAAAGTCCCATGAATAGCCGGAGACCTTGTAATCGCCCTCCTTGCAACCCGAAACAGTCCAAGTGACTGTGTGATTCGAGTCCAACTTGGACGCCGAGCAAGCACACCCTGAAACAGCCTTTAATTTACTTTCATTGACACAGCGGACGTGTTTCAAAGCTTTTTGAGAATTCCCAGTACTCCAACTGCAACCCAACGATCCGCAGGTATATGTAACATGGTATTGATTATCCGCAGCAAAGTATTCCGTTTTTTCAACAAAGGACAATTTTTCCCATTCCCTGCCAGCACTGATAAATTCATTTGTCGTGGGCAGGCGCCAGCCTTTCGGGCACGCGGCAAGAGCTTCATGCAAACTAAATTCGCTATTTCCTCCTGTTGTCAAATTTTCTGCCATCCACATTAAGGAATCAACTACAATTGTAGAAGGCATGGCATCTATCTTAACATCTTGATTCTGCAAGCAACGGACCGAAATACTTCCAAACTTAGCGCTTTCATCATACATAAACTCGTCTTTATCGAATGCAAGCTTGTAACCGCCTCCATAGTAATCAGCACTCATAAAAAAGAATCGAGTATCGTCGCCGACGTAGCATCCGCCATTATCCCAGCAACTGCCGGCCGGGAGCGCCGCAAAACCAAAGCGGTCCGTTCCTGGAGCCGCAGCCACACGAGTCGAATCAACGCTGCCTCTATAATCATAACCATCCCCCGGAATAAACACGGTATCACCGACAGCATACCAGTCCGTAGTCGCCTTGAGGCTCACCCCGACAGGTTCGCCGCCATTGCTTCTGGACACATACGAAATAAATTCCACAAATTCCAAGGAATCGGGAATATGCCAACCATCTGGGCAAAGCGACAAAATAGAGGATGCCCCCGCCTCGGATCCGGATTCAAAATTATACAGGCGGCCATATTTAGCACAGTTTTCTTTTTCGCGCATGGGGCACAAACCATGGCCATCGTCATAATTCAAGTTTTCGGCAAACCATACCTGATTACCGATTCTAACAGTCTTGTACGTTTTCCCGTCGCGGGAATCCTTCATGGAGCCAGTCGCTTTGACTTCAGCCTTCGCACTAGAACTTTTGGGTGTATCAGCCTTGCTGCTGGAACTTACCTTATCTGTTTTCGCACTGCTGGAGGCAACAACTTTGCCGCTACTGGAACTGACCGCTTTGCCGCTGCTGGAACTAGCTTTGTCACTCTTGGCACTGCTGGAGTTCACAGCTTTTGCACTCGACTTGCCGTCGGAACCCTTATCGGACTTGCTCGACGAAGACTTGCTCGACGAAGATTTCGCTGTCGGCTTGACCTCTTTTTCAACAGATTCATTTTCATTCCATTTGCCATCGGTACAGACAAATGCTTGACGGTCTTCGACTACAAAAGCGGTATTGCCATCGCGCTTGCTGGTGCAGTTGGGCATTTCATCGCTTGACGAATAGGCCTCGCCTACGTTATTCCACTTGCCGTCAACGCACAGACGGACCTCGGAATCGACAAGAGCCAAATTGCCGTTGCGGTCCTTGGTGCAGTTCGGCAATTTATCCTCAGATTTGTATGTCGGGATGGACTCGATGTCCGCAGAGGATTCTTTTTCGCGTTTTTCCCACTTGCGATCGATGCAGACAAAAATTGCGGATTCATCGGTCACCCATACGGAATCACCTTCGTTCTTGGTAAGGCATGCGGACAAGTCATCTTCGGTCTTTACCGAATCCAGAATATCGTGACTGACTTCCCAGCGTCCATCGTCGCAAACGTACGCTTTCCGTTCGCCAAGAACTTCGGCAATGTCGCCATTGCGGTTCTTGCTGCAATTCGGCAAATCGTCAGACGATTCGACTTGCAAGGAAACATTCCCCACATCGGATTTGCCGCCCGTGCCGGAATCGTCACCGCAAGCAACGAGGGCAAGGAATGAGGAGAGAAAAACGAGAAGATAGGGGAACGTTTGACGGGAGATTTTCATCGAAAGCCTCTAATTCCAACGATTTGATAAATTAATTATATCTAACATAATCCCAAAAAGGAACATTATCAATTTTTGCACGTTTCTGATTACTGCACGCCGCAAGTTGCCGGAACATCAAGAGTAAACATCAACACAGCCCCTTTATCAAGCTCACCTGCCGGCATCCTCACTGCAACATAGTCATTACCCTTAATAGCAGTCATATTTATCTCTCCGTTGAGAGCTCCGGTAGGTGAATCTTCGCGACGTACGGTGCAGAACACGGTGTTGGTGTATGCTTCAGTATTCAAAACAACTCTCGAAGTCCCTTTCGGCAATTGAATTGCACCAGAGCCTTGTGATGCTTTAATCTCAAATTCAGGACCCTCAGTAATCTTTACAGACGGGCAAGCGACTTCAATCATCGTATTGTCGCTATTCTTTACAATAAGCTTCGGTGCATAAGCTTTAATCGCTGTAGTAAACGTCCTGGTATAGGAGACTGCGCCAGCATCACCGTCCCATTCATACGACAATTCCAAACCCGTGCCAGTGGAACAACCAGATACGCTCCACGTTACGTCTGGAGTTGCAGTAAAATCCACCGATCCAGCCTCGGTCGAGCACTTACAACCGGTAATCTGGGCTCCATTGACCTGAACCGGATCGCAATTGATATTAAAGGTTTCCTTCGATGTAGAAAGAACAAGCTTTGCTGTATGCAGTCCAGAAGTCTCATACACAACAGCATCGCTAACGGACACCGTACCTTTGCTTTCAAACGATTCAGGCGTACCCCCCGGAGTGGACCACTTAAAAATTGCATCAAGCAAATCAGCAGCCTTAACGTTTCCACCAACAGTATATTTCCAAACGACGGTTTCGCCTTGCTCCACAACAGACTTAGTAGGAGCGCATGTACCACCACCAGTGAGAATCGGTGCAGCCGAGCTAGAGGACTCGACCTTTTTGCTGCTCGAAGACTTGCTGTCGCTAGACTTTTCAACGACCTTAGAGCTTGACGATGAACTCACAGCTTTCTTACTGCTACTTGAAGGCTTGCTAGCACTGGATGACGAACTCGTCTTAGTGACAGAGCTTGACGAAGCAGCATCCTTTTTGCTACTGCTACTCGAAATCTTGCTAGCACTGGACGATCCCGCTTTCTTACTGCTACTTGTCTTCCCGGACTCTGTTCCGGGATCGGCTTTTTTGCTACTGCTGCTCGACGCTGTTTTTTTAGAGGACGAAGATGCGCTTTCTTTAGAGCCGCTATCATCAGAAGATTCTTTTTCGCGTTTTTCCCACTTGCGGTCGGTGCAGACAAAAATTGCGGATTCATCAGTCACCCATAGGGAATCGCCTTCGTTCTTAGACTGGCATACGGTCAAGTCATCTTCAGTCTTTACAGAATCCAAAATATCGTGATCGACTTCCCAGCGGCCATTGTCGCAGACGTACGCTTTCCGTTCGCCAAGAACTTCGGCAATATCGCCATTGCGATTTTTGCTACAGTTCGGTAGATCATCAAAAACTTCCACTTGCAAATCAACATTGCTAGTCTCAGTCGTGCTGTTGCTGCCGGAATCATCTCCGCAAGCAGCAAGTGCAAGGAGTGAGGAGAGTGAAACAAGAAGAGAGGGTAACGTTTGACGGGAATTTTTCATCGAATGCCTCTAATTCCAACGAAATGTTAAATTAATTATATCAAACATAATCAAAAAAGGGGGCCATGTCAAAAAAAATTCTTCTGACGGCCCCTCCCAAAGCTATATATTCATTCTTGCGCCAATTGTTCGAATAATCGTATTGATAATTTCGTCGCGTCCACCCTTCAATGACATTTTATTCCTATACATCATGGCATCCGCACGTTCAAACACGGCAGCCGTGTTCTTGTCATGAGCTTTGTCATAAACAGAAATGCCACAAGCCACGATGACCTTGTTATTTTCGATATTTCGCTTCACTTTTTCTTCAAAGTCCTGCGACAACGCATCGCGATTTTCGAAATCAGAACCGCGTAGAATTACAACAAACTCATCACCGCCCACGCGGAACACGGGGCTATGCTTGAAGGTTTCACAAACCAGTCTTGAAGCATCCCTGATATAAATATCGCCAGCCTTGTGGCCCTGCGTATCGTTGACAGTCTTGAGACCGTTCACGTCGCAAATGGCAATTGCAAATTCGATGTCCTTGTGAGATTTAATTTGTTCATCCAGCTTTTTTTCGAACTCTCCGTATGCGTTCTTGTTCCTAATGCCTGTCAAATCGTCATGGCGAGCCTTTTCGTAATTAGCACTCGCCTCTTCGCGAATTTTCTGTTCACGTCGGACTTGGGCATCGACGTTCGTCACGCTAATGACAACGTGATTCTTGTCGGCATATACAGCGACCAAGTTTACATACAAAGGTCCTTTCGGTCCATTCAAACGGTACGTCAACGAAAACACGCCATGTTCATCCAGTTCCCTCAAGAACGTTTCGCGTTCCAAAGCCTCTGTAATCAGAGGAATATCTTCACTGTAGATAACTTGCATGGCATCTTTTTTTAGCTGGTTGAAGAAGTCATCGCCTTCAACCGTAATACTCAACTCGCAGAACAAACGTTCACTCTTGTATTGGGCAAAATGGTCTGTCACCAAATCCACCATGTACAAAGCATCGTAGCGTTCGGCAAGAGCCATCACAATTTGTCCGTAAAGTTCGCTCTTGTTCGCCTTTTTCTTGAGTTCCAGTTCGCGACGCACCATCGCATCGACATTAGTCACGCTGATAATAATATGTTCTTTGTCGGCATATACCGCCATCAGCCTCACATATACAGACCCTTTGGGAGTATTCAGGCGATAAGTCAGCGTAAACACGCCGTACTCGTCCAGCTCCTTCAACAGATTATCTCTAGTGAGAGATTCCGTCAGCAAGTCAAAATCTTCTTTATAGATAACCTGTTCAGCGTCCTTCCTCAACTGATTGAAAAAGTCATCGCCTTCAAGCGCAATGCTCAATTCCTCGAACACGCGTTCGCTCTTGTACTGCACATAATGTTCTGTTTTGAGATCTACCATGTACAAAGCATCGAACCGCTCGGCAAGCGCCATCACAATTTGGCCGTAAGTCTTGCTCTTGGACGCCTTCTGTTCCAGTTCCAGCCGTTCACGTTCACGCTGATCGACATTGTTCACACCAATAATCAAATACTCGTGACCCTGCGAACGCCCCAAGACGGCCTTCATCTGGAACCAAACGGGATTCCCTTCGACCAACAGGCGGTACTTAAAATCGAATGCACGGTCATTTCGAATTGCCTTCAAAAGCGAATCGCGATTGACATGATCCGCAAAAGACTGCTTGTCTTCTGGATACACCACCGCTTCCGTATTGACTTTCGTATCTGCCCAAAAGTCACGCGTGCCTGTCAACTCCAATTTGGCATGCTCGCCACGGAACGTGAACATGGCATAATTGCTAGTCTCGGTATCGACAAAGAACACGCACTCGTAATCAAGCGAAAGCGCGGTCGCGACATCTTCAAAAGTCAATTGCATATCCATAGAACATCCTCGGAGCTATATAATATATGGAGATAATATAACTCTTTAAATTTAAAACGCAACAAAAACAAACGGTTTTCCGCCGAAGAAAGTAAGATATTTGTAATACATCACAAACCCATTATCGCAGCCGACAACGCACGCTCGGCATGTTTTGGGAGTATCACTGGATGTATTCTACGGATTTACATGTACCGTATATTTCGAAATTCGTCTAATGTTGTTCAAATCTATATTTGAGCCATCCATGTCCGGGAGCCGACAACAACAGTCTTGCAAGCCTATTCGTCGCGAGAATCCGTTACGAATCCCATCGTTACACTACGCAAAGGCGGAGTAGCACTGGAGGAAGCTGGCACAGTGCTGGATGAACTAAGAAAAACAGGTGATGATGAAGCGTCGTCCATAACGCAACGAACAGAGTATCCAATATATTTATAGTAGCGATTCAAAATCACACTGTCGCGACCGTGTTTCAACATCACAAATTTCGCATAATCGCGATTGCCTTGATCGTCTTCCATAGAACTCCAAAAGCAAGCATCTTCACCCACAGCAACGTACTTAGCACCTCCGTAGGTATAAACGGCACCTGCAGGAAAGGCCGTAAACGAATAATCATCCGTACCATTGCCGCTGACATATCTATACGCAGCCATGTATCTTCTTGTATCATATTGATTCCAGCCGTAAGTCGATTTGAGCATTTTGCCTGCAATGGAATCACCACCAACCGCAGCGAACAGCGTTTCAAATTCTGCCATTGTCGGCAAATGCCAACCGGAGGGGCAAACGCCACGCACCGGGTACGTCGGCGAACATACCAACCCATAGCCGCAACCCTTGCCGGTTAAGATCCATTTACCAGCACTATCCATTGCAGCAGACCACATGTAAAGGCGACCGTACTTATCACAATTTGAAACGTTATCATTGTAGCAATAGCTATCTTCCGTTTCGAAATTCAAATTTTGAGCCATCCACGTTTGAGAACCGATTTTGACCGTTTTGTAGGATCGCCCATCACGGGAATCGGTCATGGATCCTACAGTTTTTCGCGGCCCATCAACAACCGCGTCGCTCTGGGATGACGACGACTTAACACTAGATGTGCCAGAAATAACTGAAGAAGAAGACTTTCCGACAGGTACCGCGACCAAACTACTGCTGGAGCCGCACCCCTCACAAGAGTTAAAAGCGTTATTCGATCCGCTTTCGCTATTGCTCCAAGATGACGAAGGAATAGAGCCTTCCGAATCGTTGCCAGCCTTTTGCGTCCCTGATGTAGCCTCGCCAGAATCGCCGCAAGCGGCAAACATAAGAGCAAATGAAAGAATCAAGACAAACGGCAATCGTTTCATATAGTTATCCAAACCCTTTTTCTTGTTCCTAAATATAAAAAAGGAAAGGAAATCTTCGCAGCCGTTTCGCCTACCCACCCCCTTGTATCATTCGCAAAAAGTTTTGTTTCATTTAACAAAAATAATTTTCGTTATATTAAAATTTTTGCAATTTTTATTAAAAAATCGCATTTTTTGTATCACAATCTATTGACTTTTGCATTTTTTGAAGCTATATTATAATCAAGCAGGAGAACGCGATCATTAACAGACGACCCCGGAATAAATCCGGGGTGACAGTCATAAAGCCTATTCCCTAAACCCTAACCCCTACCACCTAAAACCTATCACCTAACACCTACCCCCCATGAAACCGATAACCGAATATCAAGATTACCGCCGCTACATGCAGGATTTCTACGAAGAGCAAAAGAAATCCGGCTTTACCTGGCGTGAATTTTCGAAAGACGCCGGGTTCGCTTCGCCGTCTTACCTCAAGCTCGTATGCGAAGGCAAGAGTTCGCTGAGCCGCGTGGGGGTTCCGCGAGTCGCCGCGGCCATGAAGCTTTCGGGGTTTGAACTTGCTTATTTCGAAAAGATGGTCGAATTCGGGAACGCAACTAACGACGAAAAGAAAAAGGCGGCTTTCGCGGACCTCAACCGCATCGCCAAGGAACAAAAGGCACGAGTCATCGACGCGGACATGTTCAACTACTACGAATCCGCCATCAATTCTATCGTCCGGGAACTGGCCCCCTTGATGCCGGGAGCACTCCCGCTCGAAATGGCGAAAAAAATCAAGCACGCCTTCACGGCACAGCAAGTCCGCGATTCGTTAGCGTTGCTCACCAAGGCGAATTTCCTCAAGGAAACCGCCGAAAATACGTACCAGCAAACGGACAAGGCGATTACCGGTTCCTCCGAAGCGATTCCGCTTGCGCTCCGCGCCATGAACCGCGAAATGACAGACCTCGCCAAGGAAGCCATCGACAAAATTGACGTGAAAAACCGCAACATTTCGGGAGTCACGATGGGCATCGACGCACAGACATTCGCACGCATCTCAGAAGAAGTCAACAACTGCCGCAAACGCGTCATCGCACTTGCCAACGAATGCAAAAAAATCGACCAAGTTTACCGTCTGAACTTGCAACTATTTCCGTTGACAGACAAAGTATAGAGGAAACGATTATGAAGTTTTTGAAAACGCATTTGTCCATTGCAGTTGCCGCACAAGCAAGATTTACAGCGATTTCATTTTCGCAAATCGCAATCCTGCTTTTCGCAACCGCCACCTTAGCCGCGACATTCCTTACGGCCTGCGGGAACGACAATACCGCAGGAACCGATGAGCAGCCAAACGCTATTACCGCAAAAATCGACGCAGCCATCGACAGCGCATCCGCCATCTGGTTCCAAGGCGAAAAAACATTCACTGTCGATTCGAAAACGACCATTCTCCCCCCATCCTACGATATAGGCTTTTATCCAGACTCGTCAGCACAACATACAAGTTTGCTCGCAGGAGTAAAGACCGAACACGGGATATTGCGACAATTAGAAATGGATTATTTCGCCGCATTCAGTTGCGAAACAGAAGAAACATGGTTCGCTTACATAGTCCAAGTTACGAGTTCGCTTATACAAAAAACATTTGCTATTCCCGATACCGCGGCAACAGCAACTGAATTCGAAGCGGATTGCACACGCGAAGGCGGTGAATTTATTACAGAAACAGAAAGGAGCACTGAAGGGCAACAAAGCTACAGTTGCAAAATAGCACCGACTAAAGAAAACCTAGTCAAGAATAACGCCATACAATACACCGATCCGAACTGGGAAAAATACGGAAAGCTGATTATAGGAATTTGTAGAGAATAAAGGAGATGAATAAAGGAAATTCACGCAATTATCCATGTCTAGAAGCACGATACTTTGTTCTATTACATACTAAAATCAAATTTTGGATGTTTAGTATGTAAAAATGAACGAAAAATACCAATCAGAAACGTTAAAATAGCCTTTTGGAGTCATTTTTAATCAAAAAAGCTATAAAAAAGGCTTTTTTCAAGCAAAAATTACATACTAAACTCATTGAAAAAGCGTTTTAGTATGTAACGCAAAAAAAAACAAGTCATCAATTACATATCAAAACGACCAAATAACGTTTTTAGTATGTAAAACAAACACAAAGTTCCATAAGAATTCTAAAACAGAGTCAGGATTTCACCTCCTGGCCGTTATGGAGTACAACTTATCAAGAAGGAGAAAAAATCATGAATACCACAACCATCACCAAATCAATCACAAGAACAATCATCGGAGCCGCAGTTGCATTGCTTGCGGCGTGTTCGTCAAGTCCATCGACCGCACCGGAAGCATCCGCTGCGATTACCAAGAACGAATCCAGCAAGCAGATTCGCCTTGAACCCACGGACTCAACTTCCACACAACCAATATTCGCTGTTTCCGCCGAAACCGAAGAGACTCTCGAAAGCTGGCTGAACGGCAACCCGATAAGTAACGGCATTACAGTGGATAATTGGTGCTATCCGGAAAACCCTGAAGATCCCTTATGGTGCTTGCCATACCGAATCCGGCTAGAAAGCGGAACCGTAGCAAACGTCTATGGCGGCAGTGCCAATGTAATCATGTGCGAAACCGAAACAGACACCATTTCATATTCCGTCCATTTGCACAACAACATCATCACGAAAAAATGGACGAACCCGCTTTTCGATACCGAAGCGTTCCGCCAATCCAAAACGCAATTCAAGCAATCTTGCAAAGCCGAATTCGGCGATATCACGGAAGAAACAGAAACAAAAATCGCTTGCGATATAAAAATAGAGCCAATTCCATCCCCGAAGGATTCCTCGAATCAATCCCCACGATACTTCTTGCCGCATCTATCCTACAATTACGAAGACCCGAGCTGGACGAATTTTGCCACTAAAACAGTCGAAAGATGCAGAATTCGCCCACAAATCGAGCCTGTATGGCATGATTAGAATTCCTGATGATTATTTTGGATGGTGAGCCCATTTCTGCGGCTACATTTGTCTTAAAACTAGTCGTGGCACTACTTCGTAGTGCAGACAGCTACGTCTCGGCCATGGAAATGGGCATGTCCTTTTCCGCGACGTTCGATTTGCTAGTCTTTGACGCAACGAACTGAAAAACCATACAGCTCGCTGTGTTCCGTGGAGGTCAAGCGTGCAGCGTCGTTGACGTAGAGCAAGTACATATGGTACGCGTTGCCGCTACTCTCAGTAGAACTCCAGAAGAGACGAGAGACAGAGGACGAGAGATATCGCCTCTTTCATCTTTGCGTGATACGCCATTTTTTCTCTTTCGTCTCTAGTCTGTAGCGAGCTAGCGAGCGTTCTTTCGTCTAAATTACTCATATCTAAACCTTGCAGGTCTCCTTTTCCATCAGAATCTGAGCCGCTTCAAAGGATTCCTGAACCATCGTGCAATATATACAAATTTGGGGCATGATATAAGGGGAAGGAAAAATCCCCATAACGCCCCCAAAAATTTGCCTAGTTCTTTAAACAACGAACGCTAATAGCGTCGTTCTTGAAAACGTCGGTGTCCAGAAGTTCCGCACCATCGCTGCTGTAGAACAAGTACATGTAGTACGCGTGGCTGTCACCGAACTCTGTAGAACTCCAGAAGTACGCATAGTTACCCTCGAGATCATAAACCCCTCTCACCACAGTGGGGAACCTGATGCCAGCAGGCAACGCCGAAAACGAGTACGCATCCGTGCCGTTGCCACTACTTTTCCACCCGGACGTGGACTTGAGAACCTTGCCCGCAGTCACTTCTCCGCCCACTGGGTAGCCCGTTAACAAGGTGTTCCATTCCGATACCGAAGGCAAATGCCAGCCTACGGGGCATACGCCTTGCACTGGGTATCTCGGTGCGCATCTCTTATCTAGGCCATACCCGCAGCCACTGCCGTCCAGACTCCATTTGCCAGCGCTGTCCATAGCGGCAGCCCACGTATAAAGCCGACCGTACTTGGAGCAGTTGCTGTCTTTGTCGTTGTAGCAGTAGCTGTTTGCCGTTTTGTAGTTCAGGTTCTGGGCCATCCAGGTCTGCCAACCGATTTTTACCGTCTTGTACGTTTGTCCGTCGCGGGAGTCGGTGAAAGACCCAATCGAGACGGAATTGACGACACTGCTTGATGATGAGCCGGATTCCACGACAGAACTGCTGCTAGATTTTGCAGAACTGCTTGACGATAACTTCACAGAACTGCTGCTTGACTTGGCAACGGAGCTTGATGATGACTTCGCGGAACTGCTGCTTGATTTTGCAGAACTGCTCGACTTCGGTGCAACGCTAGACGAAGACGACTTGGCAACACTGCTGCTCGACGCGACGGAGCTACTTGATTTTACACTACTGCTCGACTTCGGTACAACGCTAGACGAAGACGACTTGGCAACACTGCTGCTCGACGCGACGGAGCTTGATGATGACTTCGCGGAACTGCTGCTAGATTTTGCAGAACTGCTCGACTTCGGTGCAACGCTAGACGAAGACGACTTGGCTACACCGCTGCTCAATGCGATGGAGCTACTTGATTTCACACTGCTGCTTGACTTCGGTGTGATGCCAGAGGAAGAAGATGACATTTTTTCAGCCGATTCCCCTTTGACGCAACGAACAGAAAAACCGACATCCCTGAGGTTGACGTACTCTTCCGCTTTGCCGCTGTTGTAGTGCAAGAATATGTTGAATACGAAATTGCTATTGCTCTCAGTAGAACTCCAAAAGTACGCTTGGCTGCCCTCGCTGATGTATTCCCCACCGCCATTCCTGTAGCCAGCAGGCAACGCCGAGAACAAGTAGGCGTCCGTGCCGTTACCGCTATTATTCCAACCACTAGTCGATTTGAGTATTTTACTCGCTGTTGACTGGCCACCGACTGCAGTGAACAAAGTTTTAAACTCTGCTTCTGTCGGCAAATGCCAACCGGTTGGGCAAGCTGTTGTCGCGGCACCCCACATGTATAGGCGACCATATTTTTCACAGTATTTCGTTGAATCATTATAACAATAGCTGTTCGCAGTCTCAAAGTTCAAGTTCTGGGCCATCCATGTCTGCGAGCCGATGGTGACTGTCTTGTAGGTCTGACCGTCGCGGGAGTCTGTTATGGAACCGATGGCTCCGGTTCCGCCTCCACTCCAAGATGACACGGGAGATGAAACACTAGAAGAGCTAGAAATAACGCTGCTACTGAACTTCTGCGAGATGCTGGAAGAAGACAAAGGTTTGCTGGACGAAGATGTTTCTTTTTTCACGCTTGATGAAGAAATTTCTTGTTTTTCGCTGCTACTCGATGCAGTTTTCTTTGTCGCTGAAGAACTTTCGGGTTCTTCCTTTTCACGCTTTTCCCATTTGCGGTCGATACAGGCAAAGACTGCCGATTCATCCACGACCCAAACAGAGTTCCCTTCGTTTTTAGAAAGACATACAGGCAAATCATCTTCGGTCTCTACCGAATCCAGAATATCGTGGTCAAATTCCCAGCGTCCGTTATCGCAAACGTACGCTTTCCTTTCTCCTAAGACCTCAGCGATATCGCCTGAACGATTTTTGCTACAATTAGGGAGTTCGCCCATAGATTCCACTTGCAAGCTAAAATCATTCGCATTATAGCTGCTATTGCCGGAATCATCCCCACAAGCAGAAAGCGAAAACACGAACGCCGCCACGGCACCTATCACCCCAACAGGGTTTCGCAAAGAGAACAAGCGATTCATAAAAAAGTCCTTTCTAACGCAATACTAACAATAGTAAAAAATAGGGATGAAAAAAACTGCCCGGCACACTTCAGCAACACTTCGATAAGCTCAGAGCACCGGCCCAGTGACCATAGGCTGGGGTGACAGTGGGTAAAAACCGATCCCGTGACGGAGCACGGGATGACAACGCGAAAAAACAGACCCCGGAATAAATCCAGGGTGACAGTGTGATAAAACTGGCCCCGGCACCGTGGCCGGGGTGACATTTTTAGAACGGTCCAAAAATCCTCATTTTTCGTCAAATTTCGCCACTTTTGCGACATTTCCGACCCATTTTCTTCGCTTTTTTAATTACTTTATATTAAAACAACGGATTTTTTTTACATTGCCGTCCTTTACACACAAAAGTAAGTTTACTATATTTGGCATCAAAGAACAAAAACCCCGAAAATTCGGGAAAACCCCATAAAGAGGTATAAAATGGCAACTGTTATCCGTCTCGCCCGCTTCGGCAAGCGTCACAACCCGATCTACCGCGTCGTCGTCATCGACAATCGTAAGGCACGCGACGATAGCTTTATCGAACAGGTCGGTTTCTTCAACCCGAACCTCAAGCAGCCGGAAATCCGCTTCGAACAGGAAAAGGTTCTCAAGTGGCTCTCCGTCGGCGCCCAGCCGTCCGACACCGTCAAGTCTCTCCTCAAGAAGACTGGCATTTCTGACTTGTTCCACGAACTCAAGGCCAACCGCTCCATCGAAGGCAAGGCTCCGGTCGCTCGCGAAATCAAGTCCAAGCAGCGCAAGTTGAGCCCGAAGGCTCAGGCTCGCCTCGAAGCAGAAAAGGCTGCCAAGGCAGCTGCTGAAGCTCCGGCAGAAGAAGCACAGGCTTAATTACTGTTTTAAAGAAGAGTCTCGTGTTGCATGCACGGGACTTTTTTTTCTTGCTAGTCAATGGTCAATAGTCATTAGTCAGTAGTTATAAAAACGCACCGCAGGTGCCAAACTTCAACTAATGACCAACGACCAATAACTAAAAACCAAACACAAACAATCATCTCTCGTCTCTAGTCTCTCGTCTTTCACCTAACATGGATTCTCAAGAATACATCACTGTCTGCCAGCTCATGCGTGCGCATGGCGTCAAAGGCTACATCAAAGCGATGCCCCTGACCCATGACTTGAACCGCTGCAAGAGCCTCAAAGACGTGCGTGTTCAAAAGAGAAATGGCGAAACCGTGGAACTCACCCTTGAAGACGCTAAAGTTGCCAATGACATTTGGCACTTGAAATTCAAAGGTTTTGATTCCCCAGAAGCAGTAGCAGTCCTCGTCAACGGCGACGTGATGATTCCCGAATCGGAACGTCTCCCGCTCCCCGAAGGCGAATACTACCTTGACGAGCTTGAAGGTTTCCGCGTCCACACCGAAGACGGCCGCGACATAGGCGAAGTCCTCGAAGTGCAGGAACTGATGACGGTCGATGCTTTCCTCATAAAGTTCGACCTCGCGGTGCAATCCGAATTCAGCAGCAAGTCCATCCTCGCCCCATGGATTGACGATTGCGTCACGGAAATCTGCAAAGACGGAAAGTACATTGTTTGCGATAGCGACTATTTGAAATCCCTTTGCCCGGAGGAAAGATGAAGATCGACTGCATCACCATCTTCCCCGAAATGTTCGCTCCCATGAAGAGTTCTATCATGGGCCGTGCCCAGGCAAAAGGCTTGTTCGAGTTCAATACAGTTTATCTGCGCGACTTTGCCATCAACGATTACGGACAAGTCGATGACGTTCCGTACGGTGGCGAACCGGGCATGGTGCTCCGCCCCGAACCGCTTGCAAAGGCGATTCGCAGCACGGGCGTCAAGGAAGACGGCGGAAAAGTCATCTACCTCACGGCAGACGGCGTGCCGTTCACGCACAAGATTGCCAAAGAACTCTCGCAAGAAAACCACCTTGTTCTAGTCTGCGGGCACTACAAGGGAATCGACGACCGCATCCGCCAAACTGAAGTCGATATGGAAATTTCCATCGGAGATTTTGTCGTGAGCGGAGGCGAACTTCCGGCGATGCTCGTCACGGACGCAGTAGTGCGTCTGTTGGACGGGGCTCTCGGTCACAAGGAATCCGGCGAAACCGATTCGTTTGCACAAGGCGTTTTGGGCTGGCCGGTCTATACCCGTCCCGAAGAATTCGAAGGAAAAAAGGTGCCCGAAGTGCTGCTTTCGGGCCATCACAAGAAGATTTCAGAGTGGAGACGCCAAGAATCGTTAAAAAGAACGCAAGAAAGACGTCCCGACATCTTTAAAAATCTTGAAAAATATACTACATTTGGCGACAAATAATAACGAGGTACACATTATGTCCCTGAACATTGAAGCAATCCAGAATGAAAATTTGAAGACCGACCTTCCGGCATTCCGCGCTGGCGATACCGTTACCGTTAACG
>JAEEGJ010015490.1_pt1 | contig 17770 bp, 14 predicted proteins | sample 8958761 | NCBI WGS metagenome assembly JAEEGJ01 (sample SAMN16246546, study PRJNA631951) | gut metagenome | biome: gut microbiome; feature: rumen; material: RS-attached | host: Bos | place: Iran: Karaj | collected 2018-10
AAAACAATTCCCGGAATCTCGACTGCGCCGTTTACCCCCAGTGATTGGGGACAATTCTGTAAAAAGAAGTAAAATGACGTAAAAAAGTGTACTTTGGCGTAAATTATACTCGACCTTGAACCACGAGAGGTTCAAATGTGGTTCAAATACCCCCGAAATGCTCCGAAATAATGGACAAAATTCCAAAATTGATCATGAGTCAATGCGCTGATTTTCAATATAGTTTTTTGGATTAGTACGGGGCTTTACGGTGGATTTACTTACCGATGCAGCAAGACATGAACTTTCCAAAGTTACTTCTGCACACGACAACCATCATTGATTATCAATGAGTTACGAGGGCGTTTTGTCGCAACTGTGACAAAATCGGGATTTCCGTGACAAAACTGTCGCCCAGAATTGCACGGATTGTGACCAGAACCTCAAATTCTCGGGTTAAAGGGAAAAAACGGCTTTTTCGAGGTCCTCGGAAATCTGTCACAATAAGGAGATTTTTACACCCTTGGAATTCCTCCTTCTTTAAATTGAATCATTCCAACTTGGAACGACTTTTCCAGCCTTCAAGACCATACATTTTGCCTTCGGTTTTTGTCTCTGTGGATGGATGTTTAGTTTGATTGGTATATCTAATACATGGATCAAACCGGACAAGCCAGTAGTCTTTTTTCTTCAACCCGAAATCACGTTTAGCTCCGCTCCGGTGAATCTGTAGATAATAAAGTCTTGACATATTCTGTTTTGAAGCTACTACTTATTAGTGTGGGAAGCCTGCTTTTTGGGTTATTTCTTACTTTTCTTTAATCTGCATTATAACAACATATCAAAAAAAAAGATTTGAGAATTTCGTAAAAAGCTTTTGAGAATTTATTCTTGCGGAAATGAGAAATTCGTGTAACTTTGTTCTTTGTAAAACATCGAGATCAGATTGTACTATTATGCCATCGAAAAACAATAAGATATGTATCGCCGTTCACAATATAAAGAACTGAAATCTAGGATAGAAGAGACGCGGGATAAGATACAGGTGGTGTCTGGACCGAGGCAAGTGGGTAAGTCGACACTAGTGAAGCAGGTGCTTCAAGATGTTGACATGCCTTTTATGCTTGTGAGTGCCGATAACGTGAACAAGGAGAATACGGGATGGATTGGAGAAATGTGGTCCACTGCTCGGGCGCGAATGAAAGCAACTGGCGCAACGGAGTACCTGCTTGTGATTGACGAGGTGCATAAGGTGGATAACTGGAGCGAAGCGGTAAAAAAGGAATGGGATGACGATACTTTCAACGACTTGAGCTTAAAGGTGGTTATCCTGGGGTCATCACGTTTATTGTTGAAGGACGGGTTGACGGAATCGCTGGCTGGGCGTTATGAGTTAATTAGGATGCCACATTGGAGTTATGGAGAGATGCATGAAGCATTTAACATGGATGTGGATCACTACATCTACTTTGGAGGTTATCCTGGTGGAGCCAAATATGTGAATGATGAACGTCGCTGGAGGAAGTATATCAAGGACAGTATTGTGGCACCAGCTATTGAGCGAGACGTGCTTCAAACCAAAACAGTGTATAAACCTGCGCTGATGAGACAGTTGTTTGAACTGGGTTGTGCCTATTCGAGCGAGGAACTGTCGCTGAACAAAATGTTGGGACAATTGCAGGATGCTGGGAACGTGACCACGCTGGCCGGGTATCTGACCACGTTGGATGAGTCGCGGATGCTGTGCGGACTGCACAAATATGCATCTGATAATGTAAGGAAATACAACTCAGTCCCCAAACTGATGGTATATAACACGGCCTTGTTCTCGGTTCAGAGCGGCATGAACTTCAACAAAGCGTTCACCACGCCCAAGGCATGGGGACGCTGGGTGGAAAGCGTTGTAGGGGCCTATCTGCTGAATGAGGCTGATGAATATGACTATAAGCTGTACTACTGGCGAGAGCGAGATGACGAGGTGGATTTTGTTATAGATGCAGACGGAAAGTTGATAGCGATTGAGGTGAAAAGCGGACGAAGGACAACGAATGATGGGCTTGGAGAGTTCAATAAGCGCTTTAATATAGCGTACTCGTTTGTGGTTGGCTCCGGCGGTGTTCCAGTTGAGGAGTTCCTATGCTGGGATTTAGGACGGCTGATAGATGAGGAGATATAACCTTTCCTAAAAAGGGAAAATGACAAGGAAAAAGCAAACGGACATAAAGAAGATGTTGAAAGACTATATCGAGGCCTTTCAGAAAGACGGGATACCCATTCCCGTCAATTTTCGTACTCTTGTTCCTGAACTGAAAAAGGCAGAGCGATTCACACACATGATACACTCGTATCCCGCCAAACTTCTAACGAACATTCCCTACTTTTTTCTTGCTACTGACATATTTTGCCCAAAAAACGGAATTGTCCTAGATCCATTCTGTGGCACAGGAACGGTTCTATTGGAAGCCGTCCTTAGCGGAAGGAATGCGTGGGGTGCCGATTCCAACCCTTTAGCTGAAGTCATTACTGAGGTCAAGACGAATTATATCCCCAAAAAGGAACTATCAGAGACTCTGACTGTGTTGCTTAAGCAGGCAAAGCAAGTGACTGTGAATCGACACTATCCGGATGCCGTAGCGTTATGGTTTTCGCCTTCTACCTTGAAACAATTAGCATCCCTTCAAACTGTGATTAACGACTTGGCGGATGAACATCAGAAGGCATTCTTTGCCCTGTGTCTATCAAGTGTTGTGAGGAAAGTGAGTTTTGCAGATCCCTCCATCTCAGTGCCAGTCCACTGGAACCCAGAACGTTTTAGCGCCAATCCAAGCCGTATGGAAGAGGTGAGGAATAAATTGCAGGACCTCCAGAATGTGAATGTGATAAAGAAGTTTGAGGCGGTCTGCAAGGTCAATATCGACAGGGTAGAAAGCCTGAATGGGGCAATAGAAGAAGGAGCGAAGGCAAAAGTGGTTTCGAAAGATGCCCGTCAGTTGGGAATTCCTGACGAGAGCGTTGACATGATTTTGACTTCCCCGCCATACGCCGGAGCACAAAAATATATCCGAGCCTCGTGGCTGAATCTGTATTGGCTAAACCTCGTGAAACTGGAAGACATTAAGGAATTGAAGAAACTAAATATAGGCAGGGAAGACTACCGGAAAAGTGAGGTGTATGAATGCTATTCTGGGATAGAGGCTGCTGACAAAGTGTTAAAGGAGTTGTATGCGGACGGCTATAAAGATCGGGCATTCCTTGTGGCCAATTACCTAAACGAGATGAAGGTGGCTTTAGATGAGTCATACCGTGTGCTTAAAACCGGTGGTCACATGGTGATAGTGATCGGTAACAACACTGTGTGCAAGCGCCAGTTCGACACCCAGGACTACTTAACATGTTATCTAGTGAGGAAAGGAATGTACCTGCAGTGTAAACTGATAGACGACATCAAGTCCTACGGGCTAATGACTAAGAGGAATAAGACTGCAAATACGATTTCACGGGAATGGATACTGGTATTCAAGAAATACTAAAATGGACACCGAGAAGCTATATAAAAAGATTCAGACTCTGAATGAAATTCTTTGGGACAACCGAGCGTTAAGACCTTTGATAGTGGAATGGTTGAAGAACTTTGAAGAAGAGGAAGAGCGCGAAGAGGCATTGTTCCTGCTATCGAAATGTATGTATTTCGGGCACTCGAGCATCAGGGCTATTCTGCGTGCTTTGTACCGCGACATATTCCGCTCAACAGTAATTCAAGAAATCCGGGAAGACTTTGGTGGGACAATGGACGGTGAGATTATTGAATGTGAGTATAAAAAACGTTTGTGTAGGACGCGGTTCCTGGGGGTAGGCAATCCGTCTGAGAGTGGTGTTCATCTGTTGTACTATTTCCGTCAGGAAAACAAGATACCGAGGAAACTATTTATTAACACCGACGAACTATTTGTGACTGATTGTGTTGATGAAGTTCGATTGAGTGCAAAGCACAAGGATGTAGATAGAATCGTGTTTATTGACGATTTGTGCGGATCGGGTTCACAGGCCACAGGCAATTATGGCGTAAGACCTTGTGTCGAAAAGCTCAGGACATTAAAGAACGCTCCCAAGATATCCTATTTGATGATGTTTGGCACCACCGACGGAATTGAAGTTGTGAGAAATGCAACGGTGAAGAATAGTGAAGTGAAACTGTTTGACGAGGTAGAGGCTGTGATGGAGATGAATAAGAGTTACAAGTGCTTTGATGAGAGGTCTCGCTATTTCAAGGAAGAGGAACAAGGACTTAGGGAAAAGACGCGGGTAATGGCTTATAAATATGGGAAAGTGCTGATAGATAATATCATTGACAGGGATTATCTTAGGAAACCTAATGAAGAAAAGCGTGCAGAGTTGATAGAACATAGAGCATTAGGCTTTGGAGATTGCCAGTTGCTCTTGAGTATGCAACACAATACTCCCAACAATACGTTGCCCATCATATGGTTTGATGAAGATGATACAGTTTGGACTCCGATTTTCAAGAGGTATAACAAAGTTTACTAATAGTTAAATATGATACCGAATCCGTTTGACATTAACAAGGCCGTTGACTACACCGACGAGGACATTTTCAGGTTTTGGGTAAACATCAGCGAGCCTGCCGGTTTCAATGAAATGATTAAGCCTAATACCTTGATGCCAATGATTATTGTTGGCAGCAAAGGCTGTGGGAAGACACATATCATGAAGTATTATTCGTATGAATTGCAGAAAATCCGCTTAGCCTCGAACAAAGGAAAGAGTTTGACAGATTCATTCAAGGACGAAACTTTCATCGGAATCTATGTTCGGTGCAGCGGGTTGAATGCGAGGGTGTTCGACGGGAAAGGCGTGGATGATTATACGTGGGAAATGCTGTTCGCTTACTATTGGGAGTTATGGATTAGCGAACGTGTTCTTGCTTCGTTGACGGATATGAAAGAGAACAATTTGTTGGAAGGGTGCGATGAGGGAGAACTTGTGAGTGATATTCTGTCGCTGTTTATGAAACACGAAGCCGATTGCCGGACACTAAAAGAACTACGTTCTTATCTGATTAAACTACAGAAGGAACTACTCTATGAGATTCACAATTTCCTGCTTTTGGGAAAAGAAAAGCCAGAAGTAGATATTCGTTTGGACGGAGCTGCTTTGACCTTTGGCATTCCGGATTTATTGAAAGCGAAGGTCCCTTTTTTTAAGAAAAGACATATTCTGTACTTGATTGACGAGTACGAGAACTTTTCAGAACAGCAGCAGCAGGTTATTATGACCTTGATGAGGGAAAAGCCTACATCATGCACTATCCGCATTGGAACTCGACCATACGGAATCAGGACAAAGTACACTATTGGTAAGATAGAGGAAAACAGAGAGGGGTCGGAATACGAGAAGTTGTGGCTAGACGAGATGCTGCGTGAATCTAATAACTATAAGATATATCTTAAAAAAATATGTGAAAAGCGATTGACAGAAGCCGGGTTGTCGCTGATAAACCCTTTTAACTTAGAAGAGTACATTGATGATAAAGATATTGCAGTGCTTTTAAAGAGTGCAAAGGAAAAGAAAGCATCGCAGAGTGTGTTGATTAATTTGAGACGGAATCTTGGGACATACAAAAACCAGAAACTATCGGAGATTGAGATTGCCGAGGTAATAGATTGTGTAACCTGCGATGAAGACCTTGTGGTTGAACGGGCAGGTATTAAACTTCTTTATATGAAAATGAAAGGTAAGAGTACAACACTTATTGATGATGCAAAGTGGATCCACGGCGAGCAGGTAAATTACCTTTCTAAAGAGACAAGGAAAGATAATGCCATCGCAAAACATTTGAGCTATTATAGGAAGGACATCATTGATGATATTGCTCGGCGAGCCAATATCCAAATTCCATATTATGGGCTGAATACGCTGATGGACTTGTCATGTGGTACACCACGCACGCTGTTAAGGTTACTGAAGCAGGCTTTCTCTAAACAGTATTTTAATACAGGAAAAGTGCCGTTTGAAAAAGGAAGGCATCTTCTGACTGAATCCCAGCAATCAGGTATTGAAAGTGCAGGGGAGTGGTTTTTTGAAGAAAACCGTATTCCGAATGATAGTACAGGAATAACGGAAGTAGTTACCCGCTTAGGGAGTTATTTGCAACGGTTGCGTTTCTCGGATTTGCCTCCGCAATGTTCCATTAGTATTTTCAGTGTTCAGGAAGAAATACTTTCGAAAGAAGCATCTCAATCGCTCAGGACTTTGGAGCAGTACTCATATCTGGTTCCGCATAAAGACCGTAGAAAGAAAAATGCAGACAGTAAAGTCTCCACCTACAAACTGAATAGCATTCTTGCGCCTAAATTTGAGTTGGCACTAGAGGCAAGAGCCAATGTGGAGCTAACGAAAGACGATGCAGAATATATATTCAATCCTCAGAGAAAAGATGAATATGAGGAATTTATGAAAAATAAACTTAAGTCATACAACTATCCATTTGCTGTTCAGCGCAGAGTTAACGCTGCACCAGTTAAGCAACGATCTTTATTTGATGATGAAGATGGACTACAGTTATTTTAAGAAAACCCGATATAGATCTATAGAAGACCTAAGAGGTCTGGAATATGACTGCCTGATTTCAACATATGTTGAATCGGAACGGGTAAAGGCTCCATCGCAGTATATCTCCAGCAAGGAAAAATGGTGGGTATTAGAGGATGATAACGCTAGTGGAGATTTCATCGGTAGCGCCAGAACGTTCAGGATTACCGATGAGAGTGACGGTGGAATAGCAAAAGAGTTGATTGAAAAAGGTTACAATCGCCTGTGTGTTGACATTACGGGCTTTGTGATACCCCAGTTATTGATTCTTCTACGTTTTCTTCAAATAAAAGGCATACGTTCGTTCGACGTTATTTATACGGAACCCAACCAATACAAAGAAGGTGAAGAGACACAGTTCACTGAAACTCCCATTTGCGTCAAACAGATTCTTGGCTATTCAGGAATGCATATTTCCGATATGTCTAACGACTTGCTGGTTGTGGCGGCAGGCTATGACCATAGTCGTATCATTGAGGTAGCGACAGAGAAGAAAAGCGCCAAGAAGGTGTTGTTGTTTGGATTTCCCCCTTGTAGTCCGGGAATGTTTCAGGAAAACATATTACGAGCTTTTCAGGCAGAACCAGCTGTAGGAATGGACTGTTTCCGTAATATGGACTTGAATATCTTTGCTGCTGCCAATGATCCTTTTTCTACAGCCCAGGCTTTGAAAAGCTATGTGGAGAAAGTGTTACGTAGCAAAGAGCCATTTACGAATTTGTACTTATCTCCGCTATCGAGCAAGCCGCAGGCTTTGGGAATGGCGTTGTTTTATATTTGGGAAGATGGTTGGAAGAAGGAGTGGAGTATCATCTACCCATTCTGCACCAAATATATTCATGACACAACAAGTGGAATATCCCGTATCTGGCGATATGAAATCATGCTTCCCGAACTGGCTTAGCTTCAGTCAAAGTATTTATTACCAATAGAATTGGTTGAAAAGATGCTGCTTGATAGCTATACAGAGCAGTTTTTCAGTAGCCTGAAATCCGCAATAAAAATGTAGCTAATGATAGGCAAGACACACCAAAAATGAGGATCTCGGAGAGGGTCGTAGTATCCGAAAATAGAACAGTGCATCCATAATGGTGCGAACTGGCTCTGACCGTTGTTATCGCCAATGTCTATGATTATTCCACAATCATTTTATAGCCGGTACCGCGGATGTTGACGATGCGGATGTGAGGGTCCTGGGAGAGGTGACCGCGGAGACGGGTGATGAGGACCTGGAGGCTGCGGGCGTTGAAGAAGTCATCGTCGCCCCAGAGATCCAGGAGGATGTTTTGGGTGGGAATGATTTCTCCCTGGTGCTGGCAAAGGCGCTGGAGGATATCGGCTTCCCGGCGCGGTAGGATTGTGGTTTCTTCGGTGGTGCGATGCTGAAGCTGCGCTGTTCCCGGGTTAAACTGGAATTCTCCGATGGTGAATACGGTGGTTCCTTTGGCCTGACTGGTCTTGCGACCCAGCAGGGCTTTCATCCGGACAACTAGTTCCGGAATGGCGAAGGGCTTCTTGAGATAGTCGTTCGCTCCCAGGTTGAAGCCGGTGACGACGTCATCGACCGTTGTCTTGGCGGTCAAGAAGAGGATGGGCGTCTCTCTATCGCTCTGGCGGATGGATTTCACCATTTCGAAGCCTGACATCTTGGGCATCATCACATCTACGACTAGAATGTCCGGCCGGACGTCGAAGTACCGGTGCAGGCCTTCAGCGCCATCGGCAGCTATGGTGACGTCAAAGTCCTGGGTCTCCAGAGCATCCCTCACGATGCTGGCCAGGGAGAGTTCGTCTTCTACTAACAGTACGCGGTGACTCATAGCTCAATGGTGAATGTGCTGCCCTTGCCGGGTTCGCTGTGGACGGAGATACGGCCGCCGTGTTTCTCGACAATGGTCTTGGCGAAGAAGAGGCCGATGCCGTACCCTTTGACATCGTGGACATTGCCGGTGGGAACGCGGTAGAATTTGTCGAAGATATGGGCCTGCTTGTCGGGGGCAATGCCGATACCCTTGTCACTGACCGATAGAATCGTGTGACCCTCTTTCTCTTCTGCAGCAAGACGGATGTCTGCACGATCGACGGAATACTTGACGGCATTGTCCAGGAGCGTGGCCAGTACGCTGGACATCAGGGCGGTGTCAATATCGGCCGAAAGGGACTCCGGAGAGACTTCGACTTTGATTTCACAGGGTTTGCCGGCGCTGAGGCGTGCTTGTGCGGCAACAGACTCCAGCAGCGGGAGCAATTCTGTGCGCTCGATGCGGAGGGCCAGGCGCTCCCGGTTCTCCATAGACATCGAGAGGATCTGCTCGACCATTCCGTTCAACTTCTCCAGGGACTCACGGGTAACTTTCAGGTACTCTTCCCGCTTGGCGGGATTTCTGTCCAGGCCATAGACCAGCATGGCATCGTTCGCTGCGTAGGCAACGGCTATCGGAGTCTTGAGTTCGTGGGTCATATTGCTGGTGAAGTCGGACTTCATTTCGTCCAGCTCCCTCTGTTTCCGGAGGGCCCGCATCATCAGGTAAAAGACCAGAGCCAAAATCAGCAGAATCCCCAAAGACATCAGCAAAACGCCTCTCATTCCCTTCAGGACGGAGTTGGAAAGAGGTTCGCAATACAGTTCGTAGGTAGCACCTTTGTTGGCGATGGAGGTCATCTGGATAAGGTCATCCTTTGAGGATGGAGCATAACCGGGACTCGTGGTTTTATCCAGCACCTCCTCCCCATTCATCAGGACAAGGCGATGCGAGAGCGGATAACCCAGAGAGTCCAGCCGGTGCACGAGAATACTGTCCATTACCGGCAGATTTGTCCTCCCGGTATTGTCTTCAAAAAGGTCCAGGTTTAGCGGCAGATCCATCTTGGTGACGGTGATTGACTCGGGAATGGAATCGCCGGGAGCGGCAAATTTCGAGGAGACAATCTTCGAGATCCTGGCATTGGTGCCACTATATACACGGGCTATGACGCGGATGCTGTCGGTGACCTGTTTCCTTCTTGAGGTAAGCTCTTCCATCTCGGCCCAGGTGATGGAAACCCGGATTTCGGACTCTGCCGCCTCACGACGGGTCTTATAAAGCCCCTTAATCCAGTAGAGTTCATACGCAGCGATGGCCGTCAGGGCAAGGACTGCGAGCAGAATCAGAAGATATGATTTCCTGGTCTTCACGATGCAAAGGTAGCAAGAATCAAGGGATTCAGGAACGCCGTTAACACTTGTTAACACTCCCTTAACAGTCCGTTAACCATCATTCCAGGACGAAGGATGTACTTTTGCAGCAGCATTAAAAATCAGAAACGATGAAAAGAATCCTTGTATTGGTCATGATGCTCTCGGCTTTGGTTGCCGGGGCTCAGGAGAATGCGCAGTACCGCATTACTTATGATTGCGACGCACAGTATGGTCCCCAGCGGCTGGTTTACCGCTGGCATCTGGATATCGGGGTCGAAAACGCCGTATTCTACAATCCGAGCAACCAGGGACGGGAACAGGTGGTGAATGAAGTGACCAGCATAAATGATGTTACCGCCGTGATGGGGCGTCTTAAGTCCATCAAGACCCAATTCCCGAATCCTAACCCGCTGGAGGTTCTTGTGAGTGCCGCGCCGGGAAGCAAATACATCTACCGGAACGAAGTCGGCGGTGACAAGCTATGGTATGAAGAGGAGCGTCCTGCTCTGTCGTGGGAAATGACAGACAGGGATTCCACTGTCTGCGGATATGCATGCCTGCAGGCAAAGACGCGGGTGTACGGGCGCGACTGGACAGTTTGGTTCGCGCCGGAGATCCCGCTTTCCTATGGCCCGTATATTTTGGGCGGCTTGCCCGGATTGATCCTGGACGCAGAGGATGCCGACGGGCTTTTCCATTTCACGGCGGTGGGTCTGGAACAGAATCCCGCCGATGCCCAGGTGGCGCTGATGAGCACGAAGGATGCGGTCAAATGCACCCGGAGCAAGTATCTGGCCATGCGGGAGAAAGCGAATGGGCAGTCTTTGAATGATCGCTTGAGGGAGATGGGCATCGATGACAAGACGGTCGTGAAAGTAGTGTCGGCCGATGGGCAAGATATTGATATGGATGCAGAGCGGCCGAAGAACAATTACCTGGATCTGGAATAAGATGCAAAGGATTACCTGTCTGCTTGCCTTGTTGCTTTGTGCGCTGGGGGCTTTCGCTCAGGAAGCGCCCGGCACCGGCAAGGTGGTGGATGAAAACGGCACGGCTCTCCAAGGTGCCAACGTGGTTGCATACGGGCCGGAAGGAAAGGTGCTCAGCTACGCCATCACCGGGAAGGACGGCACATTTCTGCTGAAGAAGACGGACGGAATGCAGCGGCTGTCGGTGAGCTTTCTGGGCTATAAGACCGTCAATCTGCCTGCCGAAGCAATCCGGGATGGTCAGCTGATTCAGATGACGCCGGGCGGCTTCCAGCTGAAGGAGGTTGCCGTTACGGCGGAGCGCATCAGGGAGAGCGGTGATACGCTGACGTATTCCGTGGGAGGATTCAAGCAGGCGCAGGACCGAAGCATCGCAGATGTCATCGGCAAGATGCCGGGACTGGAGGTCAAGTCCAACGGCACCATTGAGTATCAGGGAAAGTCCATCAATAAGTTCTATATCGAGGGGATGGACCTGATGGGCAGCCAGTATGCGCTGGCCAGTGAGAACCTGTCGGCCGATAAGGTCAAGGAAGTGCAGGTGCTGGAGAATCATCAGGCCGTGAAGTCGCTGCGGGGCGTCAGCTTCAGCGAGCAGGCGACGCTTAATATCGTCCTGAAGGATGAGGCAAAAACCACCTGGACCGGGCTTGCCGACCTGGGTGGCGGTTATGGCAATGAGTGGCTGTATGACTGCCGCCTGATGGGGATGCAGTTCAACAAGCGCTTCCAGACGCTGATGCTCTATAAGAATAATAATACGGGCAAGGATATCGGCTCGGAAGTGATTGACTTGGCTGACCTGGGCGGTTATCGGTCAGAAAACGACCTGCTGAATATGATTTCGCTGGGAGGCCCGGATTTTGACCGGGAAAGGTACACCTTTAACGCAAGCCACCTGCTGGCCGGAAACTGGCTCATCAAGACGGGGGCCGATTCCCAGCTTCGTCTGCAGGCCAGCGGACTCCTGGACCGGGAACACCAGCTGAGCGAGAGCCGGACCACTTATCTGACCATTGACGGGATGCCGGTCGTGGTGGAGGATTGGAATGTGACAGGACGGAAAAGGCAGGTCAAGAGCGAGGTGGATTATACGCTCAATGGTGCCAAAACCTATCTTCGCAGCCGCACGAAGGTATATGCCGATTGGAACAGTAGCGAAGGACAAATGAATCTGGACGGGACGGCGACGGATTTGATGGTACGGCCGTGGAAGCGGAGCGTCTCGGAGGATTTCCAGTTGTCGCATACCACGCAGAACGGGCATATCTGGAGGCTTTTTTCGGCAAGCGGATATACTTGGTTGCCTGGGCAGCTGCTGACGCTGGACGGAAGCCGACAGGTGCTGGATCTGGGGATGCTCTCATCGCAGAATTATGCCAGCTGGCAGCATCGGCTGGGCCGGTGGCGCATTACCGGGAAGGCCGGGCTGGATGTGCAGCGCCAGCAAATCAATGGGCACGACTGGAGTATGCTCTTTCCCTATGCGGAGCCTGCTGTTCAGCGGGAAATCGGCAGTCATACCTTTGATGGAATCCTTCGGGTCGGGTATCAGCGGAGGCAATATGACGGCAATACCAGGCAGCGCGTCACCTTTGAGCCGACGCTGCGATGGAACTGGAAGATTTCTCCGAAGGCTTCTTTAATGGCATACTATCGGCTTTCAGTGAATCCGGTCCAGGGGCTTCGGGTGGTGGATGAGCCGGTCTATACTTCCTACAGGAGCCTGTATGTGGGTACCGGTATCCCTGACGTACAATCATCACATACCCTTTATGGAACATATTCCTACAGAAATCCCGTGAACGGATTGTTCTTCACTGTTTCTCCGATGTGGACGCTCAGCAAGGGGAATCTTCTGTGTGCAAGCGAGATGAATTCCGGCCTTTATCTGCAGAGGACTACCGAGCAGGTGTATGATACAAACTTGTATTCGGTGGACGGGCGCATATCGAAGTCATTCTCCTGGGCCAGGACGGTGGTAGGCCTCTCCGGTTCGGCGTCCCTGGGCGATTACAGTTATCTCTCCGGAGGCGAGGTCGTGGATGCCAGGACTGCGAAATATGCGGCATCGGCCGACTACTCGCTGCGGCCTGCCAGGTGGATGTCGGTGCAGGGATACTCCGGAGTAATTGTTTCACGACGCACTGTTGAGGGACTGGCCACCACCTGTATCCGTGACTGGGAGCACTGGCTGCAGCTGAGCTTCCTCCCGGCAAAGGGCTGGATGCTTTCCTGGCGAAATGAGCTGTACTACAGCAGCGAGAAGGACTTTGGTGTTAACTGGTTCAGCGACCTGTCCGTAAGTTACAAGGCAGACCGCTGGGAGATTTCGCTGATTGGGAGCAATATCGTGGGGACCTCGCAATATGAGCAGGTCCGGGTGTCATCGACGGTGCAGTCCTATACGCTGACGCATCTGAGGCCGAGGGAGGTGGTGCTGAAGATGTGCTGGGATTTGTAAGGAGCGAAGATTATTAGATAATGCAATGCTAATTGTGTTATATGGAATAATCGTGTAAACGATATATATTGAAAAGATTGCTCCTGAGTAAACTCTTAACCTCGTTACTACCGATGAAATGCTATATGGCAAATATGTACTTCTCAACCTGGAAAGTACAAATTTGCCATTTGCGACATGTGACAAAACCGGAGATCAAGCTCTAAAATACGGTGGATGCTAAGGCAAAACCGAACAAAAAAAAGGTACTTGTACTGTTTTTCAAACAAGTTTAAGGCAATGGTACAACCTCAAAAGAAGAATTGGCAGGGGAGTACCATTTTAAAACCATTACTTATTCGTGTGATTACTCCAAAACATTTCATAAAACGGCGGTTTTGGTAACTTTTTCAGGAAAGTGTGACAAAATTCTGTCACAGAAGGTTATTTTGTGACAAACACTGTGACAAAAACGACTAAAACCAAAGAAATCCAATCATAACCACTAAATCTCGAAAATAGTCGAATCGAACTCTAAAGAGAGTAAGATTCAACTAGTTTGAGGATGTTATTTTAAGCATTAGCTGAGTTACAACTAGTTGAGAATCAGATTTTTACTTGCCGATGCATTAAGTAAGACTAATTGATTATCAATTAGTTACAAATCTTTGGTTCATATACGGTTCATTTTTTTCCAAACTTTTCCGAACTCTGGAAATGCAATAAAAAACGGCAAAAAAGTCCTCTGAAATATCTCAAAGGGCGTTTCTTGTCGAAAAAAACGAAAGCGGAATTACGGGAGAAATACGGTCTTAGAAGCAGTTTTAGATCAAATAATATCGATTTGGATTAATTCTAAATTGAATTCCTTGCAACTCATTTTATATCAATGCATTCCGAATTACGGAGAGGAATTTATTCTTATTAAAGTGCGTTTTCTGGTCAAAAAAGAAAGACTTTATTTCTTTGAAAAGCACTTTAAAAAAGAAACCGCATCCCAATCCCTTTTATTATCCTTATTTCATACTTGTTTACTTGTCCAGTATATCTAATACAGAGGACTACGAAACAAGTTCCTTTTCTATTGACCCGCTACTTATTTGCCACTGAATCAAGATTATCGTAGATTTGTATTCGTTAAATCGAGATTTATGGACATCATCATATATGGCAGCCTGCATGGGGCGGCGAAACGCTATGCCGAGGGGCTTGCGGAAAGGACAGGGCTAAAGGCGGTTGACTACAAGGAGGTGGACAGCCTGGGACTGTACAAGCGCGTTATCTACATTGGGGCGATATATGCCAGCGGAGTAACCGGACTGAAGAAAACCGTGGCCAAACTGACCCAGAATCAAGAACTCTTTGTTGCCACCGTGGGTATGGTCGATCCAGCGGATGATGCCTTCATTGGCTCTATTCAAGAGGCTTTGAAGAAACAGATTCCGCCGCAACTGTATGATGAGAAGAAGGTCTTCCACCTGCGTGGAGCCATTGACTACAGCCAACTGGAACTCAAATACCGAATCTTGATGAAGATGATGTATTCGCAGGCATCCAAGTTACCGGAAGAGAAACTCACTTCCGAATTCAAAGCTGTACTGGCAACTTATGGTCAAAAGGTGGATTACGTCGATTTAAACTCGATGGAACCGTTAATCGATGCCATAACGAGCCAGAATGGCATTCCCATTCATTGAAGTTTTGCCTTCAGCCGCTGGCGTGCTTTGGTAACGGAGGTGGGCGAAATCCCAAGCAGGATGGCCTGCTCCGACACGGGGAACTGGAAGTGAGAGAGGATGTAGATGCGGATGTCGCCCTTGGTGAGTCCTGGGTGGGTTTCCCGGAGGGAATCCGGGGTATGGTCGGAGGAATTCCGGAACACCCGTTCCAATTCGGTCCATTCATCGTCCTGGATAAAGCGTGGAGTGGTGCGGAGTTCCTGAAGGAGATAATTTTGACCGGTAAGGGTGTGCAATATGGCATAGGAGTCCACGTCGCCGCCGGGACCGGCCCCCGCTCCGGGAATGAATTTTTCCCTGTCATCGGCTCCGGCGCGGATGACCATCAGGAAGGCGCGGGCGTTCTTTCCCAGGATTTCCGAGGCCTGTGGAATGCTTAGCGTGCTGCCGCCCCGGGTGCATGTTTGCGCCAGCCCCAGCGCTACCAGAATCAGCTGGTAATAAAGCATTTCTGCGTCTTTCTCCTGAAGACCGAAGGAGGCATTGATGGCATTGAGGCATTCTTTCTTGAAGCCGACATAGGTGTCAACGTAGTCCTCAAAAGATGTCGCAGGAGCCTCAGCATCCATAATCAGGGAGAACAGTTGCGGCTCGTCCATGGCGAACCAGAGGAAGGCCATCCCGAATCCTTTGAAAGGCGGGTTGAGGGAAAACCCCGCACGCACGCGGGACTGATACAACCGGCGGGCCTCCGCTTTCACGGCATCCCGAATGCCCTGAATGGACCCGAAGGAGTTGAACAATGCGTTGGCCCCGCAGCCGAGGGCGGCGCTAAGGCTCCGGGCGGTCAGGGCCTGAGGGCCGCCGCAAGAATCCTGTCTTTTGTGATGCGAACCGGTCTTGCCATAATGATTGTTCCGTAATGACCTTCGCAAAAGTAGAAAAAACAAGAGTTATGTCCAAGTGTGATCAGGCTGGAACCCTGTATTTGTCCACCTAATTGTCCATATCTTTATTAGTTTCGGAACGGGATATTCGCTAACTTTACACCCGGAAAATATGGACAAAAGGATGTTATGAAGACATTGGTTTTAAACACAGTTGGTGAAGAAGTCCTTGACCGGGCAAATGCTCTGATTAAAGACAAAGAAGTGGAGGTCGTCGATACCTCAGACATGAAGATTGCACATTGCATGGGTTGTAACCAGTGCTGGCTGAAGACTCCGGGCATTTGCGCCATCAAAGACGATTATGAAAAAATCATAAAAAAACTGGTAGAGACAGAAAACCTTTGGATCGTCTCCGATACACGTTTTGGTTTCTTGGACTACAAAGGCAAACGGGTGATGGATCGCATTATGCCCATGCTTAATATGACTATCGGTTTTCGGGACGGCTGGATGCGCCATAAGCTACGTTACCACGCATTGAATATCGGATTGCTGTACAAAGGGACAGCCGCTGCAGTGGAACCATTTTGCCGCCTTCGTTTGCCTTGTGCTGGCCGTATTTTTTGTATTCCTTAAATAGTTAACGATATGTCAATTAAATCGATGCCTGTATGGAAGTGGATACTTCTGTTCATCGTCAGCCTGGTGCTGGGGTTCATACTGCTCGGCTTTGGGCAGTTCGCCAATTATCCCGATTATCCCTGGTGGGTGATTTGTCTTGTCAATATCGCCGTACCTGTGGCAATGATCGCACTATATGCACTTTTCGTTAAGATTATTGAGCGTGAACCGGCGCACGACCTGCCAATGAAAAGACTGGCCGGCGAAACAGGAAAAGGATTCGGCATCGGTGCTCTTTTCTTTGTGGCGGTAGTGGCCGTGATGATGATTGCCGGCGTTTACAAGTTCTTGAAATTCAACACCGGCAATGCCGATCTGATTATAGCGGCCCTGTTCTTCTACCTGACGGTGGCCGTGGGCGAAGAGATTCTCTTCAGGGGGATTCTGTTCCGTTGGATAGACAGCAAATGGGGCTTTGTACCGGCGCTGATTGTGTCGGCCCTCTTCTTCGGAGTGGCCCATATATTCCAGCCCGGCGCTTCGTGGTGGTCTTCCATTGCCATCGCAATTGAGGCCGGCCTGCTTCTGGCCGCGGCATATAAATATTCCGGCACTCTCTGGCTGCCGATTGGCATTCACTGGGGCTGGAATTTCTTCCAGGGCAACATCTTCGGAATCGAGGTCTCCGATTCCGATGCCGGTGAATCTCTCATCATACCGGAAATATCCGGTCCAGATATCCTCACCGGCGGTGCCTTTGGTGCAGAGGCCTCCATCGTCGCCTTTCTCCTTGGCCTCGCCCTCTCCGTATGGTTTATCGTCAAAGTCGTTAAAAAGAAATAGTTATGGCCAAGATATATGTCGCCTCCAGCTGGAGGAACAAATATTTTCCCGAGGTCGTGGATGCCTTGCGCGCCGCCGGCCACCAGGTCTATGACTTCCGCAATCCGGCTTTGAAGACTTTGCCAAGAGTTGGGGATGCACCCGCCCGCTGGATGATAAACCGTATTGTTAAAAATGAACATGGAAAAAGAAATGAGATTCTGTCAGAGTTGCGGAATGCCGCTGACTGACGAAGTGCTCGGCACTAACGCCGATGGTAGCAATAACGAAGATTATTGTATGTACTGCTATAAAGACGGTAAGTTCTTGCAGGAGTGTACCATGGACGAAATGATTGAGCATTGCGCCCAGTTCGTAGATGAGGTGAACAAGGACCAGCCCCAACCAATCACCAAAGAAGAGTACATCGGCCAGATAAAGATGTATTTCCCGCATCTGAAGCGCTGGCGTAAGGAGTTGACAGTCAACGATGACACTGCGGTGAACCCGGCTTTGATGGGCGTTAAGGACCTTATCGCGCAGATGGCCGACACGCTGCC
>JAEEGJ010015492.1_pt1 | contig 17769 bp, 16 predicted proteins | sample 8958761 | NCBI WGS metagenome assembly JAEEGJ01 (sample SAMN16246546, study PRJNA631951) | gut metagenome | biome: gut microbiome; feature: rumen; material: RS-attached | host: Bos | place: Iran: Karaj | collected 2018-10
CAGAGCAGATTCATGCGCTCTTCAAAAGGCTCTTTTGCTGGATAAACTTGTTCGTACGGAGCTTGATATTATCCTGCAGATTCACAAAGAACAGGAAGTTATCGTACAGATGATATGAGCCGTCAGGAAAGACGTCCAGTACAGGGGGATACTCTGTGGAATTGATATCTGTCACTATGAGTGTTCCCCTCTCGGGATCAATAAATGCGCCGCATTTCTGAGGAGTAACCGAAGTTATGGCACCTGTTACGGAGTCCTGAGTTACGGTTCCTTTGTTGAACTTCTTAGATGCTACTGTGCTGTCTGTTCGCCAGTTTAAAGGATTGATAGAAATAGCCTTAGTTCCCTCTGGAACCACAAAAGATCCTGTAACATAGTCTGCTTCACATTCATAACTGACAACTACACCAAGATCGTCCTCTCCCTTTGCAGGTACTATCTGGGGATATTTCTCGATCATCTGCTGTGTCATTGGCCAGCCAATAGCATAAACTGCTACCAGGTTGTCACGAAGTGCTGCTGGCTTGCCGCTGGTTCCACCATAGAACTCCTCAAGGATTCTGTAGCACATATCTGCACCCTGGGAGAATCCTGCTAAAATCACAGGTCTGCCATTGTTCTTATGCTCAAGATAATACTTAAATGCAGCGGATATATCTACATATGCGTTAGCCAGCGCCTCCTCTTTTTGAGTGTCATTAAGCCTATAAGCATTCATGGCCGCCTGTCTGTAATATGGCGCATAGAGTCTTGCACTCTCAGCATAAAGAGCCTGTTGCTGATTCATGGCATTTCTGAATCTCTCTTTATATTTCGGGGTAATCACTGCATTGGACTCATTTAAAGTATCCACCGTTGGCGCCACAATAAACACGTCCACCGCCTTGTCCTCGCCGATCCCGTCATAGAGCCAGTTCTGCGCAAGTGAGTAATCAATTGCACCTGTAAATGGCAAGATCCTTACTTCGGAAGCCTCTACAGTTTTAGTTCCCGCAAACAGACTTACAAGAACTGCTGCAATACACATAGTAGCTTTGATGATTTCTGAAATTCTTACAGATTTTCTTTTCATAAGCACAGGTCCTCTCCTTTAAAAATCCTCCAGTGACAAATCTATGTATTTCTTTTTATTCCCAATGTAACCGTGATCTCTTTCTACCTTCTCATCAGCTGTCAGCGGATTAAGCTTTTGGTCGTATGAGGTTGTTTTTCCTCCCCCCAGTGCGACCTTGGGCATCCTGATAGTTGATATGGAAAAATAGTCTCCCTGAGGATTATTGTCGTCTATATTATACACCGCATAGACCTTTGCCTGCGGGTGGAAAGCTCCATCCATACAGCTTTGCATGCCATTCACATACCGGGAAGGATGCTTCCGTGTCCCCAGTCGTGCTGTAAGTGTTTTGTTCTGCATCGACTCTCCTTATCTCTACGTCCCAAACCAATGCGCAACAAAATATATATATATTAACTATAAACCAGCAACAAGAATATTTCCATACAACACTGATGAACATACCCCAAAAACCTTAAAAGCCAACAAAAAAATTCAATGTTACCTATTGCTAACACAAATTAATTAAGTTATAATTGCGTTAGCCTATGCTAACCATGAAATCATTTGGGGAAGGAGTCTATTCGTCATGCCCGAGAGTATCATAGTAGAGAACTGCTCTCCTACACTGGCCGGAATAAAGACCGGCAACATATTCACCATAGACAGGAGTCTTGTTTCAGATATTAAGGAAGAACTTCGCGAGCTAAACCAGTGCTTTACCAGCAAAGGTCTTCGTGCAATACCATTAAAGGTCACGGAAAAGAGTATTCTGATCTACCTCTACAGACCGGACAAACTCAGGGCTGATCTGTCCTGCTCTGAGGCAAAAGAGATCTTACTACAGAAGGGGTACAGCTGCAAATCCATCGAAAAGGACATCGTTCATCTGATACACCACATTCACGACGACGGCTCTTTTCCCCATGAGATAGGTCTTTTCCTGGGCTACCCTCCCGTCGATGTAAAGGGCTTTATGGAAGATACCAGAAAAGGTGTGAAGTGCGTCGGTTATTGGAAGGTTTACGGTGATAAGGAGAAGGCGGAAAAGACATTTTCCAGCTACAGAAAGTGCACCGAAGTCTACAAAAAGTGCCTCATGGGCGGCAAGTGCTTATCTTCAATGGTAGTAAATACTATATGCAACAGATCCGTTGCATCATAATTCGAGGTTTGTATGAGCAATGAATATGTCATCTCACTTTTAAAAGAACAGGGCTTTCGCATCACAAAACAGAGAAAGCTCATAATAGATATAATTCTTAGCAGCGACGGCGCATCCTGCAAGGAAATCTACCACAAGGTAGTTACCAGGGACAGCACCGTCGGATCTGCTACTGTCTATAGAATGATCAGACTGCTTGAGGACGTGGGGATCCTGAAGCATATTGATATGATCTCGCTGGGTGGAAAAGCGTAAGTCAGTTTTTCTCACATTTTCGTCTCATCATACGCTCCTTGCAAATTCTACAGCTGCAATTGTTTCTTCCTTTGATCTTAGCATGTCTGGCACGTATTCTTCGCTTAAGTCTGTGAAGTAATCAAGCAAACCATAGTCTTTTTTGGCACACGTGAAGGTTACAGCAGGGTTCTTTACCTTAAGCAATTTTGGATTGTCTGCTTGGCAATGGCATGATAGTACTTTTATATATTCGATGTGTTTTGTTCTTTTTTATGTATTATCATATAAACTATAGAAAACACTTTAAAATATTAAATTGCCAAAAGGAAGAGTCCTGTCATGTGGAAAAACCTGAAAAACAAGATGCGCATATTCCTCTGGAATCATTCCCCAAGAAACAAAGCGATGATCCCAAAGGGAAGCATAGATACATCAGAACTGACAAACCAGACAGAACATTTTCTTGAAAAGCTAAAGGAATATTTAGACGCTGACCCCCAGGCTTTCAGAGTAATGCAGCTTGGGTCGTATTATAACAAGAACGGGTCTCCTGATTTTAACGAGGCCATCCCCGCCTATCTGTTTGTCAGCAGGCTCAGCAGTCTATATGCTTTTCAATACTACATAATGTACAGCTTTCTCATTCCTATTCTTGCAGAGAAAGACATACAGACACTTAAAATTGTGTCTTTTGGCTGTGGTTCCATGATAGATGCACTGTCTCTGTCCTTTGCTTCAAGAGACAGTGGCAAAAGTTTTGACGTTCACTATACCGGCGTGGATATAGCAAAATGGGCACCCATTTATTCTCATCCCTATGAAAGCGACTTCGTTCAAAAGCCTCTCCAGGAATACTGGGATGGCCGCGATGTCTTTGATGGGAACGTTATCTTTTTCCCTACTGTATTGAGTGAGATTCTGGAAATTCCTGACGCGATCGGTCAGTTCTGCGAGGGTCTTGAAAAGACACAGATAGTAAGCGATACGATTTTTCTGATGGTATCCTACAGATCCACAGCTTCAGTTGCCAAGGACTGGAAGATGACCGACTGGCAAAAGGTACAGAAGATCATTTCTACTTTGGAGAAGAAGGGATTTTCAGGAGAGCATATTCCGGTTTCACCTTCCGATGACTGGAAAACATATCTCCAGAATAAACCACTAAAAACAGATGATGGAAAAACATATCCCTGTTACTACATCTCTCCCCCCTGTGCCAGTAAGTCTTTTGCAGAAATTGCGCCTGACTTCGCACCATCAGAGTCCGTAAGAGAATACCTGTATGATCCGGGATTTATAAGGACAATCTGCCCCTATTATGCAGAGAAAAGAGATCTGTACCTGGCCAAAAACAAGACCATTACTCCCGGCAGCGAAAAGCCTGATACCGTATGCAAGCAGACCTGCCCTATCATCTGCCATCCATACCCGAAGGTAATTCTGTCACCAAAGACCAGTCCGTGCTTTCAGATATTTGTATTCCACAGATTGGCTCCATGAAAGGAGCTGTGACCTTAAAGACCTGCCATTATTTTGTTCTGATCAGACATTTACTCCAATTGCCGAAAAATTCCTTGAACACATAAAAAAAGCTCGTTATGCATACTTTTCTCGCCTCGTTAAGATAAGACTAATTGTTTTCTTTTTGCGGGTAGATTGGAAACTGTCCCAGAAGCTGCGGCACAAACTTTTCTATGATAGCACAAAGAAGCAGAGCAGTTGCAAAGGAAATGCAAGTTGCGATACAGGCCACCAAAAGCTGTGGTCCTTCCAACCAGGTGTGTATCCAGGGAATGATAAGATCAAGCTGTATGTTTTTATGAAGAAGGAATATTCCCAGCGTATGCTGTCCCACATATGTAATAGCTGCCGTTCTGAACAGTATGGCACCTTCTCGAGAGATACGGAAAATTAGCATGGATATTCCCAGTATAAAAGCTGTACCTGAAACAGAATTATACAAAAACCAAAGGACGTTGCCGTAATCACCACAGCACATAAGGCTCAGCTCCAGAGCATCACCTCTTAAGACCGTTCCGCAGATAAGCATTACTCCTGAGACTACAGTTATAAGGAATAGTATCCATGCTTTTGACTGTGCCAGGATAAGTACCTGCTGGCGGATAGCAATGCCAAGCAGGATAAAACCTGCTGCTACAAAGCTGACATTCAGACACCACGGATACCCAATCTTGATCTTCGGGAGTAGGAATCCGATGGCGAACATCGGAACTGACAGGATACCAAACCATAAATTCATGTTCTTACACTTGGCAAGACTCAAAATATTCATAATCACCTGACAGTATATCCTGGCCACAAATAAGCACGTTAGATACCACAATGATGTCAGGGTTCCTGTCTTTCCCAGCATCTGCCATGAACCGTACAGGAACTTTGGAACATTTTCAAAGCTGAAGGGTGCATAGATAAAAGCAAAAATCAAATATGGTACTATCAGAGCAAGAAGGTTCTTCTTAATAAAGCTTTTCCATTCCATGAATGACTTTAGCTCTTTTGCTTTTATGGACATGCCGGCGAGGAAAAAGAAAAGCGGCATATGAAAAGAATAAAGCAAACGCCTGTACATGGGTGTATCCAGATTGCCGGTTGTATGTCCAAGTATTACCAGAATAATTGTTATCGCTTTTGCTATATCAATCAGTTCAATCCTGTGCTTCTTTACCTCGCTCATAGTTGATAACACCCTCTCACATTTACAATTTAAAATTTTTGTTTATAGTCGCCTCTTTTCAATTATGTCGTTTTTTTACATTGTCTCCATATATTGTCTTAAAGTCATCTTTCATTGAAATAACAACCCAGCCATGCTCACGCCATTTTTCCGCTTTTTCCAAAGCTTTTTCAGGATTTCCGTTGTCGCGTTCATTATCATCAGCAATCAGCATGAAGGCCTTACTGTAATATGGATTATTAGCAGTAGTATAAACACCCATACTCTCATCTCCACTGCTGTTTCCAAAACTAAGCACCGGCTGTTTTCCCAATTCCTGCGCCAACTGGCTGACTTTATTCATCTTAACGTTTTTGATCAGGAACTCATCTGTGCGGACCACTGCATCGTCTGAAGTAAACGTGTATTCCAGACCATCGGTATTACCCTGACCCCTGGCCTTTAACATAACATCCATGCCAATTACATGGTTCTCTTCTATTGCAAGTACTCCATCGATAAGCTCCCGACAAAGGATCCTATCTGTACCGCTACAGATATAAACAGTAAACCCGTTTTCATTAAGATAATCCACCACTTCGATCATAGGCTTATAAAAAGCCTGCTTATAGGTCATGCCTTCAAAACCCATCACCGGCCTGTTACAATAATCGCGAACATACTGCCTATAGCCTTCTACAGTCATTCCGGCATAAACCCTGGCATTCTGCACAGCGTGTTCCTTCTCAAGATTTTCGGGGATAACGCCTGTTTTAATCACTTCAACAATCTGATCAGCTACTGCTTTTTCTGCATCATCCGCAAGAAATCCCGGATCCTCATTCACGCGATAGTCGTACAACAGCCATTCGATATAGGTAGGCGCAAGTTCACCATACACTGTGCCATCCATATCAAATACTGCAATTCTGTCCTCTTCCGGAATAAAATGAGAAGAAGATTTATCAGTCACATCCTTCACATATTCTTGTAGTTCGGCAAGTGACTGAGCATCCTCATTCCAATACTCAAACTTTACATTTTCGTTCTTTCCACCGCATCCAGCCAGGCAAGAAAACAAAATCGCCATTCCAAAAATAACTGAAAAAACAAAAGGTTTTCTTTTCATAATTTCACCATAATTCACGATAAAGAAGTATAATCAAGTATCTTCAGGTAGAGGTTAGTCAATGTTGTATTGTGTTGTATAATTTTTTTCGTTGCGATCTGGATCCAGGCATTCTCACCTTCAACAACCTGATCCTGGTGTCCGACCCAGATTTCGCGGATCGCACCGTTAAGTTCCTCTAAGGAAATGAACGGGCATCCGAGTTCATGAGCTTTTCGCACTCCGATGTTTCGTGCTTCATCGGCTCCTACGTGCACATCGGATCTCAGGATATGTATCCTGTCTCCAAGTTTCTTTCCAATGACGTTCTCATGCCGGATCACTTCCGGATCAGGCGAACAGTCATCTACAAGGATGATGATCCAATCGGAGTCCGTTTGTTCTTCTATTGATCGTATAGCTTTTTCAAAATATGAAATGCATCGTCCATATGATCAACGTAATATTCTTCGCTTTGCTCCTCTGTATGTTTCCATAATAGCTACACGCTCCAGGGAAGTCTTACATTGGGAATAGCCAGTTTTTCCGTATATTTATGCTCAAATCTGATTCCGTTGCTACTAAGTTCTTTTTAAAAAGCATCAAAATACACAGGATCCGAAAAGTTCTGTATAAACTCAATAGTTACCTCATGATTTACTGCAGATACCTCAAGCAAAATGCTTTCATTCAGAGGATGTGCCCATGTATGAAATTCTTTAATATATTTTTCAGCCTCACCAAAATTAGCCTTACCAATATAACTGACCGTGGCTGAAAGAACAGCTTTAAGAGACTGACTGTTTTCTTTGGCGGCTTCAAACCGCTCTTCATCTGTTTGAAGTGCCAGAAGCTTTCGCGTGAAACTGTTTATTGAGGCTTGCGTAGATAGCACACTCTCATCCCGCGTCTGTGCAAATACCATTCCCCGGAAGCACATAGCCTGTTTATCAATTGGCCATGTCCACATTTTTTCTTTGTACTCGAGCCATGCTCCACCAACAAGACTTTGGTGTGCAAGCGGAGCATTCAGTGCTTTTCGCTGGTTAACGCACATGCTGATCCTTATAGGACTGACCTTATCAGGATGAACATCAGCTATAGCTCTGCTTAGAAATAGAGCAGTCATCGTTCCGGGGCTTCCATCATTAGCAGAAGAAAAGCGCATTAACTCTGATTCATCTATAGAAATTCCAAATACAGTCCTGACATCGCCTTCTCTTTTCTTCTCTATCTCAGGATTTAGAGAAGGTAGAATTTCTCCGCCGCCACCCGAGGGTGGATCAGGAATGTTGATCGTGGGGTCATCCCACTCCTGTGGCGGAATAATATCTCCCTTAAGACGAATTTTATCTCTGCTGAGCTTAACATTATAAAATTCAGAGCAATAATAATACAGTAAAGTTCTTAAGATTTCATAAGCCCCCGTTCCATCTGTAAGAGCATGACAGATATTCAGTACGATAATGTCGTCATGCCAGGAAAAAGCCAACATATGGAAGTTAGATTCTTTGCTGTTTAGCTCAATGTCTTTTTCAGTATTTACTACTGCGACAGGTTGCTCATTCGATTCAAAAACATACCGGTCATCCATTTTAGTCAGCTTTACAGCAAAATAAGGATAACGCTCCATAGTAGTATCAACTGCATGTCGAAGTATATTTCCATCGATAGTGTCCTGCATCCTCATTAAGAAGTGAATGACATTGGGGCTTTCTTTACTTGATGCGTATAAAGAATTGATTTCAGAAAAAAGGAATCTTGTCATCTTTCTTCTCCCTGGTCATATGCGATAAATCACAAATTTATTTTTGCATTTAATGGCAATACGCTCGCCCTTCACAACAGTCAGGTCGATTCCCTTGATTGTTTTCCAGGAATCTCCTTTACTTAGAATCTTGTATTGCCGTTTAGCGCTTATAATTGTAACATTTTTTCGTATATTTAATTGTATGCCAATTCTTACTTAAATATTAAATAAATATAAAGTACTCCTAGAGCCCTAGGCGCCGCATGTTTAACTGTTGTCTTCCTACTTGACTCCATCTCAGATCAAATGAATAAAAGCATATCATATATCATTATATCCATACGGAAAGCTGTCCACATTCAAATATTATTGGACTTATAGAGGTTAAACTAGTGTAAAGTTTATATGTTTTTAATCATTCAGTTGAAACAAATCTCAGACACTACACTTTTGCTACCAAAGATAGTATGGACGATCTGGTTTACTTGTTTGATTCAAAAAGCTCAAACAGCGCTAAAACACTGGAGGTCTCACCCAGGTCTCACCAAAATGTGGTTAATTTCAAACAAAAAGAAAGCTCAGAACACCTGATTTCTCAAGCTTTCTGAGCTCTCTAGACTCGTGCGGAAGATGGGACTTGAACATTTCTGCCAGCCCGCAAAGCCAGTAAGAAAGGAGGTTCTGACACCGTCTCCCGAAAGGGAACCCCTTAGGGAACCCCACTAACGTAGAGCCCTCACTGAATAGTACTTACTGTTTGTTATGATATTTCTCTCGGTATTCTTTGGGTGTCATCCCAGTTATTTCCTTACAAGATACAATAAAAGCGCTTTGAGAAGAAAAGCCTAGTGAATTTGCTATGACCGAATACTTAAGATCTGAATACTTAAGTAAGTTTTGAGCAGTATCAATTCTGGCTTCTTTTACAAATTGACAAAGCCTTATACCAACTTCTTTCCTGAACAACCTTGAAAGATATGTTGGATTCAGCTTAACCACTCCTGATAAAGCGTTGATTGATAGGTCTGCTCCCAAATTTTCATATATATAGTCTACACATTTTCTGATATGCAATGAGATTACTGTTTCTTTACGTATCTCATTCATCCTCTCCGCAAAATCCAGGCACATATCCTTATAAAGTAAATAAACATCATCAACCTTTTTGCACTTATCGGCTCTTCTAATATAGATATCTTCAATCGCAACGCCTTCGGTATGCCCAAGACCTTCTTCAATACATGCCTGAGAAATATATGATGCAGCAAGAATAAAATGATAAACAGAATTCCTTAATTTGTTTCCTGATAATAGCCTTTCATCAGTCAGAATGTCCGAGCCATTCTTCTTAAGAAGTTTCTTTACTGCAAGAGAATCACCTTGGCATATGGCTGTAGCAAGGTCATCAGGAATAGCCTGACTTGGGATTTCTGCCTCATTCATTTTCTGCCTATACAGATAAGCATTAAGTTCATTTCTTATTTTCATCGTTATTACCTACCAACGTGATATTTGCCACAAATTCTTAAATGTCTTTACATAGTTATATCACTTTTTTGATAAAAAAGTATGTTTTTTAATATAAGGAATTCTGATAAGCTGATACATTGTGACAGAGGTGATTACGATGGATAACAAAAATGATCTTACAACTGGAAGTGTATCTTCCAAATTTCTAGGCTTTTTCTTCCCCATGCTACTAACAAACCTTCTTCAGCAGATCTATTCCGTTGCCGATACTGCAATAGTTGGAAAAGGAATCGGTGACAACGCTCTAGGTGCTGTTGGAAACCTCGCTTCTTTATCCTTTTTCATAATAGGTTTCTCAATGGGAATAACTAATGGATTTGCTGTGATTATCGGACAACACTATGGGTCCGATGATAAGAAAGATCTGAAAAAAGCTGTCGCAATGTCCATAGAGCTATCTGGCATAATTGCGATTATGTTGACAATCGTAGGATGTATTATTCTTAAACCGATTGTTCTGCTAATGCGTACAGACAAAGTAATCCTTAATGAATGTCTGACTTATGGCTACATCATTTTCGCTGGTCTGATCGTTACAATTGCTTATAATCTCTTTTCCGGAATCCTAAGATCACTTGGTGACAGCCGGACGCCTTTCATTGCTATCATAGTCTCTTCAGGCGTCAACATTGTACTGGACTATATTTTGATATTCATTTTCCATGCAGGAGTTGGTGGCGCAGCTGCAGCTACAGTTTTTGCCCAGGCAATTTCTGCAATGATCTGTTTTGAAAAGATTCGCCATTTGCCGGAAGCGAGCATTACACCTTTTGATTTTCATCCCGATGCAAAAATGTCTTTCCTGTTGATGAAAAATGGAGCCGGCATGGCTCTGATGAATTCAATAACTGCCATAGGAAGTATGGTGGTTCAAGGATTTGTAAACAAATATGGTGTTACATTCACTTCTGCATATTCAGTGTGCACCAGATATCTTAACCTGTTCATGCTCCCGGCACTTACAGCAGGATTTGCCGTTTCTGCCTTTGTCAGTCAGAATTTTGGTGCAAAATTGCCAAAGCGCATAATGGGCGGTGTCAAGGTAGGTATCGGAATAGCCTTTGTATCCTATATTTTGCTCGGTAGCATTATGTTGTTTATGCCACAGCAGTTAGCTGGCTTTATGCTTAATGCTGACGATACAATTTTGCTTGCATCCGGGTATCTGCGTATATGCGGTATCTTTCTGATTCTTCTTAATCTGCTTTTTATATTCAGAAGCGCAGTTCAGGGAATGGGATACCCTTTTATTCCAATGATGTCAGGATTCGCAGAAATGGCACTCAGAATTGCAGTGATAATACTTCTGTTGCATGGTATAGGATTTAATGCCACAGCTATAGCTGATGCAGTGGCATGGGTAGGTGCATTGGCTCTTAATGCAATTTCATTTTTTATCTACTATAAAAAAATGGCACATATCTCATTTTAAAATCAGTACAGGATTAGCTAATAATTGCTGAATCGAGCTCTTGTAGACATCTACTTCCATAATCCTTGAGATTGTAGTAATCCTTTTACCTGCATCCTTACTTGAAGCACCACAATGGTACAGCTTCATGTTATTAGTGGCGTTATCAATAATAATATAACGGTCATGTGCTCTGTTATTTGTCTTTATAAAATCTATTGTTCTCCCAGCGTACTCTGTCATAAAATCATTATATTCAGACACCCGAAGGGGCGCTCCGCCTTTATTATCTGAAATAATTGTAATTAACACATTAGATTTTGAGCTTGCCAAATGTCGGAGAGTCTTTACTCCGATATAGTCATCAATTACAATAATACTTTTTTTCGCTTTGCTATAAATCTTCTGATATGCAACATCAGCTTTAAATGGTTCCCCATCTAGTATTAATACTTCCTCATCTTTTAAATCATTGTTAAAAAGCTTCATAAAATCAGAAAGATCACTTTTTCTGACCATTTCAGATTCAATTCTTTTAATGGCTTGCGAGTGTTCCTCAGTCATGGCAGCTATCGTTAAAAGATTTTGTCCTGAAATCATAGTTTTATTCTCAATGATGTGGTCCTTCATCTTCTTAAACAGCCACACTAATTTTCTGCTTTGTTCTACTGCAAGTTCACCCTTCAATACCGTCATAAGAAGATAGACACCCTGTTCTGTAAATGCATGTGGCGGAATTCTTCTTCCACCCCAACTTGCTATCCGATTTTTGGATTTCAAATTACGAAATTCCTCAGCAGTAAGCTGGAACATGAACTCCTCTCCCACAAAGCGCTCCTTATTATTCTTAACCTGCTCATTAAGCTTACTTGTTGTGTACCCATATATTTCAGCAAGCTCAAAGTCAAGCATTACCTGCACTCCACGAACAATATATACCTTTTCTTCCAAATCTCGATCATCCAAAAGTAGAATCTCATTCTTTTTTGTCATTGGCAAACCTTTCTGTAACATATTACATAAATATCTATTTTCGCTTATAACTTGCTATCCGAATTTTGGATAGCAAGTTTTGTATCACTTATATAACTGTATTAGTATATCTCATTTCGACAGATTCGTACATATGTTCTTTTTAAAAATAACAGATGACAGATGATATCGCCACAAAATTACACTAACTGTACACTACTTGACACTAAAATTACACGATTTGACACTTTCTGTACCTTTTCATCAATTTTCAGATATGATATTATTATAATCGCGAAGTGAATATGTATCAGCCAAGTAGCCTAATTCTACGGCTGCTTTTTTTATTGCAATCATGCAATATATTTCGATATGCGCCAGAACAAAGACAAGAGGATTATTCCACTGATTAAGCGTGATCAGAGGTATAGTCCTTTTTTCTTTGTTCCGGAACAACGCAGAGGTGAGAAGCCTCTGCTTGTGAAAATGTGTGCACGCATTTTCACAGCAACAGGGTCAAGGGGCGAAGCTCCTTGTCAGGTCGAGGATGAAATCCCGCCCAGGCCTATGTCGTTTCGACATATGGTACTGGGTATTTTTTGTCGTCCAAACCTGACTGACGTTAGGCAAGGGACTGTGCCGACAAGCCCTGCTAAAAAATCAAAACAGAAGGGAACAAACACAATGACACGAGTATCAAGACACAATGGAAGATCAGGATCTCACGGAACTTATAATTCCAAGCACAATGACAGAGAATTTGATCTTCAAAACGCAGAAGACATCAAGGCTGAACTTACTGAAAACAATCTCTACTGGAACTGCGTTGACCAGCAACTTATCCGTCACGGTGAGCTTACTGAGCAGTTGCATTCTTTCACCGAGGTTGAGAAAGGATTCTATGAGCTGTGCTATCAGGACTATGTGAATGGTCAGAATGCCCGGAACATTAAAGCCGGACATTCTGAAAGATGCAGATCAATTGATGACCTAAGGTGTAATCCCAAGACCTGTCCAGAGGAGTCAATATACCAGATTGGAACCATGGACAATCATGTGGACTATGAAGCACTTGTGATGGTCGCTGTGGAATTCTTACAGGAAATCCAATCACGCTATGGTAGCCACATCCACACTCTTAACTGGGCACTTCATCTTGACGAGGGCACCCCTCACATTCATGAAAGGCATGTCTTTGATGTCATCAACCAGTATGGAGAGCGTCAGCCAAAACAGGAGCAGGCTCTAAAGGAACTTGGCTTTAATCTGCCTGATTCGTCTAAAAAGCCCGGCAGATATAACAATCGCAAGATGAGTTACGATGCCGAATGTCGAAAGCTCCTTATTGATATCTGTAAAAAACACGGGATTGAAATTGATGAAGAGCCAATTTATGGCGGAAGAAGTTACATGGAGAAGCAGGAATACATCATTGACAAGCTTAACGCTGATATCAAGGAACTACTCACTCAAAATGATCAGCTTCTATCTGAAAACACAATGCTTGCCATCGGTACAGCAGAATGTCGTGCAGTAAATGAAAAGCTGACAAGCGAAAAGGAGTCTCTGATAAAAGATAACGAAGTTCTGCTCAGCAGAAATGACGAACTCATGAATAAGATTTCTGATGCAGAAGGTCTGTTAAAAGAGGTATCCGAGGTTGCGTATGACAAAGCACGCAATTGTCTGATCAACAGTCTGGCTGACAGCATCAAAAAGGAAGAGGCAAAAGAAATCATTAAACTCAAAAATGAAGTACAAAGCTCTGAAGGTTTTCTTTCTTCTATTACCAGGAAATATGCGCTGGAACAACTGAACAAACTTCTGCATGGACTTGACACGATTAAGGACAGGGTTGTGAAAGCCGTAAGAAAAACATTTGAGTCCAGCACTGTCAAGGAAAAGCACACAAAGCAGATTGCTGAAGCAGTGAGACCAAGCATCATGGCACAGCTTCAGGATGCAAAAAAAGAATCAAATGACAAGAGGACTATATCTGAGCCGTCTCATCAAAAAGCTCATGAAACATCCCTGTAATATCATGGTAAGGAGAAACATTACAAATGAATATATTTGAAAAGGTAAAGGGAGCTGTGTCCACCATGGATGCAGCTTCTTTTTATGGAATTAAGGTCGGAAAGAACGGTCTATGCTGCTGTCCTTTCCATGATGACAAAAATCCAAGCATGAAAGTTGATCTACGATACTTCTGCTTTGGATGCGGTGCAAAAGGCGATGTTATCGATTTTGTCAGCAGACTATATGGCTTAAGACCTTATGCCACTGCCAAAAAGATTGCAGAGGACTTTGGCATAAATTGTAGCGACTGCGAATGGGAGGATAAGACTTCTGATAACAAAGCAACAGACAATAGGGACTCTGAGGACAATGAGGATAAGAAGCAACAGAATACCCTCAAAGAGCAATCTTCCATGATCAAACCCGAAATGGTAAGGCGCAGACAGGAATACGAAGTTAAAAGGGCATTCGAGCAGGAAAGGCTTGATGCCCTTTTTTCATTACACGAATACCGGGACAAACTTCGCTCCTATAAAAGAGATTATGCCCCTACTACTTACGACGAGCTTGATACCTGCAATCCCCTTTTTGAAGAAGCCATCAAGAGCATAGACAAGATTGAATGGATGATTGACCAGCTTACCTTCGGCTACAGAGACGAACAACTCACATTTATCAATGAATATAAAGGAGAAATAGAAAATGTCAGAAACAGAAACAAAGAACTTGGATAACGATACAGAAGATACATTTGAGAATATATCCTCACAACTTGACCGTGGAGAAAAAAACAAGGTACTCCAGACCAATTATAACTGCCAGCTGGTTCTTAGAAAGGATCCTCTTTTTACAAATGCTATACGCTTTAATGAGCTTAATCAAAAGGTGGATATATGCCAGAACCTTGGATGGAAAAGAGATTCCGTATACCTCTGCGATACGGATCTCGACAATATCATCACCTACATGGAAGCCACCTACGGCCTTAGAACCGACAAGCAGATCGAACGTGCAATAAGAGTTGTAGCAAAAGAAAACAGCTATCACCCGATAAGGGAGAAACTGATGTCTCTTGAATGGGACGGTGTTGAAAGACTTCCTGATGCACTGCATCATTTCCTTGGCGTAGAGAAAACTTCTTTATCTGTAGCTTCTCTTAAGGTTTTCATGCTCGGAGCTATAGCTAGAGTATTCAAGCCCGGTTGCAAATTTGAATATATGCTCTGCCTTGTAGGTGGTCAGGGTGCAGGCAAATCCACATTTCTCAGATTTCTTGCCATGGATGATCTGTACTTTACTGATGACATCAAGCGCCTTGACGATGATAAAGCTTTCCAACGACTACAGGGGCACTGGATTGTTGAAATTCCTGAAATGCTTGCTATCCTCAATGCCAAGATGGTTGAGGAAACAAAGTCTTTTATCAGCAGACAGTCCGATAACTACCGTACACCTTATGACAGATATGCGGTAGATCACCCGAGACAGTGTGTCTTTGCAGGAACATCAAATAAAACGGAATTCCTGCCTATGGACAAAAGCGGAAACAGAAGATTTCTCCCTATAGAGGTAAACATGGACAATGCAGAGTGTCATATCCTTGATGACGAAAAGGCATCAAGGGCATACATTGATCAGCTTTGGGCTGAGGTCATGGTCATCTTCAAGTCTGGAGACTTTTCGCTGACATTTCCGAAAGATTTACAGACAGAGCTTATTGAAACACAGTGCAAATACTCTCCAGAGGATCCCATTGAAGTAGCTATCCGCAACTATCTTGATGATCATTCACCGGAATACGTATGTGTAAAGATGCTCTATAAGGAAGCTCTGAATCACTTTGGATATGAGAATCCAGCCCAGTGGGAATGCAATGCCATAAGCAATATCATGAACCACATCCCAGAATATAAAAAGATATCTACACACCGTTTTACTGATTATGGAACGCAGAAGGCCTGGGTGAGGATAAAGGAACCAGAGTTTACGGATATCCCCGAAGGAATGGAAAAAGAAGTTCCTTTCTTTCAGGAATCCTTAGACTTAGGCAGCACCACTGTAAACCAATAAACCATTTATCTGGTAAAAGATAAAATATAGTAACAATAGACAGAGAAACGGAAGTCACAACTGTAAGAAAACAGTAGTTTATCCGTTTACAAGGGCAGTCCTTTTGCAGGGCTGTCCTCTTCTTATTGGGGAAATATGCAAACTAAAGCAGAAATCTACAAAACAATACAGCTTCTCGGATCCCAGAAAGAGTCCTTGAACGTCCAGCTTGACTTGGGTATCATAGATTCAGACGGTGTCAGAGATGAACTAAACTTGATATCACAGAAAGAAAAAGTACTTCGTGACAGGCTTGTTTTCATGAGCCATGTCACCGCAGATGGCGAGCCAAGGGCTATCAGCCATCACGAACCAACTCCCGGTAATCCCAAGGATTACTACTGCACCAAGATGCCTGATGGCAAGAAGAGAAAGGCTACCACCTATGAAGGGTTAATGGATAAGCTTTTTAACTTCTACACCAATGGAATGAAGGATTACTCTCTGGAATCTGTCTTTAAGGCTGCGCTCTATGAAAAAGAGATTACGGAGAATCCAAATCAGCAGACACTTTATCACTACAAGGCTGACTTTAGCCGCTTTATCTCAAAGGAGATGGCTAAGAAGGATATCCGCAGCATCACAGACACGGCATTAAAGAGCTACACACAGGAATGGGTGAACAGAGATCATCCCAAGCAGAAAACGTTCTTTAGCTATAAAGGCGTTCTGAACCTCATATTCGGCTATGCATTCGCCCACAGGATTATTTCCACCAATCCTGCAGCTATGATGAAAAACAAGCCTTATATGAAGTCCTGCGACACAAGAAAGGCAAAACCGGAGGATAAGATTCTTTCCCCTGAGGAAATCGACAGCATCAGACAGGAAGTCAGATATCGTATGACCAAAAAGAAATGGGGCGAGTATTATATCAATGGCTATGCCGTACTGTTTGCCATTGAAACTAGTGTCCGTGCCGGCGAACTGTGTGCTCTTAAATGGGCGGATATTACGGAAAACTCTATCCATATCCACGCCCAGCAGCTCACCAAAAGAGAATCAGGCAAAAAAGTTTATTACTATGACACATGCACCAAAAATGAAAAGGGAATATCCGAAGACGGAAGAGAGTTTCCTCTGACAAGGAAGATTGCTGGTCTCCTCAGAGAGATAGAGGAGCTTCAGGACAGACTAAGCATATCCACAGAATTCATCTTCTGCCATGAGAATGGCGAATGGATCAAGACAGATGCCTATGAAACATTCCTTAGAAGGCTCTGCCAGTCCAAAGGCTTTAAAGTAACCAACAACCATGCCCTCAGGATGTCCCTAAATTCAAACGTACTGATTCCAATGAATGTTTCTGTTGCAGACAGGGCTGCAATGCTTGGTCATTCCATACAGACTAATCTTGCGTTTTACAGTTTTGCACAGAAGGATTATTTGGAGAATGTAAGAGATTTACTGGACTCGCAGGATGAAAACGTAAAGGGAACCCTTAGGGAACCCCACAATATTGTTCCTTTTTCCAAAAAAGAAAGCTCAGAACACTTGATTTCTCAAGCTTTCTGAGCTCTCTACTCGCGTGCGGAAGATGGGACTTGAACCCACACGATGTAAGCATCACAAGATCCTTAGTCTTGCTCGTCTGCCAATTCCGACACTTCCGCATTCCATCATCTCAAGCGTATCGCTCGTGACGACTTTCATATAATATCAAACTCCAACCATGAAGTCAACACTAATTTCAAAAAAAATTCCAACAATCGTTATTGCGGCACAATATAGTCGGGAAGC
>JAEEGJ010015493.1_pt1 | contig 17768 bp, 16 predicted proteins | sample 8958761 | NCBI WGS metagenome assembly JAEEGJ01 (sample SAMN16246546, study PRJNA631951) | gut metagenome | biome: gut microbiome; feature: rumen; material: RS-attached | host: Bos | place: Iran: Karaj | collected 2018-10
CCATGCCCTGCCATCCGTCGGGAATCTGGTCGGAGGGAACGCACTTCGCATTGGCTTCGTTGCTGAAGTCGTCGGCGATGACGGTTTCGTTGGAAAGGTAGATGTTCACGCCCTTCTCCTTCGCTTTCGCGAGGATCTCGAGGGCCTGCGGCATCAGGTCGTCCTCATGCAGGGACTCGCCGATCTTGCCGCCCTGGGCCTTGATGAAGGTGTAGCCCATACCGCCGCCGATGATCAGGTTGTCCACCTTCTCGAGCATATTCTCGAGCACGGCGAGCTTGGAAGAGACCTTGGCGCCGCCGATGATGGCGGTGAAGGGACGCTGGGCGTTCTTGAGAACGTTGTCGATGGCCTTGATCTCGCCTTCCATCAGATAGCCGAACATCTTGTCGTTGGGGAAGTAGTCGGCGATGAGGGCGGTGGAGGCGTGGGCGCGGTGGGCCGTGCCGAAAGCGTCGTTGATGTAGCAGTCGGCGTAGGACGCGAGGGTCTTGACGAAGTCCTTCTGGCTGGCCTTGACGGCAGCCTTGGCGGCCTTCTTCTCCTCGTCGGAGGCGTCCTCGGCGAGTCCGCGGGGCTTGCCTTCCTCCTCGGCATAGAAGCGGAGGTTCTCGAGCAGCAGGGCCTCGCCCGGCTTGAGGGCGGCCACTTCGGCCTGCGCCTTCTGGCAGTCGGCGGCGAACGCCACCGGAGCGCCGAGGCACTCGGCCACGTGGTCCACGATGTGGCGCAGGGAATACTTGTCCGTCACACCCTTCGGACGGCCGAGGTGGGACATGATGATGACGGAACCGCCACCGGCGAGAACCTTCTGGAGGGTCGGCATGGCCCGGCGGATGCGGGTGTCGTCGGTGATTTCGAACTGCTCATTGAGGGGAACGTTGAAGTCCACGCGCACGATCGCCTTCTTGCCGGCGAAATCGTAGGAATCGATGTGTTGCTGCATAATGTATAAGAGTTTGTTGAATTGTCCGAAACGCAAAGATAGCAATTTATTTTGTCATTTCGTCCCCTCCCCCTTCTTCTGCTCCGGCCGGGGCCGCCTTCGCCCTCTCTACCCCGCTCCTGTCGTCAATGTCCCCGTTTTCCGGACATTGACGTCAAAAAGGGCCGTTTTTGCTTCCAATGTCCGCTATTTCCGGACATTGACGACAGAATGATGCAAATAAACGTTTAAATGAAGCGTCCTCCCGGGAAGAGACTTGCGGGATTTCTCCAAAATGATACCTTTGCGAAAAACAAGGCTATGAGAAGACTTTCTTATTATCTGGTGTCCACGGACCATCTGTCGGAACGGCTCTGGTTCCGGGACGACGAGGATTTCAAAGTCGGGATGAATTACATCGCCATCCTGGCCGTCAGCGCCAACGTTCGGATTCTGGCCTTCATCCTGATGTCCAACCACATTCATCTCATCCTGGAAGGGACGCTTGCAGACGTCTCCGCATTTGTCACGGAGTTCAAACGTCGCTACAGCAAATATTATCAGCGGAAATACGGCATCCGGGAATTCCTGCGGGAGAACGGTGTGGACATCCGCCCTGTCGAGCGGGAGGGGGAAGCCCTGGAACGCGCCATCGCCTATGTGCAGATGAATTGCGTCGCAGCGAACATCTGCGCGCACCCTTCCCAATACCGTTGGGGGACGGGGCCGCTTTTCTTCAATACCGCCAGGCCTGCGGGAACGCCGCTCCGTTCCCTTACGCGGCGGGCGCAGGTCCGGGCGCTCAAAAGCAACGCCCACCTTCCCCAGTCTTTCAGGATAACCGATGCCGGGTTCGTCGATCCGGCTTCATACATCGACGTGGCTTCCGTTGAAAAACGCTTCCGCAAGCCTTCCCGATACAATTTCCATCTCCAGGATTCTTCGAAAGCAAAGATCCGGCTGCAAGAAAGCGCGACGCCCGCCTTCCGGGACCAGAGCATCCTGGCGGCGACTCCCGACCTGGTCCGGTCGCTATTCAGGAAGAATTCCATCGCGGATCTCAACCGGGAGCAGAAGGGAGAACTTCTGAAGCAGCTCCGGTTCCGGTTCAGCGCCGATGTTGCACAACTGTCCCGGATCCTCGGGATTCCCTATAAAGAAGCCGTCGACCTGATGGATTCGATCTGAATCCCGCCTCCCGTTCATCGAAAGTGTCGTCAATGTCCCCGTTTTCCGGACATTGACGTCAAAAAAGGCCGAAAATGCTGTCAATGTCCCCGTTTGACGGACATTGACAGCACGCTGTCGGATCAGGAGTGTTGGTTACAGCAACCCCCGGCGGGTCACCTCGGCGATCAATGCGGGGGAAGTGTGGACGTCGAACTTGGCCAGCAGGCGCTTGCGGTACCAGACCACCGTCTCGTAGCTTACCCCGAGCTCGTCGGCGATCATCTTGGTGCTCTTGTCCTGCATCAGCAGCCTGACGACATCCTTCTCGCGGGGTGTCAGTTTGAGCCCCGTCGGCGCCGTCCCCGATTCGGGACGCAACTCCTCGATGGTCTCGTCCAGCACGGCGGCGGTCTCGGTGAGTTCCTTGCGGGTCCGTTTCAGGCGGAAGACGATCCAGAAAGCGGCGGCGGCAGACGCCAGCAGCAGGGCCAGCAACACGGCAAGCGTACGCATATTCTTATTCAAGGCGTCATAGCTCGCAGTCATATAGTCCAAGGTCTCGGAACGACTTTGAGCCTCTTCTTGAGGGTGATTGGCGTAATAGGCTTCGGCTTCCTTGAGGCACTGCAGGGCTTTCCGCATCTGGCCGTTCTCTTTGTACCAGCGTCCCTGGCCCTTCCTGGCTATTGCCACCATCAGGGAATCCCCTGACTGTCTTGCTGCGGTTAGGGAGCGGTCGTAGTCGGCTTTCGCCTGCTTTTTGTCACCGGCATCCATCCGAATCTCTCCCAGGTTGTAGTACAGGATGGCGTTCTGCTGGTAATCTTCGTATTTGTCAAAGATTTCCGCTGCCTTGTTGTAGTAGAAAGAAGCCTGCTCGATGGAATCCTGCACCGCATAGAAGTTGCCCATCGTGCCCCAGAGCCTGGAACGATTGGCATCCAAATCATTCTCCTTGCGTGGCGGATTATCCGATTCCATACTGGCCAGGGCAGCAGCGGCTTTGTTGTAATAGACCCTGGCGCTGTCGTACTGTTCCCTTGCCCAGAACGTCTGGCCAACCAGGATGGAGGCGTCGAAGACGGTCATGTCTCCGCCCAGCTGCTCGCCCAGCCGGATAGCCTGCCTGCCGTAATAGGTGCACTTGGTGGCGTCGAGCTGGAGATACCCCCAGGTCAGTTCACGGCAGAGCATGGCGTAATCGACCAGTTCTTCCTTGGATGTAGAAGCCAGTTTGTCCGGCGTGTATCTGGCTGCCACCCGCTCCAGCGAATCCAAATTGCGCCCCCTGTAGTCTGTGTAACCCCAGGCGACCAGGGGAGACAATAATAGAGCAAGTAGCAGAATCCTTTTCATACCTGCAAATTTACTATATTTTCGGCAGATGGGAAGCGATGTCAGAGACATCCACCTTGGTGGAGAAGGCCTTGACCGTCGTGGATTCGCCCTTCGGATTCTTCTGGTAAAGGACGGCGCCGGTCTCCGTATCTACGTAAACCGTATTTTTCTTATTCTCCCAGACTTCCACATTTCGACCGGCATAGGTCTTGGTCTCTCCGGTATTGTCGAAGTAGTCGTGGACATAATCATAGCCCATAAAGACACCGACTTCCTTCAGCCATTTCTCCAGCATGTCGTCGATGCTCTTGTCGGGATGGGTATTGTATCTCCGCTCGGCAGTGCTGTAGGAGCCCACCTTACCGTCCTTGTTGTAATAGACGTAGTATTGGGTGATCCCCGATGTGGAACGGCTCTGGTAGAAGCGATCTCCCTTGCGCTTGATCACCCAGCGGGAGTTCATCATCTCCGGGCGTTCCACCGTGATGCTGAAATCCTTCTTCCACCAGCGCTGGGCCTCGCGTCCGGCTTCCCAGGCAGCCTGTTGGGCTGCTTTCTCTTCGGCCTCCTTGTTGCGGGCGATGGAATCCTCGTGTGCCCTCAGTTTGTCGGCCTCTTCCTGCCTCTCCTTATTCTGCTCGGCCAGGCCGCCAAAGATGGCCTTCAGCAACTCCTGGGCTACTTCCTCATCGGTTTTACCCTCGGTGTCCAGAACGTCGCCAAGTACGCTACCGTCATTGGTGCTTTCCGGTTCCGCCACTTCTTCCGGGACAGTCTCCGTTACCGCCTCGTCCGGTTCAGACGGGGTAATAGAAGCCTGACGCTTCTGTGGATTCCAGTTGCAGGCGGCCACAAGAAGCGTCAGGGAAATCAAGGTGAGTGGAAATGAGCGCCTCATTTCACAGAATCCTAAGGTTCTAATCAACAGACTTCTGATTCATCTTCACAGTCTTACCCTTGAAGGTGAATTCCATCTTCTTACCATTAACGGAGAATGTTGCGGTATCCACGGGCTTGCCGTTGTCTTCAAGTGCAATACTGCCCTTGCCATTTTTGTAGGTATATACTCCGAACAGGTTTCCGCTGTCGAGAAGATCTCCGTCATCATTGCATTTTGTAAAATACAGGGATGCTCCACCCTCAGTATTGACAGTCAGACGATAAATGTCGTGCTCGTCCTCATAAAACCACTTGGTCCTCGCAATGGATTCTGGGGAAGAGCCTTTGTCTTGCTGAACAGCCTGAGCGGCAGGTTCGCCGTTGTTGTTGGATTTTTTGCTGTTGTTGTTGCCGCAGGCAACCATCGTGGACATAGCCATAATGCACAGAATGATAGTAATTTTATTCATAATGATAAAATTATTGGTTTTGCATTGCTTTCATAAGCGCCCCGAAGGCATCGGTCATATCGGTCTCCTTGTACCCGGCAGGAATCTCGAACTTCTCCTTGGGCTGAGGGCCTGGGACGATATTGCGGTAGTTGAGCTTGAGGGACTGGCCCGTAAGCGTTTGGAGGGCGATACCCCACAGGGGATGTTCCCACACTTCACGGTCGCTATTAACGGTATTCGGGACAGGCTTCCCGTCAATGGTCGCACCCTGCGCCGTATTGGCATAGGCTATATAGTGGATGCACTCCACGCCGTCAATCACTTCCGGATCGAGCATCTTCTTCTCAACCTCGGTCTTGACGGCGGTTTCCGAACCCAGCCACTGGGTAATCTGCTGGTCCATTCCGGCACCGCCGCCGGTCTTGGCAGCATCCTCCAGAGACAGGACGGTGGCCGTCTTCTTCTGGGCGTCCAGGATATACACCTTGTTGTTCTTGATGATGAACGAATTGCCCTTTACGGACTCGTTATAGACCATTGAGCCGTCAATGAACTGATGGGCCGCAAGGACATCATTCTCATACACGTCGCAGGAATACTGCGTGAGTTTCCCGCCGAAATTAAGGTTGGAACCGGTCTGGGTCTGCTTCCCCGGAGTTGCGGGAGGAGCCTGGGGAACCGTTTGAGTTTGGGTGTTATTCTGGTTGTTGTTCTTGTTCCCGTCCTTCTTGCCTACATTCCCGTTCAACACATCGTTCACGCCCTTTTCAACCTTGTTGCCGATGTTCTGCTCAGCGGCGTTCTTGGCCCTCTCTCCCAGCTTCTTCAATAAACTTTGTGCGTTCGCGCTCGCGCACGTCAGCGTGACAGCGGTAATGAGTAGTACGATTCTTTTCATATCGATTGGAATTTAAATAAAGTCGCTTGATTACAGGATCTTCTGCTCCATCGCCTTGAACAGGAGCCCGGCCATGTTATGGACCTTGAATTTCTTGTGAAGCCGCTTCCGGTACCAGACGATGGTCTCGGGCCGGACGTTCATTTCGGCTGCGATCCGGGGCGTATTGTAACCCCGGGAGAGGAGCTGGAGCACCTCCAGTTCCCGCTTCGCCACGTGGGGCGTACCCGCCTGTTTGTCCTCAACCGTCTTTCCGAGAATAGTCAAGGGCAAAGTTCGGGAGTTTCAACACACGAAAAAACCCCGTAATTACGGGGGTCATGGTGGAAAAATGCTGATTTTTACCGGGTCATCCGCACGACGATGGACAGGGGCAGGGCCTTGCCGAAGCGGTCGTTCAAAGCCAGTTCGCCGCTCTCGAGCGAGCCCGCGGGCATCGCCTGGCGGACCAGCGTCTCGCCCAGCAGGGCGGAATAGCCGTTGGAATAGAGGTTGAGCACCAGGAAGGCGTCCTGCGGGGAAAGGATCTCGCCAACGGTGCGGAGCATTTCGAAGAGGCATTCGTCGAGCTTCCATTTCTCGCCGTCCGGGCCGTGGCCATAGGCCGGCGGGTCCAGGATGATGCCGTCGTAGCGGTTGCCGCGGCGCGCCTCGCGCCGGGCGAATTTCATCGCGTCCTCGACCACCCAGCGGATGCCGTCGAGGCCGCTGTGCTCCATATTGCCGCGGGCCCAGGTGACCACCTGCCGGACGGAGTCCAGGTGCGTCACGTCGGCACCGGCGGCCCTGGCGGCGAGCGACGCCGCGCCGGTGTAGGCGAAGAGGTTGAGCACGCGGGGCGTACCGCCTTTCGCCGCCAGGGCGCGCGTCTGCCGGTAGATGAAGTCCCAGTTCGGGGCCTGTTCGGGGAAGACGCCGACATGCTTAAATGATGTCAGCCCGAGGCGCAGGTCCATTTTCAGCCCGTCGGCATTGGCGTAGCGGATCCACCACTGGTCGTCCATCTTCTTCAGCCGGTTCCACGTGCCGCTGTCCTCCTTGCCGGCCTTACCGAAGCCGGCGCCGGGCGTGAAGGCGGTATGCGCGAGCCTGCGCCATTCCGCCTCGGGGAGCGACTTGTCCCAGAGGGCCTTGGGCTCGGGCCGCGCGAGGACATAGGCGCCGAAACGTTCCAGTTTCTCGCCTGCGCCGCTGTCCAGCAGTTCATAGTCTTTCCAGCCGGAAGAAGGGAATTCTGTCATACTTGTCCGTTATGATGCGCCCAGTGCGGCGGAAGCCTCGTCCACGAGCGCCACGAGCGAGTCGGTCAGGAGCTTGGCCAGCTCCGCGTCGCCGCCCTGTTTCATCACGTCGCTGAGGAAATAGATATACTGGCCCACGAGTTCGAACTCGTCCCGGGCCCACTCGTAGAATTCGATATAGAACTTCGCGCTCTGGAGCAGCTCGGGTCCCAGCTGTCCGGCAAGTTCCCGGGCCTTCTCGCGCTGACCGAGCTTGTAGTAATCCTCGATCATCGCGACGACCATATAATCGTTGCCCGAGAAACCCACGGGAACGGTCTCCAGCGGATAATGCTTCATCACCTCGACCGCCTTGTCGATCATCTCCAGCGCCCGGTCGTCCTCGCCCGCCCGGATGAAGGCGTCGGCGCAGGTAACGAACATACCCCGCAAGGACATGACGCCGAGGTGCGTATACATATTCTGGTAGTCGATGAAGTAATTGTCCTGCGCGACCGCGTCGAAGCTGTAGGTCTGCGTCATCAGGCGATACAGCTCGTCCGTGTCCACGAAGCCGGCCTCGGTGGTGGTCGTCTTGTTCTTGATCGGCACGAACTTGAAGCCGTAGCCGCAGTATTCCAGATACTCCTTGATGCCGATGTTGAGGTCTCCTCCCATATTGAGCACGTACAGCGGACGGTCCCACTGATAGCCGGCGAGCAGGTCGAGCAGGAAGAGCTCGGGCTTGCTGAGATAGTCCTTGTCCGGGGAGATCGTCAGCACGATCGAATCCGGAATCTGGTCGGCATACTTGGCGTCCAGGATGCCGTATTTGATGACGTTCTCCTTGTTGACCGGCATCACGATCTTGCGCGAAGGGATGTAGTCCACCTTGCGGCCGCTGGTCATCGGGGCCTTGGCCTGGGGGTGCTTGAAGACCGCGATCACGTCGGAGATGAGCATCTCGCGCTCCTGCGTGTCGAAGATCGGAATCCATTCGTTGGTCCCGTAGATGTACTGCTCCGGTCCTATCGACAGCGGCAGCGGAGCCGATTCGTTGACGGCCCATTTCATCTGGTCGATGTGCCAGTCGGTCCCGAGCAGGGAGGTGTTGCAGATGCGCACGTCCGTGCGGACGTCCTCCACTTCCTGGGCGTACCAGAGCGGGAAGGTGTCGTTGTCGCCGTGGGTGATGAGGATGCCGTTCTGCCCGACGGCGTTCAGGTAGTTGCGGGCCATTTCCACCGCCGTGCGGCGGTTGGAGCGGTCGTGGTCGTCCCAGTTCTGCGCGGCCATCTCCACCGGCACGAGCAGGCACAGGCCCGTCAGGGCGCCGGCTGTCAGCAGGCTGCCGCGGCCCTTGCGGGCCTTGTCGATCCAGGAGAACAGCGCCGCCACGGCGAGCCCCGTCCAGACGCTGAAGAAATAGAACGAACCCGCGTAGGCGTAGTCACGCTCACGCACCTGGTAAGGCTGCTGGTTGAGGTAGAGCACGATGGCGATGCCCGTCATAAAGAACATCAGGAAGGTCAGCCAGCAGCCGCGCTTGTCGCGGTCGAACTGGAAGAACAGGCCGATGAGGCCCAGCAGCAGGGGCAGGAAGAAATAATGGTTCTTGCCCTTGTCCTCCGCCAGCACGGCGGGCGCGTCGGACTGGTCGCCCAGCACGAGGTTGTCGATGAAGCGGATGCCGCTCTCCCAGTTGCCGTGGAAGATGTCTCCCGGGTTGGGGGCGTGGATCTGGTTCTGCCGGCCGACGAAATTCCACATGAAATAACGCCAGTACATCCAGTTCATCTGGTAGTCGAAGAAATACAGGAGATTGGCGCCCATCGTGGGCTTGCGGGCGGTCGCGCCGGCGACGCGCTTGCCCTTGCCGTCCGTATAGGTCTCGTAGAAGCGCTCGTAGCTGCCGTCGGGGCTGGTGCTCCACATACGCGGGAAGAGCATCTTGCCCGAAGGGCTGTATTCGGCGTCGATCGGTCCTTCGACCTTCTTGTATTTGCCGTCCAGCGGCGCCCAGTAGGTCTTGGTCTTCAGGGAATAGGGCGCGCCGTAGTATTGCCCGTACACCAGCGGGGCGGAGCCGTACTGTTCGCGGGACAGGTAGCGGACGAGCGTGAAGGCGTTGTCCGGCTGATATTCGTTGGTCGGGGTCTTGGCGCTGGAACGGATGATGTCGATGGAGAACACCGAGAAGCCGATGGTGATCGTCGTGATGCAGAGCAGGGCCGTGGCGGGGAAGACTCTCTCGCGCTTGAGCGCACGGGAAATGCCCCAGAAGCACAGCGCCAGCAGCGCCAGCAGGAAGAAGGCGGCGCCGCTGTTGTACGGCAGGCCGAGCGTGTTCACGAAGAAGAGGTCGAAATAGGCCGCCAGCTTGGGCAGGTAGGGGACGTACAGGAAGACGAGCAGGGCGAGGATCACCACGCCCACCAGCATGATCTTGACCAGCTCCTTGAAGCTGAAGGGCTTGTCCTCCCGCTTGCGATAATAGAACATGAACACCATCGCCGGGATGGCGAGCAGGTTGAGCAGGTGGACGCCGATGCTGAGGCCCATCAGGAAGGCGATGAGCACGATCCAGCGCAGGGCGTACGGCTCGTCGGCCCGGTCGTACCAGACCGTCATCAGCCAGAAGACCACGGCGGTGAGCAGCGACGACATCGCATAGACCTCACCCTCCACGGCGGAGAACCAGAAGGTGTCCGAGAAGGTGTACACCAGGGCGCCCACGAGGCCGGAGCCGAAGATGGCGACGGCCTGCGCCGCGCCGTAGCTTCCGTCCGCGGCGGGCCGTACCAGGCGCTTGGCGAGCCAGACGATCGTCAGATACAGGAACAGGATCGTCAGGCCCGAGCACAGCGCGCTGAGCGCATTCACCAGAATGGCGGCGTGCATATTGTCGCCGAAGAGGGTGATGATGCGCGCAAAGAGCTGGAACACCGGGTTTCCGGGCGGGTGGCCCACTTCAAGCTTATAGGAGGACGCGATGAACTCGCCGCAATCCCAGAAGGAGGCCGAGGGCTCGAGGGTCAGCAGGTAGGTGACGGTCGAGACCACGAAGGCGAGCGCCGCGCAGATACGGTTCCACAGGGTGAATTTCTTCTCGTTCATAACTTACAAAGGTACAACTAAAAATCTGTATCTTTGCAAAAATTATCCCAGCAATGGCACAACAGGATTGGAAAAGCCGTCTGGGCGTCGTGTATTCCACGAACCCGGACTTTCAATATGAAACGGCTGCGCAGGAGGCCGAGCCGGACACGCTGCCCCCTGAGCGGCAGCGCCTTACCGTCCGGATCGACCGTCGCCAGCGCGCCGGCAAGCAGGTCACGCTCGTGGACGGATTCGTCGGCCGCGCCGACGACCTCGCCGCCCTGGCGAAGACGCTGAAGACCAAATGCGGGGTGGGCGGCACCGCCAAGGACGGACAGATCACCATCCAGGGAGACCTTCGCGACAAGCTGGTCACCCTGCTCACCGGTATGGGATACCAGGCCAAAAGGGGGAATTGATTTATGCACTTCGGAGAACTCTTTCGCGGCGGGACGCTGGAAATGTCCGCCGAGCCCTGGCCCGCGCTTGCGGCCGGCCCGGCGTGGACGGACCTTCTGTCCAACCGCATCCTATGCTGCCTGGCGGTTCTCCTGCTGCTCGTCGACCTGCTCGACTTCTTCCGCATCGTCCCGCATCTGCTCTATTGCTATGACCGCCCGCACGGCGCCGCCGCCCTGGAGCACAATATGGGGCTGGCGCGCAGCCGCAACCTGACCTCTCTCTGCTATCTGCTGCCCCTGAGCCTCGTCGCGGACCGTTTCGCCCTGGTCCGGCCGCATTTCTTCGGGGCCGTTCCTCCGCAGTGGACCGCGATCGCCACCGTCGGTTTCATCCTCGGGGTCCTGATCGTGCGCGCCCTATGCTACACGCTCTTCCGGCCCCGGCGGCTGAGCGGCGAGGAGGTGGCGACGCTCCGGCACAACATCGGCAATTACATCATCCTGCTCGCGATCCTGATGCTCACGACCGTCGGCGTGTGCACCATTTTCCGCACGCCGGACGCCGTCGTCCGGAGCATCCTGCTCTGGGAGACGGCGGCGGTCTGGCTCTTCTTTCTGGTGCGTTCCGCGCAATTATTGGCCGCGCATGTATCTGGTTTATCAACATTTTTGTATCTTTGCGGGCTCGAATTATTTCCAGCCGCCCTGTTGGTGACAGTAGTAGTGTTATTTTGATTACTTTTGCAGCCAGATGAAGATCCTGATATCCCAACATGTTCCGTCCAATCTCGCACCTTACGAGATTCTCCAGAACCAGTTCGGAGCGGAACTCGCGTTCCACCCCTTCTTCCTCATCGAACCGCTTTCGGCCAAGGAGTTCCGCGCGGAACACATCAACCTCCCCGACTACACGGCCATCATCTTCTCGTCCCGCCACGCCATCGACGCCTATTTCAAGCTCTGTGAGGAGATGCGCTTCAAGGTGCCCGAGACCATGAAGTACTTCTGCTCCACCGACGCGGTGGCGATGTACCTCCAGAAGCACATCGTCTATCGCAAGCGCAAGATCTTCTACGGCACCGGCACCCCGGCGTCCATCGTCGCCCTGATCACCGCCAAGCACAAGGGGGAGAAGTTCCTGGTCGCCGCCAGCGAAGGCTCCAACACCGCTCCGCTCACCAGCCTGCTGGAGGCGGCGGGGCTGGACTATACCGTGGGCGTGCTCGTCAAGGCCGTCTCCCAGGACCTCCACGAACTGGACCTGGGCGGCTACGACATCGCCGTGCTGTGCAACCCGGCCGACGTCGCGTCGCTGCGCGAGAATTTCCCCGGTTTCAAGCAGGGCTCGCTCAAGATCATCTCTTTCGGCAAGGCCGTGGTCAAATCCCTCGAGGAGGCCGGCTTCACCATCGCCCTCAAGGCACCCACGCCGGAGGCCACTTCCATCAGCAAGGCTGTCGAACTCTACCTCCAATCCGCCCGCTAGATGTCCGCTCCGCAAGGCCATACCCTCCCCAAGGAGGAAAGGCTGTGCGGGAAGACGACTGTCTCCGCACTCATTTCCGACGGGAAATGGGGTACCACTGCGCATCTGCGTTATTGCTGGGCGGCGGGGCGCGACAGCGGCTGCAACCGCCTGATGGTCGCCGTCCCCAAGAAATTCTTCAAGCGCGCCGTGCGGCGCAACCTGCTCAAGCGCCGGCTGCGCGAAGCCTACCGGCTGCAGAAAGAGCTGCTGACCGGGACGGGGATCGACCTGATGCTTTCGTACTCCCACGCCGAGGTCGCCGATTTCGCGACCCTGCGCACCGAGGTCGCGGACATTCTGACCCGCATCAGCGAAAAGGTATGAGCTTCGGCACCGTCATCAAGCGGATCCTCTCCGCCCCCTTCATCCTGCTGATCAAGTTCTACCAGCTGTGCATCTCGCCGCTCAAGCCGCCGACCTGCCGCTTCACGCCCACCTGCTCGCAATACGCTCTCGAGGCCTTCCGGAAGTACGGCCCCTTCAAGGGTTTCTGGCTCAGCCTCAAGCGTATCCTGCGCTGCCACCCCTGGGGCGGCTCGGGCTATGATCCCGTCCCGTAGCCGGTCCGGGATCATCGCTTCCGCTATGACGGGGGAAGGTTCCCCCGAAACCCCCTCGGTCGCTCCGCTCCGAAGTCCGCAGCCGGTCCGGGATCATCCCCATAGCCGGTACGGGATCATTGACGACGCTTTCATTCGAATGGAGTCTGCCGGAGCCGGGCATATTGCGCTGCCCGAATTAATTTGTTAACTTTGCATGATTTGCCGAACAAAACCAAAAACCAAAAATATATGAAGAATCCTATCAGTGTACTCAACCACGCGGCGGACAACATCCGCATCCTCGCTGCCAGTGCAGTCGAAAAGGCCAAGAGCGGTCATCCCGGAGGCGCCATGGGCGGCGCCGATTTCATCAACGTGCTCTACAGCGAGTACTTGACCTACGACCCCGAGAATCCCACGTGGGCCGGCCGCGACCGTTTCTTCCTCGATCCCGGCCATATGGCCCCGATGCTCTATGGCGAGCTCTGCCTGAGCGGCAAGTACAGCCTCGAGGAGCTGGCCAACCTGCGCCAGTGGGGCTCCCCGACGACGGGACACCCCGAATTCGACATCGTCCGCGGCGTCGAGAACACCAGCGGCCCCCTCGGCCAGGGCCACGCCTATGCGGTTGGCGCCGCCATCGCGGCCAAGTTCCTGGCCGCCCGCACGGGCAATCCGACCTTCGCGAAAGAGACCGTCTATGCCTACATCTCCGACGGCGGCGTGCAGGAGGAGATCTCCCAGGGCGCAGCCCGCATCGCGGGCACGCTGGGGCTGGACAACCTGATCATGTTCTATGACTCCAACGACATCCAGCTCTCCACGGAGACCAAGGTGGTCATGAACGAGGACACCGCCGCCAAGTACCGTGCGCTGGGTTGGGACGTGCAGGAAATTAACGGCAACGACGCCGCGCAGATCCGCGCCGCCATCGAGAAGGCCAAGGCCGTCAGCGGCAAGCCCGCCCTCATCATCGGCAAGTGCATCATGGGCAAGGGCGCCCTCAAGGAGGACGGATCGAGCTACGAGCGCAACTGCAAGACCCACGGCGCCCCGCTGGGTGGCGACGCCTACAAGAATACCATCAAGAACCTGGGCGGCGACCCGGAGAATCCCTTCGTCATCTTCGACGACGTCAAGGAGCTCTATGCCAAGCGCGCCGAGGAGCTGAAGGGCATCGTGGCCGCGCGCTACGCCGAGGAGAAAGCCTGGGCGGCGGCCAATTCCGACAAGGCCGTGCAGCTGGCCGGATGGTTCAGCGGCAAGGCGCCGGAAATCGACTGGACCAAGGTCGTCCAGAAGGACAACGACGCCACGCGTTCCGCTTCCGCGGCCTGCCTGGGACAGCTCGCGGAGCAGGTTCCGAATATGATCTGCGCCTCCGCCGACCTGTCGAATTCCGACAAGACCGACGGCTTCCTCAAGAAGACCACCGCCTTCCAGGCCGGCGACTTCAGCGGCGCCTTCCTGCAGGCCGGCGTGGCCGAGCTCACGATGGCGTGCTGCTGCATCGGGATGGCCCTGCACGGCGGCGTCATCCCCGCCTGCGGCACCTTCTTCGTCTTCTCCGACTATATGAAGCCGGCCGTCCGTATGGCCGCGCTGATGGAGCTGCCCGTCAAGTTCATCTGGACCCACGACGCCTTCCGCGTCGGCGAGGACGGTCCGACCCACGAGCCGGTCGAGCAGGAGGCCCAAATCCGCCTGATGGAGAAACTCAAGAACCACCACGGCCGCAACTCCGTGCTGGTGCTGCGTCCCGCTGACGCCAGGGAGACCACCGAGGCCTGGGCGCTGGCGATGGCCAACACCGCCACGCCGACGGCCCTCATCCTTTCCCGCCAGAACATCGTCAACCTGCCCGAGGGCAACGATTACAGCCAGGCGGCCAAGGGCGGCTACATCGTGGCCGGCTCCGACGCGAACCCCGACGTCATCCTCGTGGCCTCCGGCTCCGAAGTCTCCACCCTGGAGGCCGGCGCCAAGCTGCTGCGCGCCGACGGCAGGAAGGTCCGCGTGGTCAGCGTCCCTTCCGAGGGCCTGTTCCGCAGCCAGAGCAAGGAATACCAGCAGAGCGTCCTGCCCGCCGGCGTCAAGAAGTTCGGTATGACCGCAGGCCTGCCCGTCACCCTGCAGGGACTCGTTCCCGAGGCGGAAGGCAGCGTCTGGGGACTTGAATCCTTCGGCTTCTCCGCCCCGTACAAGGTGCTCGACGAGAAGCTCGGCTTCACTGCGGAGAACGTCTATCAGCAGGTAAACAAACTCTTCTGATCCCGATGCGTCACATTCGCAACTTTTGTATCATTGCCCACATCGACCACGGCAAAAGCACGCTGGCCGACCGTCTGCTCGAACTGACGCAGACCCTGGGAGCGCGCGATATGGAGAACCAGGTCCTGGACGACATGGACCTGGAGAAGGAGAAGGGCATCACGATCAAAAGCCATGCGATCCAGATGATGCATACCTATAAGGGAGAGACCTACAAACTCAACCTCATCGACACCCCGGGCCACGTGGACTTCTCCTACGAGGTGTCCCGGTCCATCGCCTCCTGCGAGGGCGCCCTGCTCGTCGTGGACGCCTCGCAGGGCGTCCAGGCGCAGACGATCTCCAACCTCTATATGGCCATCGACCACGGCCTGGAGATCATTCCCGTGCTCAACAAGATCGATATGGAGTCCGCGCAGGTGGAGGTCGTCACCGACGAGATCTGCGACCTGCTGGGCTGCGGGCCCGAAGAGGTGTTCAAGGTCTCCGCCCGCACGGGCGAGGGCGTGGCGCCGATCCTCGACACCATCGTGGAGCGGATCCCGGCGCCGCAGGGAGACCCGCAGGGTCCGCTCCAGGCGCTCATCTTCGACTCCGTGTTCAACTCCTTCCGCGGCGTGATCGCCTATTTCAAGATCAAGAACGGCTCCATCCGCAAGGGCGACAAGGTCAAGTTCTTCGCCACCGGCCAGGACTACGAGGTGGAGGAGGTGGGCATCCTGAAGATGAAGCTCGTCCCCACCGGGGAGATCGGCTGCGGCGACGTGGGCTACGTGATCACGGGCATCAAGAGTGCGGCCGAGGTCAAGGTGGGCGACACGATCACCCACGTGGTGAATCCCTGCGCCCAGGCGATCGCCGGTTTCGAGGAAGTCAAGCCGATGGTCTTCGCGGGTATGTACCCCGTCCAGGCCGACAAGTTCGAGGAGCTGCGCGCCGTGCTGGAGAAGTTCCAGCTCAACGACGCCTCCTTCGTATATGAGCCGGAGAGTTCGCTCGCCCTCGGGAGCGGCTTCCGATGCGGCTTCCTGGGGCTGCTGCACCTCGAGATCGTGCAGGAGCGGCTCTTCCGCGAATTCGACATGGACGTGATCACCACGGTGCCCAACGTCTCGTACAAGGTCTACACGACGCAGGGCGAGGTGGTGGACGTCCACAACCCCTCCGGGCTGCCGCCGCAGACGCTCATCGACCACATCGAGGAGCCGTATATCCGCGCCCAGATCATCTCCAAGTCCGATTTCTTCGGGCCCATCATGAAGCTCTGCCTGGACCGCCGCGGCACCCTCATCGGCCAGCACTACATCACCGCCGACCGCGTGGAGCTGACCTACGACATGCCCCTGTCGGAGATCGTCTTCGACTTCTACGACAAGCTCAAGACCATTTCCAAGGGCTACGCATCCTTCGACTACCACGTGACCGGGTTCCGTCCGGCAAAGCTCGTCAAGCTGGACATCCTGCTCAACGGCGACCCGGCAGACGCCCTGTCCACGCTCATCCACGAGGACAACGCCTACACCTTCGGGCGCAAGATGTGCGAGAAGCTCAAGGACCTGATCCCCCGCCAGCAGTTCGACATCCCCATCCAGGCCGCCATCGGCGCCAAGATCATCGCCCGCGAGACGGTCCGCCAGGTCCGCAAGGACGTGACCGCCAAGTGCTACGGCGGCGACGTCACGCGCAAGCGCAAGCTCCTCGAGAAGCAGAAGGAGGGCAAGAAGCGGATGCGCCAGATCGGCACCGTCCAGGTGCCCCAGAGCGCGTTCATGGCGGTCCTGAAACTCGACTGATGAAGACCGTCGCCCTGCTCATATACGCCGAGACCCTCGAGTCCACAGTCGCCGAATGCCGGCGGCAGATCGACCTGATCCCGACCGACGAATACACGTTCGAACTCTTTGTCAATCCCGATCTGGACGAGGCGTGGCGCGCCGCCGGGGACAAGGATTTCTACATCTGGCTCCATGGCCTGGTGACGCCGGTGGAGGGCGCCCTCTACAATCTGCTGGACAATTCTTCCTTCCTGGGCGACCGGGCCCTGCTCGTGGGCACGGTCCAGGATGCGGAGGGGCATATCGTCAGCGGCGGCTTCAGCCGGAGCCGGCGCCTCATGCAGCCGGACCCGGTGATTCCGACGGCCTGCCGGATGTTCGACGGCCTGTTCGCCCTCGTTCCGCAGGCGGTGTACAAGCGCATCGGCGTGCTCGGAGGCCGCTACCGCGGCCAGCTCGCCGGCTTCGACTACTGCATGCGGGCCCGCAAGGCCGGCTACCCCAGCGTCATCGCCCCGGGCATCGCCTGCACCTGCCCGGAGCGTCCGGACCCGGACCGCACCCTGGCCACGGACTTTGTCCTGGATTTCCGTACCAAGGGCCTTTTCACGGCGATCTGGTACTTCCTGCGCTCCGCCATCCGGCGGTTCGTGATCCATAACCTTTCCGTCTATGAATAAGTTCCGCGCCGCCGTCGCCTCGATGCGGCTCCGCACCCTTCCGCTCTCCACGGGCGGCGTTCTTCTGGGCATCCTCCTCGCCACCGCCGACTTCAAGGTCGATGTCTGGGCGGCCGTCCTTATCGTTCTCACCACCGTCTGCCTGCAGATTCTGTCGAACCTGTCCAACGAACTCGGCGACGTCCTGCACGGCACTGACACGGCCGACCGCAAAGGCCCGCAGTACGGCCTGAACGGCGGCGTGCTTACGATCGGGGAGATGAAAACCCTGATCGGCGTGTTCGTGGGCCTTTGCATCGTTTTCGGCACGGCGATGACGCTGCGCTCCTTCGGAACGCTGTTGGAACTGACTCCGATCCTCGTCCTGCTCCTGGGCGCCGGCGCCATCATGGGCGCGATGAAATACACCCTCGGCCGCAACCCTTACGGGTACCGCGGGCTGGGTGACGTGTATGTCTTTCTGTTCTTCGGGCTGGTGGCTGTCATGGGCGCTTACTTCGTGGCGAGCCACACCCTCTTCTGGCGCCTGCTCCTGCCTGGCGCGGCCGTAGGCTGCTTTTCCGTAGGTGTGCTGAATGTCAATAATATAC